>Ga0325402_1003881_pt1 | contig 13678 bp, 3 predicted proteins | sample PopdelMetagenome_22_FD_207212 | JGI IMG/M metagenome (GOLD analysis project Ga0325402, IMG submission 207212) | Populus deltoides microbial communities from Bellville, Georgia, United States - Xylem-PdKOR-R3 | ecosystem: Host-associated > Plants > Phyllosphere > Stem > Wood/Secondary xylem... | reverse complement strand
GCCCTTATTCTGATATATAAAATTCCAAAATACAACTCGTGAATTTACTATTTAGTCCTCAAGTAAGAGTTGATGATAACTACACTTGACTTCACTTGATAAGTCAGCCCTAATTTCCAAAATCCAACTTCAACTCTACTTTACCACCCCAAAAGGCTAAACATCCCACCATCAAGCACGCAAAGCAGGGACCACTTTCACCAATCTTGATCACTCTTACCAGAGTTTGCCATGTGTCATGAATTTATCAGTGACACCATACAAGCCTCCTGTCAACAACCCATGATAGGCCACGTGTCTAAATCTGATCAGAGAATTACATGACCGTCCTTTATCCCTTGTCACCTATCTCATGTTAGCAGTTGTTTCATCTCTCTCTTCTTAATTTTTTCTCACTTTCTCTAGATGCAAACACCCCATTATAAGCTCTGAATTTTCAGTTCTCTCTCTGTCTCTCTCTTTCTCTGTGTTCTCTTCTCTTGTGGAGGGAAACGTGGAAACCTCTTCAATCTCTCGGTAAACAAGGTTTGATTTTCGTACCTTTGAAGTTTGGATTTTTTTTTCAATTTCTTGGTGGACTTATTGATTTTAGTATGATTTTATTGAAGTGATCATTTTTAGTGAGTTTTGTGTTTTTCATCATGATGGGTTTTTGGATCTGGTGTTTTTATGTCTGTTCAACTGGTTTTTTATTGCATGTTTTATGGTTTGGTGATGTGGGTTTGTTTGTTTGGTTAAGATTTGATTTGAATTATGATGCTTGTAAAAGCTGTGGCCTTGGATCTGAAAAAGGATTGAACTTTGAATTATGATGTTATTTTCTGCCACTAGAAAACTGGGAATTGGTTAGAATTCTGAGATGTGTTCAGTTTGTGTGGTTTGTTACCTGAATGGTTAATTGGGTGTATAAAAGTTGAAGTCTTTTGGGATCTGAAATCTGAACTAAGAAAGAGTGATTTTTAATTGACTTTATATAGGAGAGTATGACAATGAATTCAGATTTTGTTGAATGGTAATGAGGATGATTTATTAAGGCGGTGAGGATCAGGTTTACTTTCCTTTTCTTTTAGATGTTTGATGATTAATAGCAGGTTGCTGAGTTCTTTAATCTAACCGCTTTAGACAAGGCTTCGTTAACTATGATTCTCATATTCTTATCAATATGATATGTGTGCCGGCACCTATGCACAGAACACAACTTTATTATTGTGAAGGGTCTTTTTTATTTGTTAGGGTCCCTCTAATTCGCAATTAAATTGTTGTGAATTATTGAAGTAGTTAAGAGGTAGGTGTCTTGAAACTCTTTTTGGTTTTTCTGTGGCTGAAACAAAGATCTAATGGAGGTTTAATATATTTGATAGCTTTGTGCAGGATGGCTTTCTTATGTGTGTATAGCTTGCTTAAGTTACCTTGGATGGTTTCTTGTTTGGTTTCATTTATTGACTTGTTGAGTTTTTCGATTACAGTAGGGGAAGGCCATGTGAGCTGTTTGAAGTACTGGAGTGAGATTGTTGCTTTTGCAGTTTTGATTAGCTTTGTGGTTTTATTGGTGTGCGCACAGAATGGGCAAATGCAAGGGCTGTGGAAAATTAGGAAGAATGGTGCCAAGGGATGAGTCTGTGGATGCTTATCATTTCTCTCTCTTATTGTCTCCTGTTGTTTCTGTTTGGGATTGTATTGTCCGGAAGATGAGGTACTCCTTCAGACCTGAGTGGGTGTAGTTCTTGAACTTTTGAGATTACGTTAGTTTTCTATGCTGAAATTTGGTAGTATTGTTTAGTAGCAAACAAAGATTGAAAAAAGAACAGATAAAGAACGAAAGAAAGTTATAGGGAAAATGTACACATTTTAGAAGAGTTCTTTGTAAGCTAATAAGTTGAAAAGAGGGACAATATTTGTAGTTCAGTAGTTATCATGGATAGCATAGCATGTAATAAAGTGCAACCTGTTGCGAGGAAAGTGAAGAAGAAGCAGGTGAAAGGCGAGATGGATCGTCTCAGGCAAGCTGAGAAGAAAAAGAGGCGTTTGGAGAAAGCTCTAGCTACTTCAGCAGCAATCCGATCTGAGCTAGAGAAAAAAAAACAAAAAAAGAAGGAAGAACAGCAAAGACTTGATGAAGAGGGTGCTGCAATTGCAGAGGCTGTTGCTCTGCATGTCTTACTTGGCGAGGACTCTGATGATTCATGTAATATTGTGCTAAACAAAGAAGAAGGTTTCAACACTTGGGGTTGTGCTGGTAATATTGATGTTTTCATGGGTGAAAAGAGACCATCGCTTCCTCACGAGGACTGCTCGGGGAATTCATTTGAAAGAATAGGGTGGCTCTCTAGTACTTATGGAACTGGATGCAAGTGGGGGGATAGGGAAAATAATGACTGGTCCTTTTCATACGAGTCTCTTCAAAAGAGTTTGCCAGTACAATACTTTGACGATGGCAGTTGGGGCACTACTGAGTTCTCAGATGAACTTATCGCAGCACAAGCTGCTTCATCGCTCCAGATTGCAGAGGATGCGGATGGCGACACATTCCTGTTCAACGGAATGCTAAGAGGGTAGACTAGCAATTCTCTGCTGCCTTTCAAAACTGAGTTCTTAAACAATGTTTTTGTATATATTCATGAATGTCTTAAAGTCATTTATCAGATTTGTGTGTTGCTGCTTCTGGTTTGAACAAATGTCGCACTTATTATCTGTGTTTTTCATGTCATTTGCTCGAGAAGCATGTTTTGTTTTTTGTGACTCAAATATCATTTTACTGGTATTTTTGTTTTCCTTGTGGAACGATTTTTCTGACCGATTCTAACAGCCAACTTTTATTGACTACAAAAGTAATATTGCCCATTTGATTGAGATTCTTATTTCATTTCTGGTCCATACGTGTGAATCATTTTTAAATTTGATTTGCAATCTTCCGGTAAGGGTGATCCATCAGGAGTTAAATGTAGGGCATGCAATGGTCCTCAATTTAGCAGGATTCTAGACTGACATTATACACAGGCTCAACTTGTGTAAAGTCTAGTGCAGCTTCTCATGATATTGATGAGTTAGCTTACTTGTGCTAATGTATTGATTGATGCTCATGATTCTGTTGAACAAGAAACTAGGGTTTCCATTCTGAATCCAGCTTCTTCTGTATGTTAATGAAGATGTCAACCAACAGGACCGTTCTTCTAGGTTTAAAAGAAAATCAGTGGGAAACAGTGGGGTGTTACAATACAAATCTGGAGGCTGGTGCCAGAGAGATTAACCTGTGCACTGGAAAGTAGAGGTGAAACACGAAATATGTCTTGCTTTGCGAGAGATGGTGCTGCAGCTATAATCCATGCCATTTTCGCTAGAAGCCTCCTGTTTTTTCACCATCTCTTCTTTGATTCTCCACGAAAAGTCTTCACCTACCAAGATTCCAAGAGTGGTAGTTAAATTTAATGTAGCTTTTTGTATGTTATAAGCTGGATCAGAAGACAGCTAAGCATAGCACGCATGGTCGCGGCACTCAACTTCCATTGCAACCAAGGAATTCTTTCCAAATTGTCCTGCTGTCCGCTACTACATGAATACGATACGTATAGTGGGTAACAACTTTCTCTATATATAATGTCGGCACTTCACTTTTCAGGTGCCCTAATTTCTCTATTATTTAACATAGTGATGGAAGCCACAGTATTCCACCTCAACAGCCTACCATTGGTCCCTACCAACCCTTTATTTATCTCTCTAATTGGGCACTTCATGTATCGGAAAACCACGTCGGAAGGCAACATGCAAACAACTATAATGGGTTTCCTCCAAGGATCACTATATAAGACACAAAAAGCTCTTCTAGGATTACTTTTTAAGGAAGAGAAAATATTGTCCTGCTCGTATCATAGCTAACAATTACAAGAATTGAAGTCTGGATGTTTCTCATGATGAAGATTTCGGTAGCCAATTACTGAGATTTGTATGCTAAATGCTGAAAATTAGCTTCTTTTTTTGAGAAATAACGCATGCCACTTAAGAGGGCAACCATGGACTTCGCCTCTAATTGCCCAATGCAAGATTTTCATGCATGTACAAGTTGGGTCTCAATGGCGAGAGATTATTAGGGCATAAACAGGCCTTTCCAAGTTGTTACCTAGATTGGGGTTTGGTCCCAAGGTAATATTTTCTCACTGAACAAATCGAAATTTTTCCATGTTCTATTTTTGATACCAGAAAAGGGTGTCCAAATTCCAAGAAGATCAACCGTGGCATGTGGGATAAGAGAAAAAACACTTCATATTGATAACCTTTTCATCGTGCCTGGTTCCTTTTAGGCACCATTAGAAAAACAATTCAGCTGGAAAAGCGATGAACAATTTTACAATCATACACAATGAAAGAATCTAATATGTGCTAGATGCTGGTAATGCTTCATCATGCCTTGAATTCTGATGCAGTGGCTCTGATTCTTGTTGTGAGTTCTGCCGAGATAGTTGATCGGCCCCTTGCTTACTGCGTTGTTGCTGAAGAAGCATGTTTTCGTCCTGATTATCAACTTCTGTGCTACTGGATGGTTTGGCACCGTTTGCTATGAGATTTTTAAACCAGGTTCCTTGAAATCTTGGGACACCTCTGTTTGAGTTTTCTGGGGACTCAAGACCAGACCCGTTATTGGAAGTAACACCCACAAGGAAACGATAAGCAACTTTGCTGGCAGATACTATCTCAGTCTTGGCTTGTCTAAACTGCAGGAAACCAACCACATATTTTGGAATTAGTGAAATGTTAAAAACCATAAATATGGTTATTAAAACATCCACATCCATATCTAATTAATAATTCACATGCGGCCGTTCTTAAACTGGTGTCAATAGAAGATGAAAGGGCAGCTAATGAAAGCAGTATGAACCAAAGAAAGTATACTGGATTGTGTTAGGAGTGAACAGATTTGCTGCATGAATGATATCCATAAGAGACTACTTTCACGTTCACATATTACTGCGGCAAAACAACCCTAAAAAATAACTTGAGGAAAAAATAAACAGGAATCACACCAGGACAGTTGCGAAAGGATGGGAAAGTGAAGAATAACACAGACCATACCGAACCGGAATTACAAGCATTAATGAGGCGTACATTACAAATTGTGCGGGTGGGTTGGGGGGCATATTTCAACTCCAGTTAGTGCAATTGTGCTAATTACTTGAACTTGACAATGTTAAAATGACCCCAAGGGTAGAGATATGATCCAGGGAAGTAAGAAAAACAAAAACACGAGCATCTCACCCGGAAGGCTGTATTTCCTGCTACTTCCATGGCAGCATCGCCAGCATTAGCAAAACGATTAACCCAACCTGTCAGACAAATCACAGTAACATCCACTTCAGGACAATTGCAACAAGAACAAGAGTGTTGAGATCACAACCATCTTTCTCAAGTTGAAAAAGGTGAAGAATGGTTACAATCCCAAAGAAAAGCTTATAATTCATATCCAACATTTACTTTATTATTGGCAAAGGAGCCACAATTTACAACTAAAAATGCAGGGCCAGCGGTCAAGTGAAATGGAGCAGCAAAATGGATAATGTAACCCAACTCCAGAAGAATTTTGGATAATGAAGCTATTTCACACAGATCTCATTGGAGAAAAGGGGGGCAGGGATGGGAGACGATAAAAATCTTGCCAGGTTTAAGGTCATTGTCAAACTCGAGGACATTTTTCAGCATAAAAAATCACACACAAATATCTCCACATACTACAATATTTCTCAATCATAAATCAGAGTCTACTGAGGAATTGTATTCAGAAAGAAAACAGTTTTCTATTATAGAAGCAGCACAAACAAATCACACTCAACAGCTGGCCAATTAATCTTCAAACATGTAACGGATTCAAGTTTCAGAAATTCTTTGGGGTAATCTGAAAAACAAAAACAGAAAAGAAAAGTTATTACCTGGAAGTTTTGGCACACCAAGCCTTTCGCAAAATTCATCACAGAAGTGATTACAGTTCTTGGCCAACAAGTCATAGGCATCTCCAGGCCATTCCCTACTAAGTTCCCGCAAGATCTGATTCACCTTAAAGATTGAACAACTGGTTTTTCCTAGTACAATTTTCTCACGATATGTATACATCGGATTCTTACTAGAAGGGCAACTAAAAACTCCAGTTCCTTGCTCACAAAACCCAAAAGACCATTCATCATCTCCATGTATCTGTCACACATAAAACAAACAGATTTACTACCTTTAATTCATACATTCCAATTCAATATAACTTGATTTCAAGAGAGTAACGGGGACATGAAGACCATAAATAAATCCCAAAGAATCAGTAAAAGGTGTAATATAGTAGTAACACACAAGAGCTCGGTGTCAAGTTTTAAGACACGCATTCATTTGCCTGCATCTAGCCACGTTATTGCATACTTTAGTACTTAGAAACTAACTATGGATGACAGATTAGGATTTATGATGACAGTTTTTCAACACGCTGCTTGCACAAGACATCCATCGACTTAGTCTGTACACAAGTTCAATTTTCCACAGATAAGTTCTCACTAATGCTAGGAAACTTTACTCAAAACTCAATCAACAAAACAAACCCTTTAAAAATGCTAGGTCGAAAAACTAAATACATTGAAAGGGAACTGCAAAAAACATAATTACACAAAAATGCCCCCTCTGCATATTCCATGTCAAAACAAATCTCCTCCCCCTTACCTGTGTGATTACAATCTCTTCAATACAGTTCTATGTTCAAAGCCAACCCAGTTTATAGCACAGTTCAAAGTTCCGGTTCTTGAAAGACAAACCAAATCAAATGTCTATCAAAACCAAAACCCTAGAACCACCATCAATTCGCCATGTCAATGATTGGGACCCAGCAACAGTAATTATCCCTCTTAATCCACAATAAAAATTCCAATAAGTAAAAAAAAACGCATACTAATAAATTTTATTACGCAACGATTCAACTGAAACTGAAACCAAAACCCTAGATCTCACACTCCACTGAAAAAAAAACATAAAATTAAACAATTAAAAATAAAACCCTAGATCTCTCTTTAATTTACACTAACTCCACCATAACTGCTGCAAATAAACAAATGAAAAACAGAAAGAAATGGACCTGAACGGCGCTGTGGAAGATGCCACCGAGACCAATAGCGTCTTTGAAGATCTTGTTGATGTTCAAAATTGTGTTGTTCGTCTTCTCCGATCCACTATTAGTCACATCATACACATGCAATATCACCTCCGTCATCTCCTCCTCCTCCTCCTCCTTTAATCCCAGTTCAATCCAAAACAACAAACCCAACCCTATTTCACCAAAATCACACACGCAGATGAAGCTCTCTCTCTCTAGTGTGTGTGTGAGAGAGAAGAATTCGAGTTTCGGAGGACTGGGAGGTTTTTGTAATTTGGCCTCGAAATGCTAAAACTTACTTTTTAGTTGAAGAAGGAAGGAAGAAGAGTTCATTTCAGATTTGTAGTGCGGTAAAAGTTGTATTTAAAAATATATTAAAATAATATATTTTTTATTTTTAAAATTTTATTTCTAATATTAAAATATCAAAATAATTCAAAAATATAAAAAAAAAATATTTTTGTTTTTATTTTTATTTTTTCAAAAACCACAAAACAACAGTTAAACCACAACCATAAACAAATCCTTCATCGATTTTAAGGATCTAAAACAAACTGTGATTGATTAAGCATGATTTTTCTTTTATTGTTTAATGGCATGGAACGTTTTGGGTTTTCAACTTTGTTCCCTGACTAAACTTTTGTTTCAATTTAGTCCTTTTGATATTCATTTTATTTTATTGATAAAACGAGTAAAAAAAATATCACGTGCACGCCAAGTAATCATAAGTTTAATACCACACATTCATGGTTAAATTTCCATTATGTTTGTGTAGAAGTTGAAGTTTAAAATTGTATTATTAATTCAACGTAATTATATTATTTAGTGAGACTCAAAATTGCATTTTAAATTCAAAAATATTTTTTTTAATATATAAGCCAAGAATGATACATTTTTTCTATTGTGAGGCTAATTGTTTTTTACTTTGTATTTGATTATTGTGGTGTGATAAAAAAAAGATAGAGATAATAAAAATATATTTATCTCGTGTACTTCATGTTTTATAAATACATAAATTTATTTTAAAATTATACTAGAAATATATTTATTTTATACATATGTTTTTATCTTTTCAATCAAATATATTTATGTTTTTATTGTTTTTATCTTTTTTGTTATGAGATAATAAACAAATGTTATTTTAAAGCAATCACTTCTTTATTTTTATTCAAAATTTACAAATTAAATCTCATATTTTTTTATTTGATTGACACAACAATATCCAAAATTAATTATCACATACAATATATCTAGTGTTATCCGTGGATCTCATTTTCCCATGAAATGAAAAAACACTTCTCTTTATATAATCTGAATAACTCATTTCAGATTATCATAGGTCCCAATTGAATTGCAAGATTTAGGGGTGGTTGTAACGGTTATAATGGTTGATTTTAAAATTATTTTTTATTTAAAAATATATTATAATAATATTTTTTAATTTTATAAATTTTATTTTTTTATATTAGTATATCATAATGATCTAAAATAAATAATAAAAAAATTAATTTAAAGCAAAAAAATTTAAAAACTCGATTTAATCGTTATCTCAAACACCTTTTAAAATAAAATTTTTTAAAAAATTTAGCTTGTTTGTTTTTACATTTCAAAAATATTTTAAAAAAAATTATTTTTTTATCTATTTAAAAATATATTTATTGTGTTTTCATATTATTTTTATACACTAATATTTAAAAAAATTAAAATTAAAAAAATATATTTTAATATAGCATCAAATAAAAAATAATTTTAAAAGTAACCACTCCAGGCTGCTACGTTTGATATTAAGCTAGATAGATGGGGACTGATCTACAGTTAATCCAAACTTTTCTTTCAAGTGGAAAAGGAATTGAATATTATTAAATTGGTCCTGGAGATTTGATAGAATAATAATTACACCCTAAAAGAAGGGCTTCTTTATATATTTAACAACTGTCTGGAATTTGGAGCAATAGAAGTTTACACTTTACAGTTATCGTTAGATGGAAGGAGTGGTGATTGGGATAAAAGTGGGACCCACAAATCGTGGCGATTATTATAAACTACAAAACCAGCAGCCGACAGTTTTCTTACTGTCACGGTCAAGCCGTCCCTTTTTGTTTAAATTTTAATTGTTTTTTTTTTTCATAATCATTGAGCTTAGCTTTATCTAGGGGATTAATAAATAAATAAATAAATGTGATTAAAAACTAATTTGAATGGGTTTTAAATTAAACCTATAAAAATAACTTGGTTAACTTGTAATTTAATTAATTATATTATATCTAACATGGTCGATACTAAAAACACTCTTTCTTGATTTATTTTTAAAAAACAAAAAAAATATTATTATAATAAAAATAACTGATTCACAAATTAATTATATTAGATCCAACACTGTTTATTTTTTTTTCACAAATGTGTTTTTTTTTCATGGAAATTCAACTAAAAAGGATGTCCACCTTTAAATAATTGTGTCGGCAACTCTTTGAATTGTATAAAGTTATATAGTAGCGTAGTATATCACCCTTGATCTTCGAAATCTCAATCTCAAAAAAGTGTATTATGGTAACTCTTGTAATTATAATTTAAAAAATATTATTTTATAAAAATATTTTTAGTTGAGTTTGGTTTGAAAAAATAGATATTTATTTAAAACTGTGGTTGAAATTGAGGCTGAATAAAAAGTAGTTTAATGTATTTTGTTAAGAATATTTTTGAAATTGAGGTTATAGAATAATTTTAAAACATATATATTAATATTGATGGTTTTTAATTTAAATATTATAAATTTAACTATTATTATTACATCATGAAATAAAAATATTTTATATAAAATATTTTTTATTGTTCTATTAAACTATATACAATTTCATCACGTATGAAATACATTCGACAAGGACTGTATTTTCATAAATTTCTTAAGAGCGCAACAATATCAGGTAAAATATAATCAGGAATAAAATTGAGATTACGATCAAATTCTGTAAATGCGGCGTCATCAAGCGATCTCCGTCTAATTTATGTAGTCATTGAATAATATTTAACACTAATTTTTCGAATAAAACACAATTAAAAATAAAATTTTTTTTTAATTTTGTCGGGTCGGACCTAATTCAATGCATTTTTAGCGTTGAACCGGACCGATCCGACTGGAACAGTGGAGCCATGCTCCTATGTTCACATGAACAGCAGAGCATGCTCCACTGCAGTGGCGAAACCAAAATATTTTAAATGAAGTGACAAATTACTAATAAATACTTGACATTATATGTTATATAAACATGCGTTATATAGAGAAATCAATTTAAAACATATATACTAACTCATATTAAATGAAATTAATTTAAAAATATTTTTAAAATAAAAACATTTACATTATTAAGTATTTTCTTTGAGTTTTTATATTTTAAAACTGTTTCATAATGATTTTATTACAAACACATTAAAAATATTTTTCTTAAAATAGCTCAAATCATATAAAAAAAAGTTTACTGAAACAAAGATTTTACAGTGATTTTAATAAAATGCATGTAAGAAAATCAAAAATGAATGATTTTCCACGAAACATGCATTTGCTTTATTTGAATGTGTAGGCACCGAGTATTCTTCTTCTTTTTTTTATTTCTTTTATTTTTTTTTGTATCTCCCTTTCCATTCATGGGACTTTTCAACTCCTAATTTATGTTTATGCACATAAACATGCTTATAAGAAGTTAAAGGTAAAAAAAATTAATAATCAGTGTAGCATGGCTTCACTATTCATAGATTTTTTCATCACAAGAAGCAGCAACAAGCTATTTTTTTTTTTGTAAAACTATGGCTGTGTCATAGTTAATAAAAAGATCCACCAGTATAAAATTACGGTAAAAGCATTACTAAACAATAATATTTATAGGTATAAATGAACCTTACTCATAGTCACAATACCAAACAGCGCCTAAGTATTTTTGACACAATTCATGTAGTGTAGTTAAAATTATGTTTTAATGTAATTATAATTTTAAATATGTTTTGTGAATTAACATACACCAAAGTTTTGCGGTTACAAAAAAGCGATGCAAAAGCTATTGTAATGATAAACACACTAAAATACTTGAAAATATAGTAATTTTTGTTTTTAAATGTGTTTAAATTAATAATTTGTAGTGTTTTATTGTTTAATGTACTAATATAAAAAATAAAAATATTATTTTAATATATTTATAAGTAATATTATTTACAAATTAAATACATGAAATGCTGCCTAGCGGCGCATGCTAGATTTTTCATTGAAGAAAACGGGTAGAAAAAACAAACAAGGGAATTTTATGTGATTGTGATCGAACCCTGGATCCCTTTTGCTTGGACTTTGGGTGAGATGAAACTAGTTGCAAAGGGAGTTGATTGCTCTTCGGACTCCTCGACCGGAGATATTTAATGGTCAAGATGATCATTTCCTGTCATATCACGTCATTATTATCTTAATTTCTCCGGCGGTAAATCTTCTCGTGGCACCTTTACAAGCCGTTACTTGTTGGAGGTGGGACAAGATGAGGAAGGTGATATTTGCCCTGTTTATTTTTATATTTTTAAAATAATTTAATTTTTTTTACTTTAAATTAATATTTTTTACTAAATTTAATTTTTAAAAAATAAAAAAAATTATTTTAATATATTAATATAAATAAAAAAATATTTTAAAATACAACAACAACCATACTTTTAACACCGGCTATCACCATGAAATCATGTGACGCCCTGATGAGATCCAGTCGAGACTCACTTTTCTACGGGCCCAGGACGAGCCTAGTCCTCGAACTCCAGTTGTTTTCCTGTACTTGATAAACCCGACCGACCTCTGCTGGGTGTACTTGACAACAAAGAACATTATCTAGAATAAATTCCAAGTTAAGTTAAAAAAAAACAAATCTGGCTAGTAAAACTCAGTTGATTTATCTACATACAGCCCCATTTGCGTCCATGTCAAGGATTCTTTTAATTTGTTTTTTGAAAATATCTTTTTCTAATAGAAAAAAAATCTTGAGTCAAATTGTTTTCAAGTTGTATCTTCTAAATAATAATAAAAAACTAAATAATTCAAAAAATTAAATTGTTTTCAATAAAATTTGATATTTTTTTTATAAAAAATGTTTGCGAGGATAGTAACGATTATTTTTAAAGTATTTTTTATTTATAAATATATTAAAATAAAATTTTTTATTTTTAAAAATTATTTTTAATATTAACATATTAAAATAATTTAAAAATATAAAAAAATAATTTCAAGTAAAAATAAAATAAAAAAATTAATTTTTTTTAAAATATTTTTGAAACACGTGTATCTAAACCCGGAAGGGATGAGCTGTGAAATGTCCAATACCATGACGTTAGAAGCGTATCATGGTGACATATAGAGGCAGACAAGTGGATACCAGCTTTGCTGCATAATTGACTTGTCGGCTAATTAATAATTTGATCCACAGGAAACCTCGAGATAGACATGGATGTGGTGGCACAGACATCTTTTTTAAAATACGTTCGGAAATGTGGCTGTAGTTGTATTTTTAAAAAATTTAATATATTTTAAATTATTTTAATATGTTAATGTTAAAAATAATTTTTAAAAAATAAAAAAATATTATTTATATATATTTTAATACAAAAAATTATTTAAAAAACACCTATAACCATACTGCTAAAGCAGACGCACTTAATGTTTTGAAACTTCAGCAAATCGGCATCATGCAGCTCGACAATGCAGCCGATTCACAAATGGAGGCTGCTTCATGCCGTAACAATGCTTTGGATAATTACAGGGAATAGTTGGTTATTTTTAGAGTATTTTTTTATTTAAATATATATATTAAAATGATTTATTTTTTTATTTTTTAAAATTATATTTTATATTAATATATTAAACACTAACATAAAAAAATATTAATTTAAAAAAAAATCAAAATTTTTTAAAAACAATCTAAAAATATAAAAATAAACAGGCAAAATCACTCCCTTTCCCTTGAACCCATTTACCTTAGACGTAGAGCATCGGCCCCACACTTGGGGAGCTGGGTGTGCCCCAAGCATCATGGACTAAGGCTTTGATTTTTGATTTTTATTTTTAATGGGATTAGGTAACTCTTCTTCTGAGCCCAACATCCCTTTTAAATTTTTTTCAATTCATTACATATTATTTTAAATAAAATATAATATATAAAGGTTGAATAATTCTTCTACCTCCTATTTTATATATATAAAAAACGATTTATTAGCTATAAATACCCTGCAAATCTATCAAGTCTTCATTTTCTATTTGATATATATTTTAAGAATACCTTCTTTTAAAATATCATTATATTCTCTTTCTAAAAATATATTTAAATATTTAAAAGTTTCTAAATCTTAAAAAAAAACTTTTTATATGGATTAACTATTAATTATATTAATTAAAAAAATAAAATAAAACAGATTAATAAAACCAAATAATTAATCAATTATTCAGTCCATAAACATCACTACCAAACTAAATATATTGTTTGCAAAGAGGGGTGAGCACTGAGCACACATGCTTTTGATCACATTCTAGACGAATCTATTTTATTTCTCTTT
>Ga0325402_1003879_pt1 | contig 13680 bp, 12 predicted proteins | sample PopdelMetagenome_22_FD_207212 | JGI IMG/M metagenome (GOLD analysis project Ga0325402, IMG submission 207212) | Populus deltoides microbial communities from Bellville, Georgia, United States - Xylem-PdKOR-R3 | ecosystem: Host-associated > Plants > Phyllosphere > Stem > Wood/Secondary xylem... | reverse complement strand
GAGCATCACAGTGATCAGAAATTGAACAATACAAACGACGCGTCATCAAACTTTAATTAAAAAAAAATTAGGGTAGACTCATATACAAAAAAAAAGGGGCTTAGCTGCGTTGACTCTAACAAAATGGGTCAAGTAGGCTGACCTAACTTTTTATTTCTTAAATATATATATATATATATATATTTTAAATTAATGATTTTTTCTATATTTTTTCAAAATTATAATTTTTATTTATATTGAGATTAATACCTCTTATGTCTTTTATTTTGTTTAGGAAGCCTTTTTTTTAAATGATAGTAATTTTGTGTGCATTTAATTTTTGAAGAGATTTTTTTGATTTATCTATAATTTTTTTAGTATTTTATGCATAAGAACTTTATTTTTAAAATAAAAAATATTTATTCTTCGATAATATTTCTAATATGTGTAGCTGTGCATATTATTATTTTTTTATTTTATTTTATTCAATTAATTTAATGTGTGTATGTGTATATATTTCTATTATCATTTGATTGAATAAAAAAATTATTTTAATAAATAAATTTAGCAAACACAACCGGTTTTGTAAAATTAAATACCTTGATTTACACCTATCTTTTAATTTTTCTAGTTTAATTTTTAGTTATTATTTATATTTATTTATTTATTTATTTATTTATTAGCACATATAGTTTTTAATATATATATATATATATATAATTTTTTTTAACCCGCGGTAAATATCGGGTGAAGCATCTAGTATAATGTATAATGCGTGAAAGATGGCTTGTGAATAACAAATACAAGAGTGAAAGGCAAAAGAAAGAAAAAGCCCTTTGCCAGTATCTGCTTTGGATACAAGGTACGAGGAGAAGAAGAGAGACAAAGAAACAGTAACAATCAAGTAAGAAACATGACTTAAGAGAGGGTAAAAGAAAAGAAAAGAAAAAAGAAAAGACTTAAGAGAGAGGGAAAATAAAAGAACATAAGCACAAAAGCCAGATAGCGCGAGATAATAAAGAGGAGAGAAGGAGGTGGGTTTGTCTGTTCAATAAAGCTAGGTAGCTAGCAAGTGATAATTTTTACAAATGTCACAAGAGTCTCTAGAGATAAAGACGATTGAACAATGGAAATGGTCAGAAATGCAAGGCCTTGAGCTCGTGTCTGAGCCTCCTCCTGATCCCTCTTCTCTGTCCCACCCCTTTAAAATCACACCAACAACACCAAGTCTAACATTAAACACAAACTCAAAGGACCAACTACAACAACAACGAAGTGCAGTTGAGAGAAGAGAAATGGAAAGTACAGAGCCAAAGAAAGGTGGGACTTCTAGTAGTAGTGGTGGTGGTGGCAATGGAGAGAAGCCGGGTGATGTGGCTCTAGTTGGATTTGGAGAGCTGTTTAGATTTGCTGATGGTTTAGATTATGTGTTGATGGGAATTGGGTCAATGGGTGCATTTGTACACGGATGTTCTTTGCCTCTCTTTCTTCGGTTCTTTGCCGATCTTGTTAACTCTTTTGGCTCTAACGCCAATAACATGGATAAGATGATGCAAGAGGTTTTGAAGGTACTTAATTCAAACAAACAATTCATGAAAAGTACTAATAAGCAGCATCCTTTTTCATGTTAACATATTGACAAATGTGAACAATAATGTAACTTTGTGGTTTTGAGTTTTGCAGTACGCATTTTACTTTCTTATCGTTGGTGCTGCCATTTGGGCATCGTCATGGGCAGGTAGGTTCTGTTGCAGTTGCCTAGTTTGTTTTGATAGTGGTTTCTATTGTTTGGCTATACTAATGAACAATAATGGAATTGAAAGAAAGCTTGAGTTTTGGATGCAGAAATATCATGTTGGATGTGGACTGGAGAGAGACAATCGACAAAGATGAGGATCAAGTACCTAGAAGCAGCGTTAAACCAGGACATTCAATACTTTGACACCGAGGTTCGGACCTCAGACGTTGTTTTTGCCATTAACACTGATGCAGTGATGGTCCAAGATGCCATTAGTGAGAAGGTAAAAACTGAACAAGAACAACTCTGTTTCATGATTTCATCATTCCTAATTACCCCCTCCCCCCCTTTATGTCTAAAATTGTCTTACGTCGTCTTTTTTTTTTTGGTTTTTGTGCAGCTGGGTAATTTTATTCACTATATGGCAACATTTGTTTCTGGATTTGTGGTGGGTTTCACCGCTGTGTGGCAATTGGCACTGGTTACTCTTGCAGTGGTTCCACTCATAGCTGTGATTGGAGCCATCCACACCACCACATTAGCCAAACTCTCTGGCAAGAGCCAAGAAGCTTTATCACAGGCTGGAAACATTGTAGAGCAGGTATCAAAAAATTGCAACTTCACTCTGTGATTTAGTTTCAAATTGTAGAAGATTGGAGCTCAAGTTACTTCGTGAGAATCTTTCCCGGTTGTATTATATGGGTATTTGCTAATTTGAAGCCAAATTGCAGACAATAGTTCAAATTCGGGTTGTTTTGGCATTTGTTGGGGAATCAAGAGCATTACAAGCCTACTCGTCGGCTTTGAAGGTCGCTCAAAGGATCGGTTACAAGAGTGGATTTTCTAAGGGAATGGGATTAGGTGCAACTTACTTTGTAGTTTTCTGTTGCTATGCTCTTCTTCTCTGGTATGGAGGTTATCTTGTTAGACATCGTTACACCAATGGAGGTCTAGCCATAGCTACCATGTTTGCAGTCATGATTGGAGGATTGTAAGCCCTTGATTTCACTCATGTAATGAAGTATAATATTTTGATACATTTATCAAATCAAATCTTGATTTGGCTAAATTTTTATTGGATTGGCAGAGGTATAGGACAAGCTATCCCTAGCATGGGTGCATTTGCCAAAGCAAAAGTTGCAGCTGCAAAAATTTTCCGAATAATTGATCATAAGCCGGCTATTGATCGAAACAGTGAATCTGGGATAGCATTAGAGGCAGTTACTGGGCTTGTGGAGCTCAATAGTGTAGATTTTGCATACCCATCAAGGCCAGACGTTCGAATTCTGAACAATTTTTCACTTAATGTCCCAGCTGGAAAGACCATAGCTTTGGTTGGCAGCAGTGGCTCTGGTAAAAGCACTGTAGTCTCACTCATTGAGAGATTCTATGATCCCAACTCAGGTAAATTGTGCTATATTTTCATTCTTGGTAAATAAACTAGAGTAGACAATTACATCTTGTGAAAAATGTCAATGTTTAAATTGACAGAATTAATGTATAACTGCCAACTGAAGTAAATTTGCTTCTTTCGTTCAACCAGTACATGTGGATCTGAAAGTTTTAGCACAAGTGTTCTATTAATAAAACAAAGTTTTTGCAGGACAAGTACTGCTAGATGGGCATGACATTAAGACTTTAAAGCTGCGATGGTTGAGACAACAGATAGGGCTTGTTAGCCAAGAGCCTGCCTTGTTTGCAACAACCATCAAGGAAAATATACTACTGGGAAGGCCTGATGCAGATCAAGTTGAGGTCGAAGAAGCCGCCAGAGTTGCAAATGCCCATTCATTCATTATCAAGCTACCTGATGGCTTTGACACTCAGGTAAGTTGGTTTTAAATATGCTGTGGCCTGTGAATATTGGGTAAGAAATTGACAATGGGTACTTACCAACTAGGTTGTCTAACCTTGTTAAGTACCTATTTAACTTGCTGTCATAATTATCTATTTTCTTTACACATTTGGAATAATTGAACTTAAATCCCTTGAGTAAATTTGAATCAAATCCTTTAAGAAAGAAATAACAACTGAACTAACCCTCTGCAAGGTAAAATACTTGACTTTGTGGCAGGTGGGGTAAAACTAGTTCGTTCAAGAATGTGAAATGAAATGATAGATCCTGACCGGTGGCCAGTGGAGATCACAGTAGTTGGATTTATTTTTTATGCCATATAATTTGCCACTTCTATACAGTACAGTATTAAAAGATTGAATGATTTATTTGGTCAACAAACTCAGCCTAACATTGTCGGATTTCTTATTAGAAGTCAATGTGGGAATGCGTTTTGGTCAGGCATGCATTTGATAGAAGTAACATGCTATAGTGAACATTGCATGTGCAAATGTAAGGTTTTATATGCTTATGCAGAAATAAAGAGGAAATAAACTTGGAGAGAGGATATATCAAGAAGAAGGCAATATTAAAATAAAAATAAACGAAAGGCATGATGTGATCATTAAATATGTCAGTCTAATCCCCAGGGAAATAAAGAATTCTCAAGTCTTTACAAAACTCCACTACATTAGAAGGCCAATAAGAATCTCGATGATGTTGACGTTGGAGGTAGGTAAGTACTTGAAGACCACAAGTGGGAAGACATAGCTGAGAGAAGAATGAATTAATATTCATGAAGAAATTACTCGTTTGAATACTAGTTAATCAGCAAAACTATAAGCTACACAATATCTTTCAAGGGAAAAAAAAAAGAATTAACATTAGCATATCACTGGCAAGAAAGTCTTAATTTACAATGGACCTAGGGAAAAATTCGAAGAAATAAACTAAAGGAAAATTCTGTCAATATCCCTATGCTGATACAATTATGCCTGAAAAGGTAATCACATTATGCTTTGACAAGTTGGTGAGTAATTGCATGAAAATGGAATTATCAAATATTTTTCTCCAATCCAGTCTTATTTTGGAATATGATTTCTCAATTTTTTGTTTCTTTTTTCTACTTTTATTGGAATCATTGGCAATTGCTAAAAAGTCATGTAGAAATTCAACAGAGCATACAGCACTTGTTTTAAATGATTTGAAAATTGCAGGTAGGTGAGAGAGGACTGCAGCTTTCTGGAGGGCAGAAGCAGAGAATAGCTATAGCCAGGGCTATGTTGAAAAACCCAGCAATTTTACTTTTAGATGAGGCAACAAGTGCTTTGGATTCCGAGTCAGAAAAGCTTGTGCAAGAGGCCCTTGACAGGTTCATGATTGGTAGGACTACTCTTGTCATTGCCCATCGGCTCTCCACCATACGCAAGGCTGACCTTGTCGCTGTACTCCAGCAGGGTAGTGTTAGTGAAATAGGAACTCATGATGAGCTCATTGCTAAAGGAGAGAATGGTGTGTATTCTAAGCTCATCAGAATGCAGGAGATGGCACATGAAACAGCTCTAAACAATGCCAGAAAGAGCAGTGCAAGGTAGGTTCCATCAATTTATTCCTCATTTGAATATTTGATCATTCTAATTTGGTATGTCTTTTGTTCCTAAAACATGCAAATGTTGTTATTGACAAGCCTTTAGTTTGCCACTTAATGCTGTTCTTTATTGCAGGCCTTCTAGTGCCAGGAACTCTGTAAGCTCACCAATAATCGCCCGTAATTCCTCATATGGCCGATCACCATACTCACGAAGGCTTTCTGACTTTTCTACCTCTGATTTTAGTCTCTCCCTCGATGCCTCATTCCCCAATTATCGACTTGAAAAGCTGGCTTTCAAGGAGCAAGCTAGTTCCTTCTGGCGCCTTGCAAAGATGAATTCTCCTGAATGGGTCTATGCCTTGGTTGGTTCTATTGGGTCTGTTATTTGTGGTTCCCTTAGCGCCTTCTTTGCATATGTTCTCAGTGCTGTACTCAGCATCTATTATAATCCGAACCATGCTTATATGAGCAGAGAAATTGCAAAATACTGCTATTTGCTAATCGGGCTCTCATCAGCTGCATTGATATTCAATACACTACAGCATTCCTTTTGGGATATTGTGGGAGAAAACCTTACAAAACGAGTAAGGGAGAAAATGCTGACAGCAGTGCTAAAAAATGAAATGGCATGGTTTGATCAGGAAGAAAATGAGAGTGCTAGGATTGCAGCAAGATTGGCTCTCGATGCAAACAATGTCAGATCAGCCATTGGAGACAGAATTTCAGTGATTGTACAGAATACAGCACTCATGCTAGTTGCTTGCACTGCAGGGTTTGTTTTGCAGTGGCGCCTTGCTCTTGTCCTCATCGCTGTCTTCCCTTTGGTTGTTGCAGCCACTGTTCTACAGGTTTGTTTCTCTGACCAGTTCTTCAGTAATGTCACTTGTAATCAGATTATTGAGAAGCTACTGTCAACAGTAAATTGTTCACTCGATCTTGGCTTTTGGTAACAATACTGAAAGAATTATGTAGGAGGGAAATGATATGTTTCAGAGATGGAAATATTGATTCCTTTTTTAATCATCTTATGATTCATCAGAAGAGTTCTATACATTCATAGACAAATCCAAATGGGTTTATGATGTTTCAGTAAAAGCCAGATGTGATCTAAAATTTTCATCTCTTATGTTAGGTGTGTGAAATAATTCACTTTAATTAACTTTTTCTGAATTTTTTTTCGGGCTCTGATTGTTAACAGAAAATGTTCATGAATGGTTTCTCGGGAGACCTAGAGGCTGCCCATTCGAAGGCTACACAACTAGCTGGAGAGGCCATAGCCAATGTGAGGACTGTTGCTGCCTTCAATTCAGAGGCAAAAATAGTGGGTCTTTTCTCTTCCAATCTTGAAACACCTTTACGGCGTTGCTTTTGGAAGGGACAGATTGCAGGAAGTGGATTTGGGATAGCACAGTTTTCTCTTTATGCTTCCTATGCTCTTGGTCTTTGGTATGCATCCTGGCTTGTGAAGCATGGAATCTCTGATTTCTCTAATACAATTCGAGTTTTTATGGTCCTCATGGTCTCTGCCAATGGTGCAGCTGAAACTTTAACCTTGGCACCTGACTTCATTAAGGGTGGTCGAGCCATGCGCTCAGTCTTCGACCTACTTGACCGCAAAACTGAAATTGAACCTGATGATCCAGATGCCACCCCAGTTCCTGACCGTCTTCGTGGAGAAGTTGAACTAAAGCATGTTGACTTTTCTTATCCCACTCGCCCTGATGTTCCAATTTTCCGTGACCTTAACCTTCGTGCACGTGCTGGGAAAATTCTTGCCCTTGTGGGTCCTAGTGGATGTGGCAAGAGCTCTGTCATTGCTCTCATACAGAGATTCTATGAGCCATCATCCGGGCGTGTGATGATTGATGGAAAGGACATTAGGAAATATAATCTCAAGTCCCTGAGGAAGCACATTGCAGTAGTCTCTCAAGAGCCGTGCCTCTTTGCTACTACCATTTATGAAAATATTGCTTACGGGAATGAGTCAGCAACTGAGGCTGAAATTATTGAAGCCGCTACTTTGGCCAATGCTGATAAGTTCATATCTTCATTGCCAGATGGGTACAAAACATTCGTAGGGGAGAGGGGAGTTCAGTTATCCGGTGGACAGAAGCAAAGAGTTGCCATTGCCCGGGCTTTAATAAGGAAGGCTGAGCTTATGCTACTTGATGAAGCAACAAGTGCACTAGATGCAGAATCTGAGAGGTCTGTCCAGGAAGCTCTGGACCGTGCTTGCTCGGGAAAGACCACAATTGTTGTTGCTCATCGGCTATCAACTATAAGGAATGCCCATGTCATTGCTGTAATCGATGATGGTAAAGTAGCAGAGCAAGGATCCCACTCGCATCTATTGAAAAATTATCCTGATGGGTCTTATGCCCGCATGATACAGTTACAAAGGTTCACACATAGCCAAGTCGTTGGAATGACATCAGGATCAAGTTCCTCAACTAGACCTAAAGATGATGGAGAGAAGGAAGGCTAGTATGGTTAAAGAGAAAACACCAGTAACAGGAGTATATCCCATACAACCCCATGTGATTCTTTTTGGGTTTTTGTTTCGATTTTAATGTTATGGTATAGTAGTATAGTATGTGTATCATCTTTTTCTTTTACCACAGATTTGCTAATCTTATGAATCTTTCTATGGAAATGACAACGATGAATACTCCAGCAAGATTAAAATTCATGGAAGCATCCTTTGAGCATTTGGTTTGTCGCCCATGCTTTAACAAAAGACGCATAATGGCCAGAAACATACCCAGTGTTGGAAAATAATTGAGAGAGGTGTGTCAAGGCATTCCCTGCGTGTTGATGTACGATGAGGACATGTAATATCGAATACAAATGTGTCCGAACTTGTAATGTTAATCAAATCATGCATGGAATCCTGATTATATTTGCTACAATGATCAATGAGCTGTGTCTTTGTAATTAGGCCACAAGGGGTATCCTGAATGTTAGGATTCCATCACTTTCGGACACTAATAAAAAGGAAAAGGAGGACCCGAAGGGCAATGAATCATGAAGACCTCAATACTAATAACGTGTTGGAAAATTATACATCACAACCCAAACTTTAAGGTGATGAGCTCTTGGCGATTCAAAATCATCCAATCTTGAGCTCAATAGGATGCGTATCTATTTATGATTTGGCTTGTGGGGAACGAAATTATTGAGTGTCGAAGTTCACATGGAGGTGGGTTGCGTATGTGTCATTTGAGTTTTGAAGGACAAGATAGAGGCAAGAGTGAAAAAAGAAACAGGACAAATACTCCAAAAAATGGACCTGATTGAAATCAGTAAATCATGCACCTTCAACCATTAGTAGAAGCTGGTGGTGGTGGATAAGCGTTAGAGAAAAGTTTAGGATATGGCATTTGGAAAATGACAGCAAGGGAGATGAAAGTGTTAGATCATGGCTTCATGGGATGCTACGTCTCTGTGTTCTTTGTGTGGGTCATACCTAATCTCTTTGCATTAAAGAAACATATGGATGTTTAGTGGCAACAGACGGGCTTCAATGGTGCACTTGTTTTCAAGTGCTCAAGATCTGTATTTTGCTTGTGGAGTGACATTGGGTGATGACACCCTGTTGAGTGCTGACAACAAGTCTACAACTGCTGCTTCTTGTCCGAACTGGAAGTTGCAAATACTTAAAACAATGGAAGGGACAAGAATACCTGAAAGATATGATAGCAATCTTCTCGGCTCTGCTACAGTGAACTGCTCATAAAGAGGTCAAAATGATTTTGCATTCAGGATTCAGGTGATACATCCATCTGGCTGCAGCATGCGCTGTTCTCTGTAAAGATTTCTTTTTTCCTCTTATACCGTTCAAGTGTCCATTGGTCTTACAATTATTACTTCACTGCAAAGGTCTTCTTAGTGTGACAGTGGATGTAGCAGACACACCCAACCCACCTTGCATTTGAATACAAAAGCAATCCACCGAAAGGCACTACCAGAAAGTATATATGAGACAGAAACATTAAGAAACAAAAGAAAAGAAAACCTAATGTTATCAAGATTTCCGAGTTCTACCTAACCTTATAAAAATGATAGGACTTTGGTAGCTCATATCTTCAGGGGCAAAGCTGCTGTTTCTAACAGAAACCAATACTGTGACCTTCCACCTTTCCCTTATTGATTGAAAGAAAACGCAATAAACCCAAATAAAATAAGAAATTCATGCAATTGAAAGAGGTTTACTGTCAACCTATAAACTCAAGGGATGATACCTAATTGGCTATTTAGCATATGTATGCCATTTAGATTTCTAGCTTTCACCTTACAGAAAAGGGCAATGCTAGCTAGCAACAATTGCTCTGACACTCTCTCCTGGACATTTGCTTATTCAGGGAAAAAAAAAAAAAACCCTTGAGCACAGCTTTAACTTGTTTTTCCGGTTTAAAAGTAAGGGATAACTGCTAAACACAAATTTCTTGTTATTTTTTATAATTATGGAAGCTATCCCCTGTTCACGTCCTCTCCAGGAAATATTTTGTTCGAGAAAATCCTTCATTCGCAGATCATTTGACAATCACCAAAGACGGGAGAATCAGTCTTTTTTTTTCGTTCTTTTTGTTTGATAAACGAAATTGAGCTCTGAAACATTTGCAGATGCATTTCACATATCCTGTTTGCAGGCTCTTGTGCTATTTTCCTGCTCCGTATGCTCTTCAATACCTTTCCAAAGGCAATATTTGCCAAATGTTGATTATCTGTTGCTGCAAACACATAAAAAATTCTAATGACCCCATCATTAAACACATTCTCTCTTTTGAATGCTTCTGTTATGGTTTCAAATCTATGATCAGTAATAACTATGTTTTAATAACCCATTATCTATTGCCTTTGTTTTCTATTTTATGAATTTAAACAAAGTAGTTAATTCAAAAGCAAAAAATAGCTGAAAACAAAACCGAAATTTAAAAATCGTTGTTTATTGGTGGTGCCTCCCTTGCACCTATCCATTCTTCACAAAATTGTTGACACTTTCAATTAGGAAAGTGGAGGTGAAATTCTTGCAATTGTCGTAGAGTATTAGCAGAGGAGGTAAAGCTATGCGGGAATTCAAAAAGGAATCAAAATTTGCATCTAGCGTCCATGTCATACTACTTGAGGAGGACGAAAGAGAACGGGACTGGAATCTTTATGGGTAGATTACTGGTTTGGCTAAACAAAATATAACATAAATAAAGTGCTTGACATGAGAGAGAAGGAGCGTCAAAATTGAGTTTTTTTATCAAGCTAACACAGTTTGGTGAAAGTTTTGAAAAAATAGAATACGATGTAAAAGTTTTGGAAAAAAACATCTTTATACATAACTCCAGGCATTTATTCTTGTTGCCCCTCATTGAATTTTCTTATTTTGTGTGCGCTTTTGGTCCAAGCAGTTCAGTCACAAAAAGTTTCTTCATGAATTTCCAGTAATCACCATAAAGTGCAGTGATAAATCCCGAGGTTCCACAAGTTAACTCATAAACAAATTTAAAGCAAATGTTGGGCGAGACGAAAAGGCAAGATCATTGATCTGGAAGATCTCTGTTGCCATGGATGCTGATGATACGAGAAGACAATGCGAATAGCCCAGTCGGAGATAGAGGAGAGGGCCATATTAATTTGGAGGAGAGATTGTAGAAACATTTGTACAAGGCAAGAGCGAAGAGGTGGAGGTGACCAATCACTGGAAGAGCTGGTGGGCTTGGAGGAAGGTGGAGTTTGGTGTTGGTTGTTGCTTTGGTGAGCTTCTTGAAGATGAACTGGGGGAGAATGGTTAAGATCATGCAGAAGAGCAAGAAGATGTAATTATTAATGTGGATGTAAGTATTCATGTCAATAATCGAGGCCATCGTTATAGCATATAATAAATGCCTGGTTATAACCCACTATTTCTATTAGCGATTCGTTACTAACAGTTACTCAACCAGCAAAACAAGTTATGGGTTGTGTTCAAGTTTCACAATCAGACGAGACATTCACTTTGCCTACTTAGCCGACAACTACCGCCAGTGAAGAATTCACATTCATGTGCAGATTGCTTTTGAAAATGTTATGCTTTCCTTTCCTGTTTCTCACGTTCCAACAAATTAACAAAATCCTAAAACTAAAGTTGGGCACATATGAATGGGGCTGACGAGCAGCTTGAAAATCAGCGAAGGGTTTGCTCCCTCTAAAATTTCGCCTCTTCTACCATCTCCACTGGGGCAAAACTCCACGACACACAATTAGCCCATTTCACTTAAAATCTCTTGTGATCTCTAAGTGCCTTTTTTTCTTTTTAATGATACACCAAGGCAAATTAAAGCACACATCTCAAAGTGCAGGCTTTAGGTATTGGGGACTATAAAGGAAGTTGAAGTATGATCCCAATTCGTAAATACATAAACCACTTATATTAGATTCTAAGAAAAGGTACCCGGCACAGTCACAAAATGTCGCACAACGGGTACTTTCAGACCTGGTGGTGTATGAAAACAGTTTCTGCTGAAGCAGTTAATACCTTCTGTTTAGAATTCCCTGTCAAGTTATTATCACATAATCTAATCCTGGAGCATAACCATTATAAAATGAAAGAACTTACTTGAATGGTAGTCAACCAATAACCTGTGCCATCCATCTGAAACACAACAGCCAACTTATCATCTATAGCAATTTTTGCTTCCCTTTGTTTTTGCCAGATATACTGAACTTGGCTAATTAATGACTGGCCATAAACATACAATAAGCTAGGCCAGAAAAACAGAAAACACTTGCAAAACAGTTAAAGGCAACATGCTGGGAAACCCCAATTAGTTCCAACATGGACCTTAGGAAGTGGATTATGACTCAGTAGTAGATGAAAAAGGCAAATTCAAAATCGCTAACACTTTACATTGTCTTTCAACAGTTCTGTTATATCTTCAAAACAATCAATATACCCAGATGTAAATCCACATAACTTGAATTGGCAAAGGTATTTGATCTTCCCTTCAAATGTAAGGTTGAAATCCCTATTTCCCACAACTATCAAACTATCAGATGTATATAATAAGCAGAGTAGACCGTGAAGAAAGCTAGCTACCATTACTTTAGCAGCAATACATAAAACTGCCACTAGAAAACCATTGTTACAAAACAAATATCCTCCATCCAATGGAGGCCTGCTTAAACTCATCTGTCATCTAAACACATGCATCAGCAACGAACCAAAAGATGATCACATAGACATAAGCTTAAGACCATTATCTGGGGCACCCATCCCGGCAGCTAAGTCAGCATCAAGTTGAGTATGCGGTGCAGGTCCCATCATTTGCTTTACACTGCATTCAGCAAAAGTAACATCAGACTATGTATCCTATCCACTATTTTAAAGACAATTAAAGTAGACAAATCTGTTGAGGTTCTTCTTGGTTATCTCCAGGAATAAACAAGACATCAGAGGAAAACTGACCGCTTCTTGTGACGTTTGGTCTTGAAGTGCTCGTCCCTCACACTCACATTAGCAAAGTAACGGCTGCCCAAATTAGTTTTAAAAGAAAAGCTGAGCAACCAAAGCAGAGCAGCAAATTTGTGAAAAAGCAAAAAAAAATCTTTTACATACTCGCAGTGCAGACAGTAATATTGGCCCATGCCAGGTAAATCCTCGTCAAGAGGCAACGTTGCCTCCTTCATCTCCCCGTCAGGCTTTTGCTGCAGCTCCTCATATACCGCATCGTCGCGTGAATCAAAATTATCAAGTCAAGGAATTTCAAGAGAACAAATATACATACATACATATATATATATATACATACATACATACATACATATATATATATTAAGAAAAATTAATAATAAGGATATCTTTGAGTAGAAATTTTGAGCGCCGAGCCGTCTTGTGAGAGTATCTTCTCTTCTTCACCTTCCTGCTTGGACACTTGCCTCCCATTTTCTTTTAGGGTTTTGATTTCTGGGGGAAAGAGAGATTGAACTGCTCTTTATAACTAACACTGTAACCGACGTCGTTTTAGCCTCTGCTCATCCTTTAGAAAAAATTACCCTACTATCTTATAGTGTAGTCCGACTTGTAAAAAAAAATTACCATTTGCATCAAAACTTACTTTGGTGAGTGTATAACATTTTACCGACGTCGTTTTAAATGATTTCTTCTCCTTTTCTTTTTAAACTATAAAAGCACAACCGAAAGTCAGAATTATTTTCCCAGGTGTAAACTACCAAAAACAACCTCCATAAAGATACTAGATATTCAGAAGAAGGATATTCAAGAATTACCTAGAAGAGAAGAGATTGTGGAAGGCTATTATTCTCCAGGTAGTTGTAAACTAAAATTCTATGATTTCCTTCTACACAACAACCATATAACTTAACTAAATTTTCAAGGACTATCTCTAACATTGTTTTAATCCCTGCTAAGAATCCTGACACCCCTTGTCTCAGTAGAAGGTTGACGATCACGTTGAAACATAAATCAATTTTAATAGTAATTTTATTGTTTGAATTGGAAAAAATTAGAAGTTCTTCAATATCTGTCGAAGAAAGAGATAGAATTAAAGA
>Ga0325402_1003875_pt1 | contig 13685 bp, 8 predicted proteins | sample PopdelMetagenome_22_FD_207212 | JGI IMG/M metagenome (GOLD analysis project Ga0325402, IMG submission 207212) | Populus deltoides microbial communities from Bellville, Georgia, United States - Xylem-PdKOR-R3 | ecosystem: Host-associated > Plants > Phyllosphere > Stem > Wood/Secondary xylem... | reverse complement strand
TGTGCATTCGGGCAACCATAGAGGTCCTATTTATACTACGTTTGACATATAAATTCTGTTCAATTTAAATCAACTTTTCAATAAATAGTGAATGTTAATGAGCACAGTAGCGAGAACTAAGCAGTGTCATGTGTATTTGGGACTGTGAATACTGTACACTTTGGCTCTCTTCATACAGTCAATTGACTTTGACACATAGTAAAAATGAAAAAAAAATTACTCCGTGGATTTGTGATGAAACTACAATACTAAATATACCCACTGATCTGTGGATTTGTGATTAAACTTGGAAAAAAAGAACAATACTAAAAAAAGCCATATGTGAATTTGTGATTAAGAAAATTCATTATTTTATTTTTTGACATATTAGGTTCCACTAGATGCACCAAGTCAATGTGAGTGGTTGTCTTTCTTCTTATTTATGAGGATCCAATAGATGCATCAAGTCCAGGGCTCCACAATCACTGTCAGTGACAGTTAATTCCTCCAACTTGTTGCTTAAACTACTTTGCTTTTTCTTCATATATAGACATGGAAAGTCATGTGTTCTGAACAATTGATTTGATCTTGTGGAATACAAAAATTTCTTCCTCAACTTTTTTTTTCATGGAATGAAGTGATTTGCCGACATCTTCACCATCCACTTGCACTTCTTTTTCTTCGTAGACTTGTGAAGTCGGTCAAGATTCCCAATTTATTATCAACATCATCAATTTTAGAAAGAAATATCTGTTAGGCTGATTTACTTCCATATTAATTATTGTTTGATTATTCTTAATCTGAATGATATTAGTCCATTCAAAACAAATTCATTTTCTTTTTTATAAATATATTTATATAACTACCAAAGAAGAAAAATATACATTGATTAAAATATTATATATTGATGTGTTTGAATGAAGAAAGTTAGGGCAGAGATGACTATCATAAACACCGTGTGGGCCAATAAAATTGAAAACGAAAGATAATATCAATGGCTTGCAAAAAAAAAAAAGTTTTATGTTAAATTTATCTATATGTTAAATTACTTGATTAACTAAACTTAATCCTGTAATATTGAATCATTTGATGAAAACATTATCTAAAACATGATTAATTGATATATTTAAAGTCAAATAAAAAACAAACCCCGCTTACTTTTAATATTAAAAATTATTTTCCAACATAAACTCTTTAACTTAAAAATTTAACATAATTAAAATAAATTGTGATTACCGTTTGAGCAATTGTTTGATCTTGGGCCCTACAATTATTTTCATTAGTCTGTTAATGTTTTTCTTCAAGCTTGTGGAACGGGGTGTTCCTCCAACTTGTTGTGTAAGCTACCTTGCTTTTTTCTTCGTAGACTTGGGAAGTCATTTGTTCGAACATTTGATTTTCTAACAAGTCTCTTAGCATTAATATTAGTGTTTGGTTACATATTGAAAAATATACGAATTGTAAGCCCCTAAAAAATCAGTCATCAAGATCTGTAAATGTTACAGATGATTGCTAGGAATAAGTGGAGTACAAGAGTAAAATTCTGAAGAAGCACAATCACAGTCATTAAACTATGCTGTAGTTCTTATTTTTGGTGGATAAATTATTTGGTACAGAGATCTAATAGCCTTAAAAAGAAAATAGCCCGTTAAAAGAAGCACAATCACCTATTGTTTGATAGATCTAGAGATTTGAGAGTTAAAAAAGTTAAATTTATTGTAACTTAGATCAACCCTAAGCTAGGACTATCAATGGCTTGCAATAAAAAAAGAAAAAGTTTTATGTTAAATTTATTTTTATGTTTTTTTTTTTATAGTAACCGAGATTATTATATATAATGCATCCCATTAAGAGAATGGGGACTAAAAGATAATGGAGAGCGTGTTTAGCAGTGTGGTTGCGAGTGCTTTTCAAATAACTTTTCAAGCCGAAATGCATGTCAATGATTTTTTTTTCATTTTTTAAATATCATTTTTGGCATCAGCACATCAAAACGATCTAAAACATACAAAACATATTAAATTTTAGCAAAAAAATAAAAATTTGAATTTTTTAAAAACGCGGTTTGCACCGCGTTCCCAAACGGTGCAAAAGGGAAACTCGAAAAAATAAGTGAAGCAATGATAGCCCTAATTAGTTAGTCCAGTTCATAATACATTCTGAATTTCTAAAAAGATCGGAGTCTATGTAGCTGAAATTTTTAACGAAACACTTCAACCAAAAGATCAACCGATGAAAGATGAGGTCAAAAATCACATTCCAGTCTAGTATTTTGGACTAAAAAATTAGATGGTTGCGTGCTCTTCAAATTAACCAGTAGAATCCTTTACAAAGAAGAGTTATGGCTTGATGTTGAAATTACTTGATTAACTAAACTTAATCATGTAATATTGAATTATTTGATTAAAAAATTATTTAAAACATAATTAATTTACATATTTAAAGTCAAATAAAAAAACAAACCCTGCTTACTTTTAATGTTAAAAATTATTTTCCAACATAAAAAAGTTCAACCGTTTAAGCAATTGGGCCTACAATTATTTTCATTAGTCTGTTATTTGTTATTGTTTTTCTTCAAGCATGTGGAACGGGGTGTTCCTCCAAACTTGTCGTGTAAGCTACTTTGCTCTTTCTTCATAGACTTGGGAAGTCATTTGTTCGAACAATTGATTTTCTGACAAGTCTCTTAATCTCATCATCCACTAGCACTTGTTTTTCTTCTTCGTAGACCTGTGAAGTCAAGATCCCACTGCATCAATCTCTATCCCATCAAAATGAATTTGGGGCAAGAAAAAAATATCTGATATATGTGATTTACTCCTGGCTTTATAAATTAGAAAGTGTAATTGTAAAACCCAACCAATAAGATATCTACATGCATGTATAAGACAGTTTCTATACATATAAAAAAAGAAGGAAGAAGGAAGAAAATGCATTGATTAAGTGCTATTTTTCTTATACTATTTTTCTAACACACGAAAATCATTTTTTTTGTTTTTAGAGAAACCTTTACAATTAATGTCGTATTATAATTGACATTATTTTCTACTTCTAAAATCTTAATTATCATTATATAGATAAATCATTTTTTTACCCCTCCCTCCCTCCCTCCATAAAGTTATCATTTAACTCCACTTTCGAGATTAAATCTTAAACTTCTTTAGATTTTTTCCTACCCTTGAAATTGTTATGAACATAAGTAAAAGAGATGAAATTAAAACTCCTTTACCCACGTATCGAGCATACCCTTGACGTTACATAACACTTGTTAAATCTTGACATAACATTCCAAGTTAATTAATGGTATTATAGCTCGCAACTTAATTGCAAAAAAGAAGAAGAAGAAGAAGAAGAAACTAAAAGAAAAAAACATTTGATGTAGGAAATGTTTTTAGGAAAATAGGCATTTTACTTTGTTAATTTTATTTTTCTATTCATATGATGCTTTTATAGTTTTTTTTCCTTTTCTAATTTATTTTTTTTCTATTTAGTATTATTATGGTTTTCTAGTTTATTTTTTATATAAAGATTTATAATAACCTTTTAACAAATAAAGAAAGAGCAAAATAAAATTGAGTATTTTAAAAGTTTTTTATATTTATAATGTTCTTGATTTTTAAATTTTTAAATTTATAATAAATCCTTTATTCTTCACTTTGCATTAGTCAACATTTATCTAGGTACCTAGTTTGAAAAAGCTTTTGAACATAAGGATTCCATATTATTTTTTTTAATGCTTACTATATTGGATAGGCTTAATGCCCCGGTAATAAGCAGGATAGGAGTCCGACTTAATTAGAGTTGATAGGGCACATATATATATAATGTGCTACGATTAATACAAAAATAATTATAATAATAATAATTAGGGTTTGTTCTTTTATTCATTTCTTATTATCTATTTTTGGGTTCTCTAAAAAAAACAAAAAAAATATATTTAAAAAAAAATAAAAAATAATAGCAATGAAAAGAGGATGTCAAAGTACCCAAAAATTAGCTAAAATTTAGTTGAGAATGTTTAAAAATATAAAAATTAAAATTTGACAGTATCTTTTTTTACTGACGAGAGCTCTATTGACAAAGAAAATTCAATTTCAGGAAAAAAAGTTGAAAATAAGATATTATGGACTTAATTAAATTTTATTGAAGGTTTAATTGAATTTATAAAGGGTCTGATTGCAAGAAAAATTAATTTTTAAATCAATTTGAGCTTTAATTTGAAGAGAGTAAAGTTCAGAGGTCAAAATATAATTTTCAAGAGTTGATTTGGTCAAATCAGGAGCTTAATTGTTTAAATATTAAAGTTTGATGGCCAATTATGAACTTGATTGAAGAAATTTAAAACTAAGAACCAAATTAGAAAATATACATAAATAGAGGAATTGAAATTGTCCGGCGCTAAATTAAAAAATTTTAATATTTGTTGATCAATTAAGGTTCAAATTGCATAAATCCTTGACTAAGAATTAAAGTGAAAACATTGGCCAATTAGGGCTGAAATTAAAATTTGACAGGGATATAATTGAATTGTTTTTTAAAATTAAAATTACAATTAAAAACTTAGTTAAATAAATTAAAAATTGAGGATTGATTTAAAATTGATATATTTTGGCGCTATTTTTTTAAATAAAACGACTCATTTTGACCGCATCATCACCGTTTCATATATTGTTCGAGGAACAAAAAAAAAAAAAAACTGCCCCATGCCACCTTACCCTGAGCTTGGACAGGATAGGGTGGCTACCTCTCCCCTGCATTTATAAGTAACAGAAGCTGGGGATGTTTTAGAGGAGGAATGGTTATGAGGAGGTAAATGAGACAGAGGCAGAGACAAAAAAACAGGAGGGGGGTTTTGAGAGTTGGAAGAAAAACAGGGGAGAACAGAGGAGGGGAAGAGAAGAGGAAAGAAAAAAGAAAAAGAAAAAAGAAGAACCAGGAGGGAAGAAACAGAAAAGAGACGAGGTAGTGGAAAGAATAGAAATAAAAGCAGAAGAGGGAAAGAAACAAAGGAGACCTCTGTGTCTCTGCACAGTGGAGGAGAAAGGCAACAACCACCACCTGTCGCCACCAGCTCCGACGCTACTACCACCGGCCTCTCGCCGTATTCCACAACATGACCACCACCGTGACAGCTAGCTACGACCAGGTTGCCCCCCCAACTTTCTCTTCTCCCCTTCTCTTTTCCCCCTACTTCAGGCCGCGCTTGCATGCAGAATTCATTCTGCATACAGGAAGGAGGGACGGGGGGGAATAATTAACCCCCAGTCTTCGGCCGATTCAGTTCTGGACCAGCCCGAATGGCTGGACTGGTCTGGGCCCGTCCCCAAAAAGAAAAAGGGATTTGTTGGGCCACGATCGGCCCAACACAACCCAACTCAGCTGGGTCCGGCCCAGTTAACTGGGCCGGACCAGGCCCCCCACTATATATATATATATATTAAAACAGAAAAAAATCCAAAAAAAATCCAAAAATCCTTTCAAAAAATTTGTTATTTTTTGTGTATTTTTCTACCAATTTTGATTAATATTAATTTGTATTTTTATACTATAAATATATAAATCTGGTATTAAAATACTCAATTTTCTCTGAAATGTTGTAAAAAATTATATAGAAAAAGACAAAAAAATTTATTTTTATACATACAGCCAAGACTCTCAAAAATATAAAAATTTTCATATCATGTTTTCATACAAACAAAAATTGAAAAAATATGTCTTAGCATGCTTTTGGACTTTAATAACCAACTTATTAAAGTCGTGAGATCTAAGCTAATATTTCAAAAATTCTAAAAAAATATTTTGTTTTCTTTTAATAATCGAAATTACGAACTTATACATAAGATGTATTCCTAATAAAAGTTAGTTCTTCTATTGACATTAGAACGGTTAGGCTTTACCCGATAAGATAAAGATTTTTTTTATAGAGGAGAAATTTTCTTAAACCTTAGACGGGTCAATAATTAGAAAACACAATAATACTTTAGTTTATATCAGACAATTAAACAATGCAACTCATCTTAGGTAGGATGTATTTGGGGTGCTAATATTTTTTCTTTACGCAATCAGTCTCCGTGCCCGATTTCAGAAAATAGTGATGATACAGAATAGCCATTCTATTTTACATTATTAATTAAGATTTTCGGAAACTAAACTATGATTAACCTTGATTTATTGATGTCCCGCTTAAATTAGTTTCCTTAAGAGATAGGATCTTCAGGGATGGCAATGCTCCCAACGAACCTATCATGATGTGCAGAATTGAAAACAGGCAATCAAATAAGTAGTGAAATTGAGTATTATGACAATAGAGTAACAGTAAACCTATGATAAAGAACTAATATTGAATATACATCGTAAACTTTTGTAGTGCGATATAAACAACAAATTGCCTGAAAAATTTAGAGATTTTAAAAAGTATTGTTAAAAAATGAGCTAAATAAGTTGGCATGTACCATCTAAATATTCACAACTTTACCATTGACAACGTTGATCCTAACAACATATTGGTTGATAAATTTAAAGATGAGAGAAGAGAAGAAAATCCTTGCAGATGTGATAAAATGATGTCGTTGAACATATTATAGCTTAGGTCAAGGTTCTCAAGTTTCCCCAAATGTGATGATATGATCTCAGAAACTACAAGAGAGTTGTTGTTGTATGCAAGTCATAAAGAGCTCTTGATATGCATAACAGAAATTAAAAATCAGAATTGATGGGATGCTGTTGTTCAATTGATTGTTCCTCAACCTTATCGGTTAGACTTGAAAACTCACGAGTTATATGATTCTCAAATTATACATAAAAAAATGATACATGAATGCATATTTATATTATAAATACAGACACAAATACAAATACAAATTCTTCATAGATGAAAGCTCAGCCAGATAAAATGCTATCATTAAATTGATTATTAAATAGATATAAAGTCCTCATTTTTTCTTGATAAAGAAACCGTATAAGAGAATGTCATGTGAAGCACCTAGGTAGGAATTATCTATTGATATTAGTAGATCCTGTCAGCATATTGAATGACAAATCCAAAGACTTGAGAGATGAAAACCCAGTTAGAGATGAAAAAATGCTGTCATTGTTAACACTTAGATAAAGGTTCTCCAGTTTTTTCAACCTTGATGACAAGTCTTTGAAACCTGCAGGATGTTTCCCAAAAGCATATTGAAAGGAAATAAACGCACAGAAAAAATCATTTGAGAAGGAGAAAAGAAAAGGTTTCAAAGCTAAATAATTAAACGGTTACCATAGAAGCTACCTGATCCTTTCAACTGATTATTTGATAGACCCGAAGACTTGAAAGCGGAAAGCCCAGTAAAACATGATAAAATGCCTTCATCATTAAATCGGTTAGCACTTAGGTGAAGTGCCTCCAGTTTCCTCAGTTTTGATGATAGGACTTCGAAGCCTGGAGGAGAAACATCAAAGCAAGATAATTGACATTAAACACCAGCCACTTCATCAGCGTAATTTCAGTATAAGATTCACAAAATAATATATATTTATTTTATGATTATAAGAACAGAAAGATTGAACCAACCTTGATTCTCAAAGCAACCAACTAATCCATTAGAACTCAAATCAAGACTTTGCAATTCCTTAAAAGGCAGAAACAAAGATGCGTTGAGAACCCAGTCCCCCACACTTATCTGATCCCTTGCAGCCCGAAGAGAGAGTTGAATCACTCGCCTTGTAGTATTATCACACTCGATCCCATACCACTCACAACAATTACTACTGTCCACCCAATCTCGCAAGGAAAGGTGATTTGGGTCGATCAAAGCTTTGATCTCCAAGAGACCAATTCTCTCTTCCTCCAAACATCCATAACAACAACCACACCATTTGCCAACCAAAGTCAATAACGCTAGCAACATCCAAGCCCACATTTTTTTCATCATCATCTTAGATAATTCTATGAACTACTGCGTAGAATATTGTTGTTTGTTATGTGAGTTTGGGCGACCATAGAGGTCCTCTTTATACTACAGTACTTTGGCCATTTCCATGATTTTATCTGTAGATTCTATGTTTTGAGATTTCAACTTTCTAATTATTATGTTATTTTATTGTTTAGCCCTTGGTCTATTTATATTTTGAATATTATTTCATTTATATTTTGAATATTATTTTATTTTATTGTTTAGCCCTTGGTCTATTTGCCAGGATGGGAAAAATATTCAAATTAGTTTTGTTGGCATGTAACCTCACCAAACAATTGGCGTAGACCTTATTGGCTGGGAGTCAATTTATGTTATTAATTGCATGCCAACAAAATTAGAGAGGTGGTGTTGAAGTCGAGGAAAAATTTGAATGTTGAAAAGTTGAAAATCAAAAGTCAACAATCTTAGCATGAAAAGTCAACTTTTAGTTTCTTGAAAAAACCTAACTCACAAAATAACTAAAATTATTGTATCATGCATGATGCAATATTTGTGTTGAATTTTCAATTTTGACTTTAATTGTTAACTCTAGAACCTGTCATCAAGGTAGCCTAATAACAATTATTGATGTATTTATAGAGCTCTATTTTGTGTTAAACGTTGGGTGTCAAAGGTAGGATATACCACTCTCTCTTCTTTTTTTTTATTTACGTGGGTGTCCGGGCTAACTTGCGCGCACCACGACTAATCCCACGGCCCACTGAACACCCTGCAAATCCAATGGGCATGTAAGGCACCGCGGGGATGACAGACGTGCACATGAAGACTCGAACCCAGAAGCAACAGGAGAAGACAAACCCCTCCCACCGCCGGGCCAAGAACCTCAGTGCACCACTCTCTCTTCTTTAATTATATCACTACTGGCCAAGATGAGTCAAGGCATTAAAGGTCGTGAACGCGGATGCTTGACTTGCTGATGAACTGGTTTGATCTAAGGCTCCACAATCACTGTCACTCGTTGACTTGCTGGTGAACTGGTTTGATCTAAGGCTCCACAATCACTGTCACTAGTCAATTCCTCCAACTTGTTGCGTAAACTACTTTGCTTTTTCTTCATATATAGACATGGAAAGTCATGTGTTCTGAACAATTGATTTGATCTTGTGGAATCAAAAAATTTCTTCCTCAAAACTTTTTTCATGGAATGAAGTGATTTGCCGATATATTGTCGTCGAGTCCTATTTTGTGTTAAACGATGGGTGTATATTAAAGTGGTCAAAAGTAGGATATCCCGCTTTCTCCATCACTGTTCTCTAACGATATTTTGGTAGCCTTATAGCATTAATGGAGAAATTGAGTTGAGGAATAACAGGTCGTGTACGCGGATGCTTCACTTGCGGTGTGAAATGAATAGAAAACTACAACAAGGGTGTGAGAATGAATTCCTTCTCCATAAAAAATACATGCATTATTGATTATCTAATGGAAATAATTCATGAAACTTTGCATAATATGTATATAATAGAGAAATTGTTGATAATAATAGATATCATGATTATTTGTTTGGGTCAAGCCGGGTCAATTGTTCACCAAGTCATTTGAATTTTTTTTCTTTAAACTTGATCTTGATCTAATTCTGATCCCTGATAATAACTATGATATGATGTTAAATTGAAAGATGCATATTTAAAATTACTTAAAAAAATAGTTAGTTTTAGTTTATATATAAGCTAATTCGATAATAATTTCTAATATAAAACCAAAAAAAGAAAGTGTTATGTCATGACCTTTATCTTGTTTCAATTTATGTTGTTTGAAATATAAATATTGTTCAATTTAAATCATTTTTTAATAAATCTTCACCTAGTTTAAATTGAAACATTTTATTTTGAACTAATAAAGTCTTCATTGTATCATCAAGCATGTTAATTTTAATATTATTATCAATTAACAACTTTAATTTTATCATAAACTACTAGCATTATAAAATTTCCATCTTTCTTTTTATATAAATATTAAACCATTATTTAAACAAATATGAAAAGAGCATGCAGAACCTAAATTTCATGAGCTTCTCAAAACCTCATTGCCTTTATAAACCATGGGAACATCTTTATGATTTGTACAATCGTAGCATCTCTAGACTTCTTGCTCCTTAGCTTCATCAGTTCTTCTACATTGGCTTTCTTCTTCTTACAATGATACTGAATATAGTCTTTTTCATGATAATACAACATTTTTTATCATTATAATCACTACCAGAAAATCGATAAATATAAACGGAAATACCAAGAAAATATTTTTGTCAATAAATTTTCGAGGGATTTTACTGACGGAAATATTCCCTCGGTATAATTACAGTGAGAAAAAATTAAAACAAAGCAAAAAAAAATGATGACGTGTCATTTTTATCAACGGAATTACTGACGGAATTTATTCTGTCGGTAAAATCATTGGTAAACTGTGGATAATATTCATCATGTCAATTACAAAGGGAATCACTGACGGAATTTTCCATTGGTATTTTCCAGAGAACTCTAGAACTGTTCACTTTTTAATTACAATGAATTGTTGTTCTTTACGGACAAAATCACTGACGGATTGAAAAGTCATCGGTGTTATTTGGTGGTTTTCTGAAAAAATTCAATTAATTTAAAATTTTCATTTAAATATTACCGACGGATTGAAAAATCATCGATAATTGTTGGTGGTTTCTGAAAACTTTTTATGAAATTAAATTTTTTAATTAAATAGTACAGACGAAATTTCCAATGGAATAATTAAAAAATATTAATATTTAATTATCCGTCGGTAATTCCATCGCTAACGCGCCCCAATAAAAAGCCTGAATCCCATTATTTCACAAGAGACAGACTCATTTCTTCTTCTTCTTCTTCTTCTTCTTCTTCACTATATGTAAAAAACATCAATATCTATTTCTTTCTCTTCTCTTCTATCCCCATCTCCTTCTCTTCTCCTCCATGCTCGGGTATGTCTTCTTTTTCTTTCTTCTTTTATCCTCTTAGTTTTTTTTAATTAATATGCTTTACAAAAAAAATTTTCTCTCTTTAGCTTCACTTGCAACTACATTAAGGTAAGATTTTTCTTTTTCTTCTTTTTTCATGATTTTTTTCACTATATTTGTTTTTTATTTTATTTTTAATTGCTTTTGTTCTTCATAAATGTATAAATGTTGTTGTGAGATTTTTTTTCATATGAGATCAATTTTTAGTTGATTTGTTTATAGGATTTTTAATTCTTTAGCAAATGCAACTTTATTTTTTTCATATGACTTTTTTTAGTTGAATTTATTTATTTTGTTTTATTTATTTGTTGCAAATTTGTTTGAGTTGATTTTCTTATTCTTTTTTCAAAGCATTTTGAGTATATATTATAGAGTGTTGATTTATGTTAATTTAATTATTTTATAATTTTATAAAATGGATTTTTTTAAATGTTTTTAAATAATTACCGATGGAATTACCAATGGTATTTTTCGAGGGATATACCGACGAAATGAAGCGGGTAATTTTTTTTTACGCGTCTATTCCGTCAGTAAATCTGTCGGTAATAATATTTTTTTTATTAACAATGGATTTACCGACGGATAAAAAATTACCGATGAAAGATTCACCGACGGAGTATTTTCATCTGTAATTTTGTTGGTAAATTAATTACCGATGAAATATATATCTTACGCCGACGGAAAAATTCAGTTGATAAAACTATTAAATGTTGTAATAAATGCACTCTAGGTCTAAAATTTGATCTAGAGTTACTTCAACCAAAATTATTTTCTTATACTATTTTTCTAACACGACAATCTTAATTTTCTTATAATTGACATTATTTTTCACTTTTGAAATCTTATCATTATCATTTTTTTTCTAGCTACTTGCAAATCTCTCCCATTGATAAATCATTTTTTTACCCCTTCCTCCCTCCATAAAGTTATCATTTAACTCCGCTTTTGAGATTAAATCTTAAACTTCTTTAGATTTTTCCCCACCCTTGAAATTGTTATAAACACAAGCAAAAGAGGTGGAAAACTCCTTTACCCACGTATCAAGCATACCCTAATACATAACACTAGTTAAATCTTGACATAACATTTCAAGTTAATGGCTAGGATTTTGTTTACTGGATTTTTTTTTTATGAAATTAAATATCATATCAATAAAAAAATAACAACTAAAAATGGGACAACTAAAATAAATAGCATATAAAAAAGGAAATATTTAGAGTTGGAAATAAATCTTAATTTTTAGCATTCTCATTCTCTCTCTCTACCGATTGAAAAATAAGAAATAGTAGATGAGTAGTATATTGAAAATAAATATTTCTTTGTATGTAAAAAAAATATTATATATGAAGCTGATATAAAGTCAATATCACTTATTCGGGAGCAATAAATACCTCCTAAGTATGTACAATGAGAGAGAGAAGATACGACATATTAATTTGGATTTGAATTTTGAATATAAATATATATATTGAGTTGCATATTAATTTAAAATTTACAAATCAATGTCAAAATTAGTTTAAATTATTTTAAGAGTCAAACCACTTGGTGAAATTGGATTTAATAACTATTGCTCACAGCTTAATTGCAAAAAAAAAAAAAAACATTTGATGTAAGAATTTTTTTTAGGAAAAATAGATATTTTACTTAGTTAGTTTTATTTTTCTATTCATTATTATGATGCTTTTATAGTTTTTTTCTCTATTTAAAAATGATATTTTTTTTATTCAATATTATTAGGGTTTTCTAGTTTATTTTCTATATACAGATTTGTAATAACCTTTTAACAAATGAAGAAAGAGAAAAATAAAATGGAGTATTTTAAAATTTTTTCATATTAGAATATTCTTGATTTTTTAGAGATTTAATTTATAATAAACCCTTTATTCTTCAACTTTGCATTTGTCAACATTTATCTAGGTACCTAGTTTGAAAAGCTTTTGAACATAAGGACTTCAAATGCTTTGGGCCATGGTTTGAGACTTGAGAGGTGGTTGGTTTCTTAACGGGTATGGGCCAGATATATATTTTTTTAATGCTTACTCTATTGGATATTTTTTTAATGCTTACAAATATATATAATGCGCTACGATTAATACAAAAAAACTATAATAATAATAATAATTAGGGTAATTTGTTCTTTTATTCAGCTTTCTAACCTTCTCAAAATTGCATCAATTAAGAAGCATTAATGGCCGCAGAGAAGGTTACTATAAACCATGAAGAAGCTGTCGATTTTGTAAGGAAGGTGCAGAAGCACATCGACAAGGAGGCTTACAAAGACTTGTTTATGACTTTATGTGCACACAGAAACAAGTGCAAGGACGTGGCTGATGTGTACAGAGATGTGGTTGAGCTGTTTGCAGACTATCCTGATTTGCTGGAGGGGCTTCATAGATTTTTGCCAATTTCTGATGTGATAGCTGACGTGGAAAGCAAATTGTAGATTCTATAGATATAAACAAACTTGAGTTGTGATCAAATTGAGTCATTAATTGGTTTTATATATAATATTTTCCTCTTAACTGAAATCTTACAGTGTGTTTGCTTGATTTAGTTTTATATATAAGATTGTCTTTGAGAATATGATAATAATTATTTTTTAAAAAATAATTTCAAGGCAAAAAAAAAAGTTTTAAAAATCATGAAACTTTGACGAGCCTTATTGAAATCATCTTCAATATTCCCTGACATCATGCTGGTGGCTTTTGAAGGCTTTTATTCTTCTGCTTTTATACCTTTTTATTTGTTTGGTTGGTGAAGAAATGGGGCTTAAGATTATGGTTTCT
>Ga0325402_1003873_pt1 | contig 13692 bp, 5 predicted proteins | sample PopdelMetagenome_22_FD_207212 | JGI IMG/M metagenome (GOLD analysis project Ga0325402, IMG submission 207212) | Populus deltoides microbial communities from Bellville, Georgia, United States - Xylem-PdKOR-R3 | ecosystem: Host-associated > Plants > Phyllosphere > Stem > Wood/Secondary xylem... | reverse complement strand
TGTGTGTGTGTGTGTGTACACGCACGAGTGTGTTGATATTTCTTTAGTGTTATGCTGAGAAGTAATTTACTTGTTTCCCAAAGTTTGATGTAGCTTTATTATGGTGTCTTCTTCCTCTTTGCTGAAGTTACCACGCTTAACGTCAGGTCTTAGGTAATTAATCCATCTCAATCGACAACTTTTTCCGCATCTCAACAACCCTACAGAACCACAAGATTAAAAAAAAATGAAAAACGAAAGTGTCCATATATTGAATGCTTTAGCTTTAAGATTCACAAGGAACTCAATTTCCCTTGTTCAACCAGCTTTTGAGGTTGAAAGTTTTCCTTCCCTCTAGTACTCCACTCTTTTCTACGTGTTTAGATGAAATAGTGAGAGCAAACAAGTCTAATTAAGCGGCGTGTTAGATGGGGCATTTAGGCAGTACCTTTAGCTATCCAAGTACTTTTGTAACTCTTTCAATGACTCGAGTATTTATTTCCCATTTCCTAGCTGGTATCCTTTAGTCTGAATTGGATTATTTAACTATATCATCCTGTATCTTTGTCAACAAAATGGGAAAATTTGGCACCCTAAGGTCTTAATTATGGCATTTCGATGTGACCATCGATCGCTGCCTGGCCTTGAATCTAAGTTAGGGGTATCCAACTTGGCAAGATATGAAGATACAAAGTGTAATGAGATTACCATATATGTTGATTCAGACTACTCATTACCAGTGCTAAAAAAACAAATAAATCTCTCATTATTTTACCAGAAAAAATGCCACGCTAACGTGCCTTGCAAAACACGGTTCGATCTGAGCAATATTTTCTTCAAGTTCTTTTAAGAGACTTTTCAAAACATAAATATGCAATCTCGAGGTGATTTTCTGCATCTAGTGATATATATTGAAATGGTATCAAAGTTGGAATGTTGATCTTCCATATCACCTAATTCATAATTTAAGATGGCAAAGACAAATTAAATGGTGGAAGGATTCATTGTATAGTAAATCATTTTCCTTATCTCAGTGCTCAAAATTCAAACCCGTTTGATTGTATATTTAAGCGTTTCAAAGTTGCCTTCCTGGTATTGTTTTATTACAGCATTAATATAATCATTAGTCAACACACAACAAAACGGTTAAGGCCACACATTTCATTCGAAGTGCAAGTGGTCATACATCTACCTAAAAAGAAAAACAAGATGTGAATAAAAACAAAGAACAAAGAAAAAAAAAAGTAAAAAGTAAAACTAATACTGACGAAAACATTACTTGAACTGTTGGATTGACACTAATGAGTCTAGCACTCGCGTTTTCATCTCCTAAAAAAATCTTACATTCAAACTTTTTCTTAAAAAAAAAACCAGAGAGAGAGAACAGTTGGATTGAATTAAGCTAATAAAAACTATGTACATAAATTAAGAAATCAAGGGCTAATGAGTGTTATGGAAGATATTTGGTAATTAAACAAATTTGAATTCTGCAAGGAAGTCTGCATTTAACGAAGCAATCGATGCAAAGAAATGTTTATGTTTTTAACTATCAAGGCAAGGGACAGCCAAAGACTCAAACTTGTGAGTCCTTTCCTCCCCCACCTGATGATGAATCAAAAAAAGCATGTTGAATGCAAGACAGGTCGATTTGTTTGCCAAGTAAACAAGATTAAGGAAATGATCGTTGGCATGATCAAATAGCCATATAACATTAGATATGAGTCTGTAAGAACAATGAGAATGATATGTAAGAGTGCATGACCGATACGATCCATGATCAAGAAGAGGAGAAAGATCAGAGTGGAGACTGACCAGCTTGTTTAGGGAGAGCCCTCCAGTTTTCATGTCCATGTTTCTGAATAAAAGTTATAAGCCTCAGGTCCTCTGCAGGGCTCCATGGTCCTCTCATCACTTGAGTCTTGTCACAACATGGCGCTCTCCCTTTACCCATGATATGATCTCTCTCAAATTTGCTAGCAATATCAAGACTACTCAATGTATTGGAGACTCTTTGTCCTCGCCATCTCTCAGTTATATGTATATTGGAATATCTTAGGACATATATATATATAGAGAGAAGTGGGTTAGAGCCCACAAGGGTAATGCCATGCCATAGGTTGTGTTATTTGTGGCGATAAATAGAAGGAGATCCAAAATGATTGCTGAATTTCTATAATTCTAACATTTTCTTTTTACTGTTCGTTATCCTGTATCAACGCAGACTATCCCACTCCAATAAAGCTCACTATTCTGTACTTGTCCGTTTTCAGAATAGATTTACTCCCAGTGACCACATAATTCAATGAGGGATGCATTATGGTTGTCCATATGGGTGGCATAATGCTAGCCATCTATCTGGCCAAGATGACATCACTTTTTCATATTATTTTTATTAACAAAAAATTAAAAGAGAAAGGGGTTTTAATGTTTTTCTCCTTGCATAATACTATTTATTAGAATATGGTTATTTTTTTTGTTACAATCTATGTTTTTTTTTAATTTCAATTTTATCCATCAACATTAGATTTATTGGGGATTAAACTTCATAATTTTTTTTAATTTAATTTTTTATAAAGTTATCACAGTTTTATGACTTAGACCATAAGTTTGATGGATTATTTCGGTTGATTCGAGTTTTCCTTCCTTTTTTCTAATTGTTTTATCTCTCTCAATTTTATTATTTAATATTAGGTTGATTGAGAATTATACTTCATGATTTATTATGGCTTTATTTCTACAAGGTTATTCTCATCTTATGACACGGGTCACGGGTTTAGCAGATTAACCCGGGTTGACTCGAGTCATTTTTTCAAGCCATTTTTTAATCGATTTTTTAATTTTATATTTCAACATTGGGTTGATTGTGAATTAGGTTTCATAACTTATTTGAATTTTTTTTTATTGGGTTATCCCGGTCTCATGACCTGAGCCATAAGTTTGTCAAGTTAACCCGGGTTGACTAGGGTCATTTTTTTGTCATTTTTTTTCAATTTCATTCTTCAACATTGGATTTATCAGGAATTAGAATTCGTGATTTATTTTATTTTTCTTTCTATAAGATTATCTTCATCTCATGACTCGGGTTACGAATTTGATGCGTTAACTTGAGTTGACTCAAGTCTTGCTTTATCTTTTTTATTTTATTTTTTTAATTCCATCTTTCAATATTAGTTTGATCGGAAATTGAGTTCATAATTTATTTTAATATAAAATTGAGTAAACTACATGATGCTTAGGGTGATTTTTTAATATAAAATATTAAAACCTAAGATAGTGATTTGGAACCTGGACCTAGTAAAAAGACCTAATTATGACTTTTGAGATGTTGGTGTTGGAACCAAGAGTATGGTGAAAAAATTATAGACATATACCTTTTCAAAATATATTTATTGAAATGGGCTAGAAAGCCACCATTCGCACTCAATTGGTTTATATGAGATTACACCGATCAAGGCCAAATTCATTCACGTCATAAAAAAAATGTTCTAAAAACAAGATCACAAGAATAAATCCACACACTCATAGAAAATTCAAATTCAATTATCAAATAAATATTTACAGTTAAAATTAATGCTAAGATTTTACAAAAGATTTACACTTATAATTTTAAAAACAATGTTGTTACTGTGAGTGATAATGCTTTTTGAAGGTGGATGATTAGATAGCTTAAAAAGTAGCTTAGAAGGGTATTATTAGGGGCACCCTCCAATCAATAAGTCCAAATTTACAAGGAAAACAAAAAACAATTCTTAAAAAATATGATAAAAAAACGATATCTTAAAAATATTTAATTATTTGCTTTTTAATTTCACCCTATAACACTACCCGGTGATGGTATATCTGACATGGGTAGGATCGACGAACAATAAAATTATTAATACATGACAAAATTGCAAGAAAAAAAAATATTAAAAATTATTTTAAATACAATAATGTAACGTATTAAATGATTTTATTATTATTAATCTCACCCTATAACACTGCATAATGTGTGTACATCTGCCATAGGTAAAGGATTTACGAATATTTTAAATACACTTATGTAACGTATTAGTGATTTTATTATTGACTATTCTCTCTTTATGACTCTACCCTAAGACGATGCATCTGTCACAAATATAGGATCGATAAATAATAAAACCATTAATATACGACAAAATAAAATAGGAAAACAATCTTGGAAATGTTTTAGAAACAATAATTTAATGTATTAATTGATTTTATTATTAACTAATCTCACCATATGACATTGTCTAATGACGGTACATATGCCATAGGTAAAGGATCGGTAAATAATAAAATTATTACTTTGCAATATAATTAATATTAAACCATTAACGTAACAAGTCAAAAACAATACCAACATAACTAGTAAAAAATAACATCAACACACAACAATTAAAAACAAAATAGCAATTTAAAAACAACATCAACACAAAAATTAAAAGTATTGTCATGTCATAATGAATAAAAAAACGTAACTCAAAAACCTCATCAAAACATCAATTCAAACACATCAAATTTCAGACCAAGACCAAACCATTATATCTTGGATAAACTAAAATTAATCTTGATTTTCTCAATCTTATTGCAAGGTATTGATTTTCATCCTTATTCCATCTCAAAATAAATTCCTTGGCATCTTTATATCACCAAGGTTTTCACACATCGATTTGGACCCCAACACTTTAAATATCTTCAACAATCTTCCACAACAAATTATCAATCAACAAAAATAATAAATCCAATACTTAATAACATGCTAAAATTATTCAACAATCCATTTAGGGTTTCAAATTAACCTTTCAAAGTTGTTGGGTTCAACTAGAGTAGCTAGTTTAAGGGGAGGCAATTGCAGCGCATGTAAACCATACATGGATAGGCTACCAATGTTATTGGCAAATCGTTTCATGCATCAGTGAGGCTAAGAGGTGAATGAGTCACTCCATTAGATGCGCAACTTTTTCCTTTTCACTTCTACACTGCCAACAAGCTTCATTACCCCATGTAGGAGGAGATTGGGTTGTCCAAATCTCTCTCTCTCTCTTTCTTTTCCCTTTCTTCTTTCTCTAAGTTTCTCCCTCTCTACCATGGGTTTGGTTGTTGTTAGATGTGTTTCAAAGAGTTGTTACAACTAGATCATGGTGGTTTGGTGATGTTATAGTTGCCATCGGTAATTAGAAAAAAAATGAGGAAGGGATGTTTTACCTTAAACAATAAATGCATGGGTAATGTTTTATTAAGTCGAAGAAAGATGGAGGGGATATTATCTCAAGTTTGCAGATTGTCTGGACGATATTCATTTCAAGCTTCTCCATGTGTTGGGTACACAACTTATTATAGCATATATCTCTAAAAAAATGATTGATCTTCGTTAATGCATCTTATATCTCTTTTAGCAATAAATACCAATAAGTAGAATGAGTGTTTACATAAACACGTGACAGTCATGACTCTTCATTCAATACAATTTTTCATCCTTTAAATTCACCAATCTAGATATTTTCAAAGCATATCCATTAGAAAAATGCAAACTTTTAAGTCATTAGTAGACAAGTAACTATGCATTCTTGTCTAATACAAACCCGGCTATGGGCTTTGTGACCCGTGACCCATCATAAATCAACTCTAGATTATGGACATGCTAATTTTTCATGTGTGCTCTAACAAAAAAAATCATTTCATACGTAGGAAAACCATCGATAATCCACATCAAAGTTGCTTTCATCTGAAAATTCTATTTTCTCAAGACATCATACGTTAAAGTCTCAGATGACCACAACTACTCCAACTCATCAATCAACGATCGAAGACAAACATCTATATTTCTACCCATACTATTAGGATCGGGTATGAAAGTAGATAAGATCATTAACTTTGGTCATATACACGTTCCCGATGGCAAGTTATAAACTGTGAGTATCACCGGCCAACAAGAATATGGTGCAGCAAATGGAGTTAGCAACATAGAAGTTCTCTTTCAATTTATGCCCATTAGGTAGAATGCTTCTTGCCCATTCGATGATTCTATCATACTCGGTCTCACTTAACACATGATCTAATTTGATGGTGAACACATGTACAACAATCGATAATTTACTATGATTTGTTCACCCGTCCCATAATGGTTCGTCATAATCTTTCAAAATATCAAAAAAATGGTTGTGTCTATATTTTGTTCTTTATTTACGATTGAACATTCATCTGAATCACTCTGATTCATTCTCTTTGCATCCGTAATCATACTCTTACAATGATTACTATTATCATCTACAACTCCATGTACATTGCTAGAACTATAAGTCGACTCAACCATCCTTTCTACCATGGTTTTGTAAGGAACATATGGTTCTCTGCGAGTAAACCAACACAAGTATTTCTCCATGAACTTTTTTTTTTTATAGAAGATGCATCATAACAACATCTAGACTGAGAAATGTTTTATTTTTACACCTCTTACATGGACATCTAATACAGCCTCCACTAATATTTTTCAGATTAGATTGTGTGTATTTAATAAAATCATTAACCTCATTACAATAATACATCATGTGCAACCCTTCAGGTGAAACTTAATACTTCCAGGAACTATCATTCATTACTTATATAAAATCTATATAGAATATTGATGACAAAATGTATTAATTTATAATGTGAGCTAAACAAATTATTGGTACCCAACTAATTAGTTATCTTTGGTTCTAATTTATTCAGTCTATTTTAATAGTACCCTTAAATAATTATTAGTTTTCTATAAAAATTCAAATTCCTTCAAATTTACCAAAATTTTCAACTTAATAATAAAATTGATAAAATATAAAACATACTCAATACATAAGTCATTATTTATTTCATTATAAAACACGCAAGTTACAAAATAAAGCTTAATTTGTTCAAATTAAAATAAATACAATTTTTTAAAATCTCATACAAACTCTAACGTATAAAAGTCATACATTCATACACTAAAACCTAATTAAAATAATTTGATAGGATAGAATCTTCCGAATAAGTTAGAAAGTAACTATCCTACGCTTATAGGAAATTCTATTTGTTTGGCAACGAAAAAATGACTTTTCAGGTTTACATTAATGCTCACATGACATGTAACCATTAGGCATTAGCCATCATGTCTTCTAAAAAAATAATATCCGTCTGAAGAATTATTTTTCTCAAATACGGAAAGTAAACGTATTACTTTTCTTTATTCATTGTATTTAGTAATTAAGGCTTGAGACCAAATCTAATTGGAGATTAACTTGAAAGCTAACCTCTCACATTTCATTAACAATTAATATAATATCAGCTCTCATCATATATTACTGCTCCTTAATTTCATTTATATCCCCAGCAAGCGCATATAATATTCAATGTTGAAAATGGCCCCTTACCTAAATTCACCCATTAATTTCCCTATATGTATATATAGAAGCCGTTAATAAAGAATAAGAACATCCTCGATTAATTTTGACTATGAAATAACTAGCACAATGTTTTTCAAATTAACAGCTACGGTATATAGTTTGATGAAGGCCATGAAAGAACATAACATTATTAGCTCTTTCTCAGACAATGTTCTTGATTATAAAACAGCAACTGGAATGTTTCGAAGACTTAACACTCCTCCTGTGATAAAAAGCAAGTGGTCTTAGTATTTAATTAGGTCACCCGCTCAATTTAGTGCCTTTTGAATATAATAAAACTCTTGACACTAATATGATGATCAAGAAAAAATAAACTTGGACACCAACACTAGTTCTTAATTAAATGCCAAGCCCCTGCCCCATGCAGACCTCCTTAAAAGTCTAGCCAGCAAAACAAGTCTAACCATCTGAAAATGACAATTATCACTATTATTGAAGCTCTGCTAGTCTCAAGTCTTTTGTTAGGGAAACTAACATTACAAGTCCTTTTTAGCATTCGGTACCTAATCTTGACATCTTTCTTCTGGTTAGTAGCCTCACTAACCTTTGAAGACTTTTTCATCATTACCAAACTAGACAAGTCCAAGATCATAAGAGAGGGAAAAAAAATATATTTATTCTTTAATAACATATGCATGACGTACTGCTTATATACATATATTTGGAGCCATGTGGCATGCCCCAAGAGTACTTGATGTTTGATCTCTAATTAATTCTTGGCAGGAAATAGTGACTTTTTAAACATTGATGATCAGTGTGTCCACATTCAAGAGATCCTGGGTTTTCTAATACATGACAGTAGCATTTCGGTTCTCATTTTAATGCAGAATGGTGACTAATTACCAATGCCTTTGCCAGATTTTTAAATGAAATGACACCGGGCATATTCTGGGATGGTTGAGAATATGATAATCACTGTGGTTTAAAATATTTTTTACTCGTAAATATATTAGAATAATATTTTTTATTTTTAAAAATTATTTTTTACATCAAAAGATCTGAAAAAATTAAAAAAAAAATTCTTAAAAAAAAGTGTTTCAACCACGATATCAATCACTGCCTCCATGTTGAGCATTATCTAATGAAGCTAGTTTTATGTTTTATTATTGTTATCTATGATGTTGCCAAAATAATAGCATGCTGCATGACATTTTTCTCGATCACGTTTAAAGGATAAATATTGGCACGCACAGATGAGGAAACATTTGTAGGCAAATTAACCTCTTGCTCTTTCTTTAGTAAACAATATTTCTCTTGAGTTTTCATCTGTATATTTATAATGACTTCCTTTTCTTGTAATTAATTTGTGTTGGGGAATATAATATAAATATTATAAGGTCTCTTTGCGTAATGAATATTGGAAGGCCTCACTTAATTTAATTTTAATTTTAATTTTAATTTTTGGGTTGATTGATTCCTTGTTATTATCACTTATATATGTTTCCACTTTTTATTAAGATTTAATAGCATAAAAGAATTTTTGCGAAAAGATCAGGGTGTTAAAGATTTAATATGCCTTCGTTATGCATACTATTTTTTTTTTCCAGGTATTATTTCACGACACGGTAAGTCGCACGAATTTAGACTGAATTTACAGAAGATCAAATGAGTAGCAAATCGAAACGGGCATGATCATGGGACGTGTACCTCTGTGTGTGTTAGATATTTCCCGTGCCATATGCAATTTGTTTGGTGACAATGGTGCTTGACGATGTAGGTTTCAGCACCAAATTCATGACAATTAAGCTAGAAAGCAACAGGAAATTTTGGTATAGAGTCATAGTGTTTAGTTCCTTAAATCCTAAGAACACTAAACTTTGGTGCAGCTAAACCCATCAACAAGAAGGTATACAAAAGCAAATTATAGAATCTTTAGGTAAGGTTTTGACAGTGATAAGTAGTAGCAATCCCTCTCTGTGTGTTTATGAGAGCATGCCTGCCTAACTGCATGGTGCATGCCTAAATGCATTCAACGCACGCAATTTATGTTTGGTGACCCTAAATGCATTGAGCATTGTCCTCTAATTAAGACACCGTTAAATCCTTCCATTCTCTTTTTAGTATTTGATTATTGTTTTGGGATAAAAAAGATGAAGAAAATAAAAATAAAACAGACAAGTTTTACTGTAGTATAGAAATTTACTACAAAACTATCTCAAAATATATTTATTTTGTATTTCTGTATATATCTCTTCAACTAAACTTGTTTTTATCCTCATTATTTATGCATCTCGATACAGTGATTAAACGCTATCTCGACAAGCACACTTCAAACTCGATTTCTATAACAGTACTAAAACCTAAATGAAGGCCATGTTCACAGAGGTAAATTAAGGTAAAGTGGGAAAGTTAAAATCATGTAATATATATATATATATAAATGCCAAAATAAAGAAAAGAAACAAAATGAATGGTGGAAATCACACACAAATTAATTGGGTTTATTGACGTGAGATTGACGATGCCGAATCACAAAATGACCTCAAAAGGTGGATATTGACATAATAAAGAACAAAACGTCGAATAACTTTCCTTTGATGTCTCATGTACCTCAACAAACATCTGGATAAAAAGTATGGCTTAAAGCTAAAGGAAAGCATTTCTTCTATGTTGTAGATAGATCGACTTTTGGGGTTCTATTATTAATTTGTATGGTTCCTAGATTGTTGTTGAACTACTTGTTCTGCGTCAAGATCTATCTTGTGCTCACAAAATCAAGAGAGAAAATTGAAGATAGTAAAGCTTTTATATATGACCTGATGGCCATAGCTTGAATTATTTATCTTATTTTTTTTATGAAAACAAAGAGAATTAGAATTTATTTGAAGAGTAAATATTGAATTAAATTTGCAACCTTTTCTCAGTTGCTTTTTAAAATTGTTTTCCGTGTTAAAATACATCAAAATATTTTTTTTATTTTTTTAAATTATCTTTGAAATCAGCGTATTAAAATAATTCAAAACATATAAAAAAATTTAATTTTTAATAAAAAAATAAAATTTTTATAAAATATATTTTACACTGCGTTCTGAATCGATAGCTAGCAGCTTTCAACTGTAACTAATATCGATGGGGAAAAAAAGTTGGGATAGATATTACAGGATGAACCACGGTGTCATGAGTGAGCCCAGCAGGCTAAATACCAAAGTGAGATTGGGCTACATTTTGAATAGCATTTGAAGACTCGTATTTTAATTTGATGGAAAGAGGCCCAAGCCTTAAAATAAAAAAGCCCGCTCATATATAAAACTCATATTCGCCTCTCTGGCCTCTTTTTAGTTTTTATAGCTCTTATTAATTATTAACATTATCAGAAAAGCGAAAATTATTGTTCACCCATATCATCGCATCACAGTGTATTTTTTTTTCTTGAATTTTTGCTAACTTTATTTTTAAATTTTTTTATCTATTTTATCTTTCAATAATAGAATTATCAAAAATTAAGTTTTTTAATTTATTTTTTTTCTTTTTTATAGGATTACAGTAATTTACAGATTTGTTAGAATAACTCAAGTTGCCTCAATTTATAAGTTTAGTAGGGTGTTTTTTTCTTTTTTTTTAATTGAATTTGAATTTGTTATTGTCTATTTTTTCTCATGTAGTTAAACAAAATAGTTTCAAAAAAAATCATGTTATTAAATTTTATAAAGTTCATGAATCTATTCACAGGTTTGGCTGGATGACATGGTTCACAAGTCTAGCAAGATTAATTTTTTTTTCAATTTCATTTATAGATATTGGGTTAATTGAGAACCCGGTTTCATAATTGGTTTCATTTTATTTTTATAAGGTTATTATGATCGTTTAACGTTTTATTTTTAGAAAAAATAAAAGAATAAATAATGCATTATCCGCTCTTTAATATTTATAAAAACAAAGTGGACGACATGTCTTGCTGTTGGAAAGAAAGAAAAAATTCATGCTTGTGGGCCAAGCCTCTTTCATGGTGCAAGCCATGTTTTTTTACGGGCTAGACACGAGAGCCTACTCCACTTGGTTTTTTTAAATTTAATATATTTTTAACCTCTTAAAATTAATATAAAAAACATCATTTTAACATTTCTTTGTTATTTGAAATATTTTTTTATTTGATATACAAGAAAAATAAAAAAAAACTTTTTTTTCTTACCGAACTTTTAAAAAATTAGGTCTATTTTTAATTTTGAGAGTGTTTGAAATAGTAGTAAAAGTTGTTTCTCAAAATTCTTTTCGCTGGAAAATGCATTAAAATATATTTTATTTTATTTTTTTCAAAACTACAGTTCAACCACATATCCAAACATCCTTATCTTTTTATTAATATTAATGGGTTTGCCGGTGAAAAGATGTTGAAAGAAGGTTTTTTTTTCTTTAATAATTTTGTATATGATACTATAAATCTTACTAGAAAGTTGAGTCATTTGTCGACATAGCCTTTAATGGAAAGGTTGGCCCGAGAGAGATTGTTTACTGACGAAAGGGTGGTAGATTTGATTGGGCTAAGGTTGTAAAGGATTTGGTTGGTCTTGAATTTTCTCTCCTCCTCCTTTCCTACCTTCAATTGGGTTTGGCCTAGAGATAGTTAGGTTAAGGTTTGTCAAAGATTGGACTGTCCATCGCATTTTTTCTTTCTTTCTTTCTCCTTTTCTCTCCACTCGGTCGAAGGTTTGATTGGTTGACCGGATATTGGGTGGCTTGATCGGACATTGAGATGAGTGACTGGCTATATATCGTTTCAAGTAATGCTTGGTTTGGATACAATTTGCCCAAGTTTCCTTGTATTGTTCCCGGTTTTCCTTGTATGGACAGGTTCCATACATTGATCCATCCAAAGATTAATCACATGTTGTTCCTCTGTGTTTGGAAAAGGAAAAGTATAAATATAAAATCAGCTAACTTACTGATGCTGGCCAAGTTTTTTTAATTAGTGTTAATTTCAAGCAACTTTTCATGTGTGGTAGAGGGAAATAGCCATATACTCTTTCTGGACATAATCCCATATTGATGAATTATCTTGTTGTGTGTTAGGGGAAAAACCTTAATTTATCAAAGCATCAACTAAGTATCACTTATGATTTTTGTTCTTCTAAAATTATTTACGAACTAATAAATTCAATTGGATAGCATATATATGAGATTAATTATTAATTTAAAAAGAACTTTAGGAGCATATCAATTAAATTTTACTCATAAATAGGACCTCGAGAATAAACTACTTTTTATATATTAATTATTTACTTTCTTTAACATCCCACAAATAATGTCGTCTTTGACTATTCCCACGTATTAAGAAATTAGCTTAATAAATGTTATGGCATTTTATACATAGTTTTGAAACTCATCTTGTTTCTTGACCCGGACATATACGTGGTTACACTTGAAAATCCTTTCCCCGTGCCTGAGATCACAAATTATTGTTTGTGAGAATGATTACGAAGCTTCATGTTCATAACAAAAAAAACCTTTTTTATTCAAATCAATCCCTCAATTTTTTTCCCGCAAAAAAAATTAATTAGACCGCAGCATATAGCTAGGACTTATAACTAGTGCTATGCTAAACAGCGAATGGTTTTAACTAAAAACACAGCAATTACTTGTGAACTCGAGCAGATTTTTCCAATGATAGCAAAGCCATACAGAAAAGGGCCCAATCGACTCGAAAATTCTCTTTTATCTTCTGCACTAAAGACCGAACCTTTTCTTCCCTCTTTTCCAGTAAAACATAAGAAGCATAAGCGCGCCTACCAGTCGGAAAAATGCAGGAGATTATTTATTAGCCTAAGGCATATAAATAGTAAAAATAAAACAAGACAACGTAAGGTAAATGAGGAAACAATCCATAAAATTAATCCACACGTCACAGACGAAGTCTCACTAAGTAGATTTTCCTAATGATATAAGCAAAAACCGCCCCTGAGAGCAAGCACAAGATGAAGCACAGAGCCACCCTCAATATTGTAGTCTCGAGCAGTCTTGTCATCACCAAGCTGCTTCCCAGCATAAATAAGCCTGCAACCAGTGTAAACGGAAGGAATGAAGTAATAGTGGACCATATCATCATTCAAGAATAAGAAAGCAACAAGGTCCATAAAGTGAAACTGGACAATACTATTGCTGAAGCAAACTAACAAGCCTTCACCTAGTTTTGGCAAGGTTGTATTCACTGTTTAGATAAATGTATTGACCATTTTACCAAACAAAATAGTTGTAGATAGTTTGGATGGTTTAGGATAGCAACTAAGAGAAGTGAAATCAAACAGAATGCACCAAAATAACACAGACAAATTACCATCTTTTATAATATATATAT
>Ga0325402_1003870_pt1 | contig 13694 bp, 7 predicted proteins | sample PopdelMetagenome_22_FD_207212 | JGI IMG/M metagenome (GOLD analysis project Ga0325402, IMG submission 207212) | Populus deltoides microbial communities from Bellville, Georgia, United States - Xylem-PdKOR-R3 | ecosystem: Host-associated > Plants > Phyllosphere > Stem > Wood/Secondary xylem... | reverse complement strand
ATAAATGCGTTGATTTGGTGTAAAAGAGGTTTTTCTAGGATGGTGTTATAAGCCAGACTCATGTCAATGACCATGAGGTCTGTTGGAGAGTTAGATATTTGGAATAAGTACCGTTAGTGACAAGGATCTTCAATGTGCCCTTCACCAACATGCTTATACCTGCAATCCCAATAAATGGAGTCTTTACAAGAGTTAATCTTGAGGGATCAATTCCCATTTGTGTCATCACGTCGCTAAAGAGAATATTGATCACATTACCATCGTCCATTAATATCCTATAGATAAGGTGATTTGCCAAGATAGTTGAGATGACTAGAGCATCTTCAAGTGTAAAAGTTACCCCATCCCCGTCTTCTAGGGTAAATATGATAAGTTCATGCCACATATTTGTAAGGACTTGTTTCCTATATTTCTTTTTTCGACTTCCACTATCACCTCTTATCGAGGATCCACCCAAAATCACATTGATCTCTAACAATACTTGGTTGGGTTGACTAGACTCTTCTCTACCTGATTCAATATGGGTATTTATCTTTACAATCTTTTGGATATAGTGTTTGGTTATTAACCGTTCAATCTCTTTATTCAAGGCATAGCATTGTTCGGTATTATGTCTCCTACCTTGATGGAACATGTAATACTTATTGGAGGTGCATATATAGGGAGTGACTTTCATTGGTGGAGGATAATAATAAACAAATTCTTTACTCTTAATAATGATATATACTTCAATGATAGTGGTGTTCAAGGGAGTGGAAAACCTCTCAAAATATGGCAACCGGTCATAGGATGGCTTTTTCCTATTGTTTCTTGAGCTCAAGTTCTGAATAGGGGAATGATTCCACCTAAGAGGTCCCTCGGGTTGACTATCCTTATAAAAGTAGAGGTTTATGTCGCAACTCACTTACCTCTTCCACCTATATATGATTCTCCATAACTTGATTCACCTTAAGAAAGCTTATTGGTTATGATATAGTCATCCCCGCACTTGATGAGGGCTATATTCATCTTCTTGTATATGCTCAAAGGTTAACCTCATTTTGATCCTTTGTCTACTCGGCTTTAGGGAGCTTGAGTATTCTGATACGGAATGATGGGATTGGCAATTATTATTCACCTATGATAATGAGAAAGAGCACACCTCAAATACCCATTTTGTGCAAAGGTATCATGGTGATGAGAGTGATTCCTCATGGGACTTTATGAACATTATGGTAAGACATTGTCTCGAATGTTGTTTTGCCCAGACTCCTTATAGTAGTGTAATTTTTTATGGGTGCTGGGAATAGCCTATTACGGTGTCATCAGGACCTCTGGTTTTGTCAAGGGTGTTGAGACTTGTTATGGCAACAAAGCTCAATTCTTCTCCTGAATAGCTAACATCGCTTGAGTCATGAGTTGTACTTGATTAATGAGTTATTGAAAGTCTGGCTGGGTAGAAGTACTCGCGATAACAAGTAGATTTGTTATGTGTCCAGGTCTAGATGTGTCTTGATTATCTGTCATGGAATGATCTAGAAATGTCAAAAACAAATTATAGAAAGAAATTTGATGGCTTTTTTTTATTGTTTTCCCATAAACGATGCCAATTGATGATATTCCAAAATCCAATATGCTTAGAAATAAGGTTTTTTGATTATTGGTTTATGGGTTAATTAAATGTTCATTTAAATAACTCCTTCAAAGTAATGGAAATTATTTCTTGATAAGTGCCTCTAAATACCTAAAAAAAATCCTCTTTTAGAACATTTAAAGACTTTTAGATGGTAAAGTCGGTAATTTTATAGAGAAAAAAGAGTAATAAATATGCTAGAGAGCATTAAATTCTAAAAATAAGGTTATTTTTAGGTTGAGATAGATATATTTTTTAATGTAAAATATTAAACATGTTGGTAGTTCAAGGGGTATTTAGAGCTCATGAACCTTGTTTTTTTTTTTTTTTAGTTGAAGAGCTGGAAAATCATTTTATCCTGATAACATTAATGAGAGATAAAAATCTCTTACACTTACATTGATGAAGGAGGATATCTCTTCCACGTGCATTAATGAAGGAAAAAATAATTGGGCTTAAGACACTCGTTGGGTCTATGAACATTATGTCATGTTATTGAGCTCGAGATTGAGGCTAGGGCCCACAGGGATTGGGCACATGCCTAGCAGCTGGGCTCGAGCACACAACCTGAGCCTAAAAGGTAATAGGTGCTCGCCTAGCACTTGAGCTCAGGTGCACAACCCGAGCATAAAGGGTGTTAGGCTCAGGTCCCCCCATAAAGTCCAACACCTAGGCTCGGGTATGTAGCTCGAGCCCACAAGGTCCTGGGTGCTCACCCAACACCTAGACTCAAGTGTGTTATTTGAGCCCAAAAGGCGCTCAATAAGAGCCCAATAATTAGGCCCATGACTATTCTTGAAACTCATTATAGGCTTGTACCAAAAATAAATATCTTTCTATTAAATATTAAAAAATATAGATAAATCTTGATCCATAACTGTACTTAAATATATGCGTGTAACATTTATAATCTTTCTATTTAATTCATATACTTGTTTTAAATATAGTTATATTTTTTATTTTATATTAAATATTAAATGATATTGTAATGATAGATATCATAATAAATATTTGAAAACTCAATAAATAGGTTGGATACAAGACACAAATTGGTTTGAAAATATTTTTTATTGTTCGAAAGAAAAAGAAAAAAGAAAAAAGATACATGGACAGGATATTGGTAAAATCCCAAATCCTCATTTGCCAATCTCGTGGACCGTGTGAAACAAATTCGTATGGAGTAGGGTGGGCCAGGTGATCGTGCATCCCGCGGTATTAGAATGGACAGAAACCTAAGCCAAATTTTTGGTTCCGAGTCCGACCATTATTATTATTATTTTGTGGTATCAGATAAACTATATAACATAATTAATTTGCATAAAAGAAAATCTTATCAACAATTATGTTTTGGCCCACCAAAACCATATTCGTGAATGGCTTGAAAGCGGCCTGCAATTTCCAACTGGGGTTGACTCTCAAGTCTCCTTGCACCTGTCATCCACTATATTCTCTTGTTGGAAGGCAAAATGGGTAGGCTGACGTATACTCCATACAAAACCTTACCTCGTGTTTTCACATCCATTTCTATTTGGAAAGATCCTTGACATGTTCCTATTGGAATCCCAGTTTAGAAGATTTCCATGAACAAGGTGAATAAGATATACAATTTTCATCATAAGAGAAAATCACAACTAAAACAATCAGTACTATAAAAGGAAAATGAAGGCCAATAATGGCTTTCCAGACCAATAATCAAAACAAAATGTTTAAACAAGGCTTCGTGTAACAGTAATGCAACTTTTGCGATCTTTAATTGTTGCTGGTAAAAAAATTCCGCAGGGAAAAGAGTACATTATGAGGATGAAGAACATTCGTTTTTACTCCAAATTACATCATAAAAACCTAAACAAGTAGAACAATGACTGACAAAATTGACCAAAAATTGGAACAATCAGAAGGAATCTACCAAAATCTCGGTTCGCAACAGGACTCAACAGAGCCTTTTATCGATTCTGTTAGGGTTTGCCATACAATCAACTGTCCGACATTCAGAAGGTCTACTTACCTCTCCAGAAGCATCACCATTTCGCAATGTGGGGTATGTGGGAAAAGATCAACAGCCACGGATTTTACAGGTCGGAAAGGCTCTGAAATGGGCATAGACTTGACTCTGTGCCGTGCCAAACCAGCGCTGCTCATCTTCCTCCATGCTCTGTTTCTATTCCCTTTTTCAACTTTCTCAGAAGAAGGGGTGCAGAGCTCAATAGCATTGGCCACTAAGGTTTCAGGATTGCAAGAAATGTAACTACAAAACACCCAACAAGGTAAGTCAAACTTTCACGAAAGTATATGTATGTGTGTTAAAGGAAGCAGGGTGTGGCACTAACACAAGTCTCCGTACACGTGAATGAGTTCTCAGAACTTTAATCACCTGCATTTTGACCAAACAGCCATCAGTAATGCTTTGAATGACATATTTATCAACTTGGTGATCAAACAGATATTCTGAATACTTGCAAGGGCACCATTCAACTCAAAGACAGATGTGAAGGAAATTATGAGAGAATAACTTCCAAATTAAATAGTCATAAATGCTGTGAGCATGCAAATACTCATTTGCAATTGATGCAGTTACTATGTTTTGAACACTTCCATCATAAGCATATATTATCATCAAACAATTAGGAACAGCATTTGAAAAGGAAAAGGTGGATTCAGCGGGAAGTATGCAGCATGACCAATTTCAACATTGATTTGCCAATCTATTAATACACTTATATTTTAATCACTGAACTAGTTCAATTAATGTAATATGCATATTGTGAAAATGCAGCATGCCCTACGCTTTCATAAACCTAAGTTTCATTATCATATAAAAACCCAATAACAACCCTTCTCAAGCAGCAGAACAAGAAGCGCTGCTTTTCCAGTACCATAGCCAGAATAATACCCTTTGGCTGGGTCAAAGCTGTTAGGGAAGGCATAAAAACAGTGCACATCCCACAAAAGTTAAAATTCCATGTGAAATAATCATGAAAAAACAAGGGGCCAATGAGTAAAAGGCACCTACTGTAGTTCAAACCATTAGTGAAGGTGCTCAAGAAAATAGAAGCCAAAAAAACTTAAACAAGGGTATAGCTTAACATGAAACCTCAAGCCAGTAATATAGGGAACATAACTGACTGAACTCTGCAATTCAGTTTCAAATGATTAACGAATAGAATAACCACCATGCCAATTTGGACAAGGCTAAACCAAAAGTTTCCCCTCTATGTTATCCCCAATCAATCAGTTTAGCCCCTATGTTACTAATCGAGTCATGTGAACCCCTTATAATACAATTCTAGTCAAATACGGCCAATTAGCAAAATTTTGAAGGTTGAGGACTGGTTTGTTAATGAACATATTGATAGGGAACTATCTATTTGATCATTATCCATTTATTTATTTTTTAAAAATATTCATTAATATGTTACATATGATATTGACTAATCTCATATGCATGTTTATATAAATTCATTTTTTAACAAAATAAAACTTGTAAGAGATTAATTGATAGCTAAAGGCTTTTTCTAAGTTGCAATGCTAGCTTTGCAATTTATCCATGATATGTACAGTTAAAACAAAGATAGAAATCTTCATTTCAGTTAAAATTATTTTTGATATCATTCTTTTAGTTATCAAGTAAAGGAAATGCTAGAACAAAGAATTGTATGTCATTTTACTTTTTATTTATCTCTATAACAAAATTAGCTGATAATTTTATGTTATTCAAAGATAATATAGATTTACATAGACATATATTTATGCAACCATCATATTTTATGATTACATATGCAAGAAATGTGTTTAAATATGAAGTAGCTTAAATTAATGAAGGCAAAGTAAAATGTTATTTGTTTGTCAATCAACAAAAAAAAAATTCCATTTACATTTTTTTTAGTCGAAGATCAAGTAGATAGCCCCAATTATATGCTCATTAGCATATAGATAGTTATCCTTCAAAATCTTGCTAGTTAGCTCAACTGACCTTGTTGACTGCAACTCTATAATATGAGGTTAAATTGACTCAATAGTATGAGCTAAGTTGGCAAACTTAGAATGACAGAGAGAATAAATAGGTTTTGCCATTTGACAGAAGGAAAATTTTTGGTACAAAGACAATCACATGCATAACATAAGGAGACAACACTCACAGTGGGATGCAGCCCGCCACGGGGAGGATCAACAATGGCAACAACATTTTTAAAATGCAACATTGAAGAACTCCCTTCTTTTGATGTGCAACTCTTCTGAAGTTGACTTTGGATTTCTTGTCCATCATTTTCTGAATGCCCAGAAGCACCTTCACCATTTCCAAGATCATGGATTGGGTTCTTGCTAGAGTCTAGGACATCATCCATGGGAGCATTGTTAACTTCAACAATTGCTATTTCTTTATCCCTGATTTCAGATGCATTCAGCTGTTCACCTTCTTTCTGAGGCACATCTAGATACTCCTTCAATAAAGACCCTATCACATCCTCTGCCTGTTACCTCACCATTAGTGGAAATGATAATTAAGTGATTGAAAGAAGACGTTAAGAAATTGGACTTTATTATCTTGATAAAGGCCATCTAATTGGTGTTACATATAGTAACCAAGTCAAAAAGGATAAAACCAAATGTCACCTTTGCACAAACAAATCTACAGTTTTTTATGCCATTAATTTCAGCATTCCGATGAGCATCTGAAACTGCAGAAGCATTCATTTCAATGCCAACAACCTGGAGAAATTTCAACATGAAAATAAGCTCAGTCGCATATTTATCACAGAGAGAAGGGTTAAGAAAATAAGAGAGGGGGAGAGGGAGGGAGAGACAAATCTACTAATTTCTAAGTATAATGGACATAATGTACCCACTTATAACAACTTCAAAAGGCCTCCGGAAGTCCAGTGCTTTTAAAAAAGATTATATTTAAAAAAACTGCAGTTATATGTGCAACAGGCCAGTGAATGATAAAAAATCCCAATCACAGTGTGGCTACTTTAAAACAAGAAAGCGTACAAAGAAAGGCATACGATTATTACCATACCAACACGATCTGCTAAAGTGAGGCCAATTGTTCCTGTCCCACAGCATATATCAAATAGCAAGCTATCCGGACCCAGACCAGCCCAATCCCCAGCAAGAGAGTATAGTTTCTCTGCAGCAAGGGTGTTAACCTGCAACGTGATTGCTAAGAAGAAATTCAACTTCACTATCCAAGAAAGATAAGAAATACGAGTTCCTCACCTGGAAAAAAGCTGTTGGTGATATAGAGAACCGAAGATTACTTATATAATCATGAATTCTTGCTTCAGCAACATTACTGGTTGCTTGAACCTCGGAACCACCATTTGCATTTGGAAGGAGTAGCGTGCGCAATGGAGCATCAGCTGGTGCAACATTTGATAGTCCTTGGTGATCCTAAAATGAAACAGTCAACATTTAAGGATTTAGAGAGCGAATTATGGGATCATGAACCTAAGGGAAAATATAGTACATCCAGATTTTGCAGCAAGGTTTAAAGCATCAAGTATATCCAAAAAAACATACAAAACAATCATACAAATAAAGAGAGCATTATCATAGTAAAATTCTCCAGCTGCAGCTAGAATTTAAGGAATTGACCCATGTTTGTCAAATTGAGATTGACTTGTAAATCGTAAAGCTCATTTTTTGAATCATGAATCATGAGATTCAGTAACAAGTTTAAAATACCTTTCAAAGGGTATATTTATCAAATACAAAAAGAAAATCATTATGATTCAGTTTGCAACTCCTTCATCTCTTTATTTTTTTCTCCCAAATACTGGAATTCCCTAATTTCCATATGTTTTCTTTTTTCTTTTTGTGGGGGGAGAACTAAAACAATCGTACAATACTTCCAATTCAATACAATTCAACACGAATTGTGCGATTCATGATTCTTGTACATGTCAATTCATGCACCTAATAGAAAAGATTGATGCTTGAATCGTATAATTCCAACAACCATGAACCAACCCACAGAGCAAGCCCATTTTGTTATCCAATCCTAACATATTCAACTCAGTAATGCAGCATTTAATATATGTTCATGATGAATCCAATCCCATGCGACTTTACTAGTCAAATTTTATGCTTTCTGATTTCCAAATAACCCACTAAATGGTCAGGCCCAACTGGAACAGTTATGGGCTGCCTATTCAGACCATGCAAAGACCATATTGCCTAAAAACACATATAAAGTAAAGATGATGCGGGATAACAAAGGCCATTGGCAAGGCCACATACATTTGAGGGGGTCAGTTGAGCCACATTCCAACTCCCACTTTCCCATTCTTCCATAGATCCATGAATTCCTTGAAAAGGTGGACACGGCCTTTTTTTTCCCTCACTTTTTAAATTCCAAGAACTCTAAAATTTCTTCTTTTCTAACTTTCTTTCTGAGTGAGGCAAAACTCTTTTTCTTTGTTGTCAATTCTCTTTCCTCGATCCATTAAAAATAACAACTTATTTTATCTCCTTTAATTCTTATGTTATTTCAAGAATTCAAGCCTCTCTTCCTTTCTATCAAATTTTCAGTATTTTAATCTCCATTAACAATATAAGCCTATAAGGTCTAATAAGTTTGGTAATTTAATTTTTAAATATTTTGTATTTTATTGATTTATTTATTTATTATTAATTAAATTTATTTAAATAGAAAAAAGCTCAAGTCTATCCTTATGTATAATTTTTTATAGGTATTCTCAGAATGTCTCATCCAAATTAACAAAATTTAACATGTGCATGTGCTTTATAAATATATCATTAATATAATTTCTACTACTAAACTAAAAAAACAAGAACAATTAAATTCATCCGTTTGTTTCATTCTACTTTATCATTCAATAAAGTAGTATTAGTATGAAAATAATCAATATAATTTTTTAAAAGACAGTAATTATAAATTAAACTTGATGAAGAAAATCTTGGTTACGCCACTGACAAGGGACCTAAATCTACAACCTCTCCATTGTTCTCTGACCTCAATCTATCCCAATCAATCATGCTTCAACTATATATGCTTCCATATACAGTCCCTTGCCAAATTTTATATGAATTACACAAAGAAACGTAGAGTATTTTAATCAATACAAGGACATAGATGTACATAGTATATAAGAACTAGTCTGCACGAATTAAAGCAATTAGCAAAACAGAACTAAATAAATCAACTGTTCTTTTAACGCAAGTAACGCCATTGTCATCTCCAGATGATAGCAAGATCTATCAGAAACTATACAGTATTATTTGGTTGATCACACAGAATATTGTGATAAGTTTCTGTTTTTATGGGTTATGTTTTGGTCAATTCAATTATGTGAGATAATGAGACGGAAACACAGAAGCTGCTGACAACCACACTGATTTTCAGTGCAGACAGCTGTTCATCAAGTTCAGCTCAGGAAAAATAATGAACACTGCAATGAACTGGTACCTGAATAACCAAAGCTGTTAAAGGCAAAGGTGGAGCACTTCCAGCAGCTCCAGTGGTAAATGCATGAGCCAACCCCCTTAGTTCAATGGTTATCATGTCATCATCAAAGCCCAAAGAGGAGACCTAAGTAATCAAATAACCGGAAAAAAATTGTAAACAGTAACCCAACGTTCTATGCAAAGAAGCATTTCCAATTGACAAAGAAAACTTGAATTCGATCATTTGATTTGTGAAAAGTATACCAAAGTGAACGAAACTTTGTTATGCTGTCTGTCCTTCATCAAGACATATTATCAATTTAACAAAGAAACACTTACAAAAAATCTTTAAATACAAACCTGAACAATAAGCATGACCTCTGATATGTGGGCCTCGGGAATTGCAATATCAGCAGCTTTCCTTGGTAATCTTCCTTCTCGAACCTTATAAGACATATTAAGATATAGAATGCTAGATGAGACAAATGAACTTTATTTTCAGACATAATTCAACACAAGATTACAAAGTTTAACGGAGTTGCAGGAGAGCAACAGGAAGGAAGCAGCAGCAATGCTATTAGTTGAACTTCTTCCATTGCCTCTACATGCTCTGCAACACGTACCGTTAATTGACGCCAGAATCCAGTATTCTTAAATCTATTCCAAATTGGCAAGCCAGATTGTTGCAAAAATTCCTGAAAGATTGACGCATACTTGCAGGCAACACTAGAAACATTGGGGCAGCCAAGAGGTTCTTCTACAGCTGTCACACCTTCCCTGGAAAACAAATATTAGCATTTTCGAAACAATTCCCATGCCAACAAGTACATAAAAAACAAGTGAATATGAAATACCTAAAGTTTCCTAGCATAAAACCCACAGTAGGTTTTCCTTGAAGAGAATATCCAACAGAAAACTCGCATTTATTACGATATCCATTTCTAAGTGGTGATTCAAGTATACCCTCTAGTTCACATGGAAGACCACCTGCACGGATCAGGGGAAAAAAAAACAGCCGTGAGAATCCATAAGAATCTCGTGCAGCCTTGAAGTGGAATGAGAAGTAAATACAGACAGTTAGTAAAAATGTTATGACATATATGGGAGTCTTATTATTTCATGAGGAAACCCTTTGTTCCTTCCATGAGCTTTCAGACCAACATTGTTGTAAGAAAGAAAGTAATTCTCCTGGAGTGATAATATATGCAAAGATTGAAAGGAAAACAATACCTATTTCTCTAGATCTGAGAATCCATTCTGGAAGAGAAACTCCATTAGGACAAGCTTTGCGTGCATTTCTTGTCTGTTCCAAAAAAAAATGTAGCAGTTTAGTTTGCTCAGGCGCCACATTGCAGCATATAGTATTTTACAAATATAAAGTGAAGCAGAAAAAGTGTTCCTAACAAGTTTTTTGAGCATTTGCATGATAGAGTTCTTCTTGTGCTCCAACTGATCATCATAAGGCATATGAGCAAGAGGTGTTGCGACATCACGGGCACATTTGGCCTGAGAGCTTGAACCATCTTGTGTTGAATTGTCATTATTCCCATCACCATCCCCAATAGCATCTGAAGGTCTAGAGATCCCAGCATTTTCTCCATCCAATGCAGGTTCCATTGTCTGCGGAATGTTTTGAGGGGCAGCCATTGCTGATTTGATTTTCTGCTCAAATTGTCGGGGAATGACATCGGCAACCTTTATATTCTTGTTTCCAATAGATCTTCCTTCCAGCTCCTACCACGTTCAAGTTTTCAGATACCAACCACTACAGAGTGCTAGCTACTTATTTTGAGTTCATGGGGTATATATAATATTTGGAGTACCTCGATTGCTTTTTTCAATTGCTCAGCATCCTCGAAACTTAGGAAACCCACGGACATGCCTTTCTTTTTCTTAGCAGATTTGAAAAGAATCCCCTGAAAAAACAGAGACGTTGTAATGAAAGCTTGAAATAATTCCTAGTTATATTTGATAATGACATACCACAGATAACAGTAGATTATTAGGAAAACCACAAAACTTAATAAGAACAAAAAAAAATGAAAAAAACGCACTTGATCACTTAGAAACTTCCTCAAATGATCAGAAAGCCACTTGCGGGGCAAATGTACCAAGCATTTACTAAGCCCAGTATCCAAACAACCCCCATCACCATCACCGTCAGCAGCAATATCAGTCATCATGATCTCCTCATCTTCATCTTCTTCCTTACTATCATTATTATTGGTGGTGTCCAGCTTGATAGCTTTCTTGGCACGCTCCGAGGTAGGATCCCAGGTGTTATCCGGGCGGGGCCTCAACTCCTCTTCGCCGTGCGCGTATTTACACGCACTGCCGTGGCTACAGGAGGCCCCCATGTGCCGCCTGAAGTAGGAACAGAGCGAGGTTTTATGGAATGGATTGAGTGAAGGGTCTGTTTCTGTTTCTGTTTCTGCTTCTGCTTCTGCTTCTGTCGTTGTTGTTGTCGTCTTCTCTCGCTTTCGCTTCTCCCCAGTTGTGGTGGCGGTGTCATCTTGGTTGTTGGACGGCTGGATTTGTTGCTCAGGGGGGATGGGTGAATCTTGGGTGTTCATTGGATTGGTCTGGGTAAGGGAAGTTTCGGTCGGGAGGTTTAGGGTTTCAGAAGAAGAAGAGAGTTGGTTCTTTGGAGATGACGATGCCATGAGTCGAGTCTGTTTTGGTCCCGGCACCCTCGTCCTTTGGTTCCTTCTTTCTTTCTTTTTTTTAAGTAAATTATGTTATTTATTTTTTAAAATATTTTTTATTTTAAAAATTATCAAGATATTTTTTATTTTTTAAAATTTATTTATAATAGGGTAAAAACCACTAAAAATTTAATTTAAAACTAAAAATTAAAAAAATAATTAAATAGTGAGAGCATTTCCAACAAAAGAGCTAAATAAAAAGATAAATTTAAAAAATTATCCTTTTAGCTTTTGTTTTTGTTTTTATTCACTCCAACGGTTCAGTTAAATAAATAGCTAAAATAGTTATTCATCATTTGAAGAATCATTTCTACATTTCTATGTAAAAATGGTAAAAGAAAATGATTGTTGGCCAACGGCTATTTTTTATAGTTGTTGGTCAACAATTTATTTTTTTTTTAAAGTAAAAGGAAAGAAATTTATAAATTTTAAAATATTGTATTTTGCCTCACCCTTCTCTTATTCTCCGGTTAATTAATAACATCGGTTGTGTTAATTAGCTGAAATTAAAAGGTATACTTGTTTAAAAACCTTTTGTATTTTCTCTTTTTATATCTATTGATTTTTTAGACATCTGATATTTGTGATGATTTTTATTATTTTATGTTTTTGATATGGGTTAAGAAAAGCAATTTTTATTTATGTTGTTATCTTTGACAAAATTGAGAGAAAGTAATAATGGTAGCTGATATTAATAAAAATATAAAGTGACATATTTAAAGTTTATTTTTAACTGTCTGTTTTAATTTAAGGTCAATTATATTTTGTCTTGTTGAAAATACAATTAAATCAGTATATCAATTCTATTTTAGTTCTAAAAAATGGTCAAATTGTAATGTTAAAACAAGTAGGAGGCAATGCTTATTATTAATTCACATGTATGGAAACTACAAAATTGCTAGACATTGAATGTGAGCTTCTTTTACACTCTCTTATAAGGTTTAAACTTGAGGTTTTTTTTTTAATGTAAATAGATTCAAATTTTTCAAGCTTTTTTGCCAATTTTCTTACGAGTGAATCAGAAGATATTATCTTTCAACTAAGTGATTATAATTAATTAATTGATGACTTAACATACTCGAATTTAAATGTCCATACAATAAAAAATCATTAAAAAATAAAAACTTTTCGCCAGAGAAAGATTGTTTACTTGTCTCTGCATGGCTAAATACCCGTAAGGATCAAATTATAAGAGTTGAATAACAAACAAAACAGTTATGGGCTCGACTACATGCTTACTTTGTAGAGAATGAAGAAAACTTGAATAATCGTTCTCAAATAAGCATCTCAAGTAGATAAATAAAAAGTAAATAGAAAAGTTGGTAAATTTGCTGGATTTGTTACTCAAATTGAAAATCGTCAACAAAGTGGCATGACCAAAGAATCGAGCGTAATTTTAATATTTATTTTCATGTTAAATTGTTTAACACATATTTTAACATTATTTAATTTCTCTAATTTTTTACCAAATTAATGATGCTCAACAAATATATGCTTCTTGCGTTGACAAACGATTTCAGCTAAAACATTATTGGGTTATCTTAAGAAAAGAATCCAAAAAAGCTTTTCTAAATATATTAAAATATAATTAACTTTTTTAAATAACTTTTTACTATTGGAAGGTACATAATCAAAAAGGTTATATTTACACTATTCAAAAAGCTATTTTATCAATTTAACTCTTTAATATAGTATTTTTTATTGGAGATGCTTTAATACCAAACACATTCATCCTGCTTGAAATTTTTTTAAAAGAACTTAAACTTAAAAGAATGTTTGTTTTTGTTTTTTTAAATTAGGTTTTATTTAAAAAATATTAAAATTATATATATTTTTTATTATGTAAACATATTAATATCAAAAATATATAAAATATATTATTTTAATATATTTTTATAAAAATATAATTACAAAAGCCACACTTTTGCAAAAACATACAAAACAGCAGTGGCAATGGGTTGGGCAGGTTT
>Ga0325402_1003867_pt1 | contig 13700 bp, 5 predicted proteins | sample PopdelMetagenome_22_FD_207212 | JGI IMG/M metagenome (GOLD analysis project Ga0325402, IMG submission 207212) | Populus deltoides microbial communities from Bellville, Georgia, United States - Xylem-PdKOR-R3 | ecosystem: Host-associated > Plants > Phyllosphere > Stem > Wood/Secondary xylem... | reverse complement strand
TCACTAAAATAATAAAAAGATATGTTAGTAAGGAAATTAAATTTAGATTTGAGAAATATATATTTCCTACTTATTTCAAAGAGCTTAAATTTATTTTCAAAGGTTTTAACAGGTCTTTATTTTAATTATCGTTTTTATATTTAGAAAAGTGCTGTGCTCCTAATAAAAAACAATATCATTGTTTTTAAAAAGATTAAAAAACTTTTATCATGATATAATATGAATAATTATGTATTAGAATGATATGTGGAATTTTGAAAATAATTTATTTATCAAGAGTATAAAATATCTTATTTATTCTAATTCTTTTTATTTTTTTTATTAAATTAAGAACCCATGACAAAAAAATATATTTTTTCATTGAATAAAATATTGATATGAAAAGGAAGAATTGACTAGAATTTCTTTTCAATGAAGTTTAAATTATTTCTTCTTATAAAAAAATAATTTTATTATTGTATAATTAAATAAAAACAATTAAAGAGCTCCCCATAACATAAAATTTGATATCTTAATTAATATGCATATTTATCTCAGCTTCCCAACTAAATTTTTTACTGGAATCAATAATTTTTTTTATCATTTATTAATACATATAATTTTTAATTTATTTTTTTAAAGACCAGTATCAACTCTTCAGCTTCCAGTTAAATTTTTTCTTAAAAAATTTTAATGTAGCATGTAGAATAAAACTAGTATAGAATATCAATTTAAAATTTAGCATATATGATATGTGTGTATGATTAAACTATAAATAATAAAATGCGAGAATTATATATAAATCAATTAATCACGAGAACTAAATAAATATTATAAATCAAGAACTTTTTTATTGGATTTCTAACATGGTACCCGTACATAACAAGATGCATGCTGCATTGTTGCTCAACAGTATACCATATTTGAGCCCTGGTGAAACACCCCAGATTTAAGCAGGAATCTTGTTGAGGGCCGAGGATTCTTGCTGGCTCAGAAGATCAACACCACTCTTGGGAGATGGAGGTGGTGGGCTACGGCGACGGGAATTGGGCATGAATTTGAAGGCGGAGGATTCTTGCTGGCTCAAAAGATCAATATTACTCTTGGGAGGTGGCGGCGGACTAGGTAGCGTCCTGGTATTTGTGGAAGAGAAGGCAAAGGCCATCATGGCCAGCAAAACCATGAAGGCTACGACCAATGGCTTCATGGCACCTTCCATTGTCATAATTTTCAATTTTATCGTCTCCTTTAGACCTTGATTGCACTCTTGAACAAGAACCACCTTCTTAACTAAAAAAGGAAACTGGTTCGGTGGTCAATATTTAACGTAGAAATTGACGGGGAGCGGAAATTATTCTCTGGAATGGTTTTGAATATTTGGGAAATCTTTTACTATTCTCTCTCACCTTTCCTTTCGTATGGGCTCACTGAATATAGAAGGTATGGAAACCAAGCTAATAGCGGGGATTCATGGGTTTTCTTAGACACTCATGAAGCAAAATCTGAATATTATTTTATCCAATTTTATTTAAATTTAGGGGAAAAAAAAAGGAATTAAATCAGTCAGCTAATTTCCTTAAATAATTTCTTATACAATGAAATAATCTCGACAGAATTCTTCTTTCTCAATACCTTTTTTTAATAAATTTTATAATATTAACATCCTATTAATTATTCTCTTCATCAATTTTTTTTTAAAAAATAATTACATTAAAATTCATAACTTACTAAAAAATAATAAAGAATATTTCAATTCAAGATTTTTCTTTTCTATTTATAACTATCTTTTTTTAAAAAAAATATGTGGCCAAAAGTAATTAATAGAATTACTTCTTAAGCACTCTCTCGTTTATTCCTATATATCGTAACAAATACTTTCTTTTCAATTGCCACAAATAAATAAATAAATAAATTCCATCAAATATTCCTCCATCATAATGAAAAGGGGATAAATTTCAAAAATACCCTCCAACTATATAGGCCATCTTAATTTTACTATCAAACTACTTTTATAACAATTTTATCCTTAAATTTTCAAAAATTCTCAAATAAAGATTTTCATCAATTTTAAGAATTTTTTATATTTTCTCATCCAATTTTTTTTGCTAAAGTCATCAATGAATAATACAAAATAAAGATGTCCATTGCTTGAAACATTTGGGGAGGTCCTTAAACATAGAGTAAACCAATTAAAGGGAATATTCAGGTGTGTTTTCTAAAGTCATCAATAAATAATATAAAGTTATCATAACCAGTTTTTAACAATTTTTTTTTTCAAAATTTCTAAAATAATACAAAAATATTGAAAGAATAGTATTTTTATTGAATATCTCCAATTTTTTAAAGGATTTGTTATTTTTCGATTTTTAGCATTGTTGCATATTATTATTTTGAGGGAGGAAACAAGACAAAACATGGTAAAAGGATAAAAAATGAGGGAGAATAAAAGAAATAAGAAAGAAAAATCAAAAGAAAAAATATTTAATTGAAAATAGGACAAAAAAAGACAAGAAAAGGAGAGATAAATAGATAGTGAGAACGAAATACCCAACCCCTTTTCCATATCCTATTAATTACCCCAATCATATTTTAAATCTAACCTAGGATATCTAAAAATTCCTAGCTAAACACTTCAAGATCAGGGTTGCTCTAATTATGCATGTTATAACATATAAACGTCTAGGATATTTACTATAGAACTTCTTTTTTATCCTTATTTTTTGTCCTTTTGTGCCTAAATCAAGGTATAATTTATTAAAAATTTTAAGTTCAAGGAAGATTAAAACATAGGTAACAAAATGTAAAACACATAGAAATTTCAATACTAGTCTAAATTTTGGTTCCAAAATCCATTTTTATCCTTCTACTTTATCTTCTCAATCTTAAAAGTCCCTATAATTTATAAAATAATTAATTTTTATCCAAAAGTTTATTCTTCTTATTTATTAGTCTTCTGATTTGAAAGAGAAGAGAGAAAGTCATTTGTTCTCATCGATTCTAATATTAGAATAATTGATTTTGGTGTCAATAAGTTTGATTTTGTGTTCTTGAAATGTTTTTTTGAGTTTATTTAGTTTTATAAGTAATTTTTTTTTAATGTTATTTAGGTGTTTCTAAGCAAAAATAGGTCGAAATGGGTTTTGATCCAAAAAATCTAACCCATGATCTAAATATTAGTAGACGACGTGTCATTTATCCTATTTCTTCAAAAAAAAAAAAAAGAAAGAAAGAAGGCAACCACCCTTTATAAAAAGAAAAAAATTAATAAAAGAGCTCAAGCTTAGCTACAAGTCTTGATTTTTTTTTTTTTTTTAAGGCTCAAGTGTGCTAGGCTACCTAAGCCAGGTCCACGTGCCTGACCTCATTTTTATTTTTTTTGTTCTTAATTTTTTTTCATTCCAATTAGATCCTTTAACTTTTAAGAAAAAAAAAATTCTTTATTTTTCTTATCATATATTTAGCTAAAAAATCAATTTAAAAAATAAAATTATTAAAATCAATGAATTCTATGACCTCGGGCACGGGTTTGTTAGATTATGTTGTGAAACATAGGTGAATCCAATGTATTGTTAGTCTCTTTTTTTCATTTAATTTTTTCTTCCATTTTTTTCTTTTATTTTATTTTAAAAAAAATTTCTTTATTTTTGTTATCATATATTTAAAGGGGAGAAAATTTAAAACAAAAATTATTTAACACACTGAAATTCATGACTCAAGTCGCAAGTTAACGAATTAACACATGAAATAAAAGTTAGAATATATTATTGTCTCAATATCTTTTTTTTTATATTTTGAATTAGCCTCCTTATATGTTTCATTTTTATTTTTGTAGGATTAATTGATTCTAATTTGTTTTTAAAGGGTTATCACAGTCATAAGTTTAACAAGTTAATCACGATTAGCCTCTATTGATTCACTAAGTCATTATGTCAAATTATTTTTTAATCCAAATTCCTTGATTTTTTCTAATCATCTAGTTTTTTTTTCCCTTAAAAAATGGTCTTACCTACAGCATAACAAGAGGCAATAACCTAGTAAATTCTTTATTTTCTCTCAACCCCAAAAAAAGGTGGGAGAGGGGACAATTTTCCTTCATTTTGGTGTTATAGCCTTTAACTCATTCTTTTTCTCTTCCTTTTTATTTTTTTTGTTTTCCTTCTTTTATTTTCCTTTCTGTTTCCTTTCCTTCTCTCTAACATCACATATTAGCACCAAACTTGAGGTACCATTGAACTAGCACCTCTAAACCAAATACAAACGCATCAATGACTTGAGCATTATCCCTCTCTCCTTTTTACTTGGCCAAATATAACAACCACCCAACTAATAACCATAATAACCACAACAACCATTTTTAGCTTGTTGTCCTTCTCTATTCTCTATTCTCTATCTTATCTTCTCATTTCCTTTTTTCTTTTTATTTTTTCGGTCAACCAAAACCAATCAACCATGCACTCCAGCACCTCCCTTCCTTTTAATCTCCTATCCCATTTAAAATGAATAACATAAAATGTTGGACATCATCTTTTCTATAGCCAATAATTAAAGCTAGTGAACAAACAACATCAACAAGTGGAAGATATGAAAGACAAATCTTATTCCATCTTGATCTCATCCATTAAGTGATGGTGAGTTACACTGCTGAAAATAGAAGGAAGAGGATGAGGAGATGCAACCAATTTGCAGCACCATCAACATGTGACCCTATATGTTAGCATTTGCGATGATATACGGGTCCCACATGTCGGTCACTTAACATCTAAATTCTAGCATGTTCTAGAAGGTATATTCATCCTTCCGTGCTTTATTTTATTTTTTTTATTTTTATATATATTATGGTGTATTGAAGTGTAATTTTTTCATATTTGTTTACAACATCCCGAGTTTAGAGATTGCTGGAAAAATTTAAGGTAAAATAAAATGGTATCAATGTTTCATGGTGAAATTATGATGACAATTATGATAGTTATGGTTGTTTGGTCCTGCTTGTTTCTTTGTTTTTTTTTTTTTTTGTATGATTGTTGCATTCTAAGTTGCCTTATAAGACTTTACATATTAATTTGTATGTTTGTAATGCCTTTTTGACTCCGTCTAGGAAAAACATTGATATGCTCGTATCTTTTGAAATGACATTTAATTTTGTTCATGTTTGTAATCATGTTTTCAAATTTTTAACCTATCAGTTTGTTTTCAAAACATTTTGAATTGGTGTTTGCTTTAAATTTTTTTTAAAAATGTTTTGTTGATTTTCATGGATACAAGTTTGCTTGGAATGTGTTTAACCATGCTTAACTTTAAAAATATCATTTCTAAATCTTTGTTCTCAAATCACGTGATTGTGAGTTTAATAGTTCCAAATCCATTATAGTATAAAAAAACATGACTTTTAATTTTTTTTTATTCATGATGGTCATCAATTCTCAATAGTACCATATATTCTTGTTTCAATTTTTAAATTATATATATATATTTTTTAATTTGTGCTTCTATGTGGTTATAAGGGTTAAATCCTATTTATAAAAACTTAAGCTGGTTTTTATACCAAAAGCAACTTTTCATTGCCTACTTGAATTTCTATTTGTTATGAATTCACTTTTTTCTAGTTAGAATTTCATGACTTTTATTGTATTTTCACTATGCATATATATGTATTTTCTCACACTTTCCACATGTATATTTTATATGAAAATTTATTTGGCATGCACCCTTGCATGGCACATATTTTTGGTTTTTAACTAGGAATAAAGTACAAATGCACAAGAAGAAAATGATATGTCTCTTGGCTTTTAATGTGTCCGTGAGAGAGAGAAACTTGTACTCCAAGTTGCACTTAAACACAATAAAAAAGGAAGCTAAAGAACAAAAATCCATTGTCAAAACGACATAAAAGAGAAATATGCTATAAGGTAGAAGAATGGTTGTCTCTCATTGCCAAAACAACATTGTTTTTGGCTTTCTTCCTCATTTTTTTTTATATGAAACTCAAAATTTTATTAAACTTTTTCCCGTTTCTATTTTTTTTTCAAATCAATCTTTGTAATTTTAGTTCCTTTGTATTTAGTTAGTTTGGATTGTTTTTTCAAATTTCTTTCAATTAAGCCCTTGATGATATTCAAAACAATCCTTTAATGTTAGTACCTTTTACTCTTCAGTCTTTGGATTTCTAATTGGTTTATTTTTGGTTAAATTGACCTAAAATCTCATTTGTTATCTTCAATTAAGCCCTTAATTAAATTAATAAATTCTTAAATTCTAGCATAACGTGAATCTCGTGGATATAAAGATCCAAAAACCTATAATCAAATTGACTCTTTCTTATAAAGCTATATTTAAGTTTATAATTGAACTTGACATAATGATAACATGTACCGAGACACCAATACTATAAGTTACCAACCCCCACCTATTACTTATAATTGAGAAGCAAATGAGAATTATAGAAGATGCCACGAAACTTGATTAATTTTTTAATAAGTTAGAGTACTTCTATGAAGAACTAAAAAGTATGAGCAAAACCTCATATACATAATAATAATTACTAAAATCAAAGTTTGTATAACAAAATAAATACAAGTTAAATAAAAATATTTATACTAGGTAAATCTTCCAAAATAATTTTGGAAAAATAATAAAAAAATTCTAAACAAAATAGAAAAAAAAAAGAATCTTAAATCAACTAGGAAACTAATAAAATTCTTGTATACTAGCTTCTAGACCTTCTCCCAAAGCCTTTCTGATGTCTGATTGCCTTGCAATCTTAAACTAATATAAAAAATACCTCTGGAAACTTCTGAGAATTTTAGCTTGATTCAATTGTCGAATTGAAAATTATGCTTATTAGCATAAAACTATATATTAGAAAAAATAAGTCAAATCCATCTGTAAGTGGAAAAATAAGTTGAATCCACAAGTCTTGTATGGAATAAGGTTCATATATCTTGAATTAACCTATTAAATGCCTCTTTACCCTTCTTAGTTGTTGACCTTTCAATGAGCCCTATTGACACATGTAATGGATCCTTTCGTATAGTTTGAATTTACCATCCCCTCTCTTTTTAAAAGGATTCGATCTTGAATCACTGAATCCTCATATTGTTTGGATTTTGACTCATTTTTTGGAAGATATATCAACTTCATTTTACAATTTTTACCCTAGTTCTTATGTCTTGAATTTCAGTTTGTTCTCAAGTATTGCTTAGTGTTGCGTTTACTTTGGTGTGTGTGTGTGTGTGTGTAACTTTATTCTAGATGACAACAACGATGAAATAACATAAAAATAAAAAAAATAAAGAGATATAAACTGATTTTAAAGCCTTACTGTAATACCTACTGATATGAACTCCATGAATATAAAGATCCAGAAACTCACAGTCAAATCAACTCTTCCCAAGAAAGCTAAATTTAGGCTTGTGATTGAACTTGACGCAATGATAACCTGTCTTGAGGAACCAAGACTTTAAGTAATCAACCCCCACATAACACCTATAATCAAACATTAAAAAAAGTATAGAAGATGCTATAAAGCTTGGTTAATACTTCAAAGAATGTCAGACGATCACAAATATGTCCGTAGGTATTATTTTTTAATGCTCAAGTAAGAGACTGGTGATGTTGTCGAGATTTTATTCTCTAGAAACAATGGTGACTCAACATAGTCACACTTGCTTCCTCTACTTAAATATGGTTCTCTACCACTTGTTTAGCATTGATAAGTGTTTTTTCATGGAGGGTATACAAGTTTTCCCATAAATAGTAGTTATAAACTCTACTAATTAAGGCTTTAGTGATAATGGGTTCGGGTAGATTCTTCATGCTTAGCATTTCCTTATTGAATATTTAGATATATGCCTTAGTATTTTCATCCACTCATATAGGTGTTGAAATGAGAAATGAGTTTGACACAAAGATCATGAAGACTTAGGATAAAGCCATAATCAAAGTTGTAATGGACCTTAGCAGATTTCTAAAAAGTTGTAGGGAAAATCTTGTATAAAGTGTACCCCTTATTATCACTAGCTCGAGGATATTTTAGTAGGTGAGTAAGAAGCTTAGGGGATGTAAGATAATAATGAATAGATTCTTTAGTGCTTTTCTAGGATACTTTAGTAGAAAACTAATGACTTTATGAAGACTTTGCTTTTTGGAATCGAAGGTGTCCCTATCTAGTGACACTTGTCTCTTCTACTAGAGTATGGTTCTCTAGTACCTATTTTATATTGAGGAAGTCCTATCAGAGAAAGTATATAAGCATTCATATAATGAGTAGTTATACACTCCACTAATTAGGGTTTTAATGGTAAAAGGTTCGAGTATATTTTTCTTTTTTAGCATCTCCTAATTGAATATTTAGAGATAAGATTTGGGGTTTTTATCTTCTCATTAGGTGATGGAAAAAAGCTTAGTTGTTTTTTTTTTAGCTAAAATATTAGTGCTGAAATGAAAAATAAGCTTAATATAGAGATCATAAAGGCCAAGGATGAAGACAAGTTTAAAGGTGTGATACCACACCCTAGCAGATCCATGAAAAGTTGTTGAGAAATCTTGTGCATAGCATCACTCTTTTATATTATAAGATTTATGATGTTTCTAACATTTTATATATGTTATATGGGATTTATAAGGTTGTTGTAGTTCTCTAAATTGACCTTCAAGGAGACATAATCTTTTAAGAGATGAGTGTGTAACACTCTGATAAATTAGAGAGTCTTCCACCTAGTAGGAATGATGTTCTTTCTTATAAGGTTGTATAACCATTGATCTCGTCTCGTGTTTGGGTCTTTTTTGTTAGGGAACATGCGAGCGAGAGTTAGATTGGGATTGATGGAGATAGCCACACATGTAGCTAGGATTTATGGAGGAGTACTTTTCAGAGTGAGAGAGACTTTTTTGTAAAGTGGGAGCATCATGCATACTTTGTATGTTATTTTGTCTTGTTCCTTCATGAAATTAAAGTTCTTTCTATGACTCTAATGCACGTAGTGGAGCATGTTGTATTTTTTATTAACAAAATGAGAGTTGTTCTTGTATGACTAGTGCAATATTATTGACCATTTATATTTGATGAGAAAGTTATTGGAGAGCTAGAGTTTTTACGATAGAGAGATCAGTTACTCTTCTATATTTTAGAGTTTCGTTAGCCATGGAAAAGTATGATGAGTCAAAGAGAATAAACTAGCTTTTGTTAAGTTTTTCATAAACGGCGCCATTAATGAAGTTAAGAAAAATCTTCACACAAAATATAGGCTTTTCATGACCGTTTGTAAGGTTGGGGAGTGATGGATTAAATGCAAACCTTTGTTTAGCCTAGCATATGTTGTTTTTGGAAAACTAGTTCCCTTTAAAAACATAGGACATTTTGATGCTTAAGTCAGTAAATATAGGATGATAAAATAATATATAAGAAGAGAAAAATAAAATAACGTTGTAGGGAATGCATATCTAGGTGTACTGGCTAGAAATTGTATAGCCTGGCCTGACTTTGAATCAATGATCTAGATCTTATGTGATTAAAACTTACGTGTAATGCACCCTTACATAACACTACCAGAAAATCGATAAATATAAAGGGAATATTTTTGTTGGTAAGTTACCGACGAATGTTACCAACGAAAATATTCCCTCGGTATTTACCGAGGGGATTACAGTGGAAAAAATAATTAAAATAAAGCAAAAAAAACGATCATGTGCCATTTTTTACCAACGGAATTACCGACAGAATAAATTCTGTCGGTAAAATCCGTTGGTAAATCCATTGGTATATTGTGAACATTATTCATCATGTCAATTACAAAGGGAATCACCAACGGAAAATTCCGTCGGTATTTTTCAGAGAGATCTGAAATTGTTCACTTTCTAATTGCACTGTTAATTATTGTTCTTTACAGATAAAATCATCACAGATTTGAAAAGTCGTCGGTGTTATTTAGCGTTTTTCTGAAAAATTTTGACTAAAATAAAATTTTAAATTAAATATTATAGACGGAAGCAACGACGGATTGAAAAGTCGTTGGAAATATTTGACGGTTTCTGAAATTTTTTTATTAAATTAAAAATTTAAATTAAATATTACATACGAAATATATCACCAATGAAATGATTAAAAATATTAATATTTAATAATCCCTAATTTCACAACAGATGGGGCTCCTTTCTTCTTCTTCTTCCCCATATGTAAAAAACATCAACATCCATTTCTTTCTCTTCTCTTCTCTCCTCAACTCCTTCTCTTCTCCTCCATGCTCAGGTATGTATTCTTCTCCTTTCTGTTTTCTTATTAGTTTTTTTTTAATTAGTATACTTTATGATTTTTTTTCTCTTCTTAACTTCATTTGCAACCATATATCACCAATAAAATGATTAAAAATATTAATATTTAATAATCCCTAATTTCATAACAGATGGGGCTCCTTTCTTCTTCTTCTTCTTCTTCTTCCCATATGTAAAAAACATCAACATCCATTTCTTTCTATTCTCTTCTCTCCTCAACTCCTTCTCCTCTCCTCCATGCTCAGGTATGTATTCTTCTCCTTTCTGTTTTCTTATTAGTTTTTTTTAATTAATATACTTTACGATTTTTTTCTTAATTTGCAACCATATTAAAGTAAGATTTTTTTCCTTTTTTTCATGTTTTTTTTCACTATATTTGTTTTTTTATTTTATTTTTAATTGTTTTTGTTCTTAATAATTGTATGAATATTGTTGTAGGATTTTTTTTCATATGATTTTTTTCTTTTTTCTGAGCGTTTTGAGTATTATAGATTGTTGATTTATATTAATTTAATTATTTTATAGTTTTGTAAAATGGATTTTTTTAATATTTTTAAATAATTACCAACGGAATTACATACGGAATTTTTTTGAGGGAAATACCGTTGGAATGAAGCAAATAATTTTTTTACGCGTCTTTTCCGTCAGTAAATCCATTAATAATAATATTTTTTTATTACCAACGGAATTACCAAATATTTTTGCTTCAGCATGCCGTGTAGAACAATGTGTTTGGATTGGCCAGTATCCTCGTTTGTTTTTGCTTTAAATCAGTGGCAAAGCATCCTTTCTTATCATCTGCTGCTTCCAATGGAGATTATTCATAAAATTGAAGCCACTTTTCTATGCGTTCAGCCTCTTCTTTGCTGGATGGTAAGATTAAGCGTCAAGGAAATCAAATATGGAATAAGATTTGGATGTGGCAGGGTCCCTAGACGAGCTATGGAAGCTTTTAATGAGTGGGAAGCATGCAGCTAGCTCGTCAATTATCCCATAAAATTTCATCCCTGATTTATTTGATATAAGAATATTAATCTTCACAGGTGATCATCCATGTATAGCTGCTGCCTCGCCCAAATTATAAATTCCAAGACAGGTTACAGGCAGTACTGTTCCTTTCGCGTGGACTCCGAGCTAGACCAGCATCGGTGCTAGCTACTACTATTTTTAAAACATGTATTTAATTTGTTGAAGGTTTTTTCATGGAAGATTTACAGCTGTAGATAACGTGATAAATACCAAATTAAATCGTTAGGAAATTCATTTAGTTTAAAAGATAAATAAAATCCCCTAATCAGATAATTATTATATTAATTAGCAGTTTCTTCAAATTTCAAGTAAGATGTACCAAAAAAATATTCGAAATAGGATCCTATTCGCAATAGAATTGTATTTCAAAACGCTACCTTTTGTCTTCCGTTGTTCAACTTGTCTTCTCCCGTAATTTCTATAAATTATCCTCAACAGTTTCTTGTCTTCCCTCAAGTTTTACTTGACAAATTCTTGCATCTCTTGTGTCTAAGATCTTTTGCTCTATATTTTGCGTAATAGATGGAGAATAATTTTTCACTTCTAAGAGAACAAAAAATCATATCAGATGATGAAGAGTTGCTTTCGCTCTCGCTCTCTACTGGATCTAGGTCACAGCCATTATCGCAATCATCATCGCAGCTAATGTTAGGTCAACCACCAACGCTTCCATCGCAGTTGTTTCCACCAGTGAAACCGCCTCCACCACCGCCACACATTCTCCATATGCAGCCCCCTGCTAACCCATCTCATCAAGAAGCTGTCATTGGGCAACTGCATTCTCACATCCGCAAGTCTCCCTCTAAGATTTTAAGGGAAGGAAAAAGTCACACCATACCGGCACCGTATCCATGGGCTACTACTAGACGTGCCGCAGTACATAGCCTTGAATATCTGCTAGCCAACGGACTAACCATTATTTCCGGTCAAATGCAGTGCAAAAAATGCGACCGACAGTATGAAATTGAATATGATTTGCAGCAAAAATTCATGGAAGTCGCATCTTTTATTTCTGCAAACAAGGACACCATGCATGATCGAGCGCCATCAGTTTGGCTGAACCCAACCCTTCCTGATTGCAGTTTCTGTAATAAAAGAAACTGCTTGAAGCCAATTATCTCCAAGAAGAGGTCCATTAATTGGTTATTTTTGCTGTTGGGGCAAATGCTTGGGTGCTGCCAACTAAAGGCGTTGAAATATTTTTGCAAACACACCATGAATCATAGAACAGGTGCTAAAGATCGAGTTCTTTATCTTACTTACATTGATCTTTGTAACCAATTAGATAGATCGTTTGATATTAAGTTTTCTACGTAGGGAATTACCATTGGACCTTCTCCACAACCACTGGATGGAGAAGCCTTGTTAGTTTTTTCTTTAGATTTGCGTTTTAGCTTTATTTAATGAATCCTTGCTTGCAACATTGTTATAGCTACTAAGATGGCTAGCAATTTTCTTTCTATCTATACAGTTCGATGATGCGAAAGCGACTAGCTTCTTGTTTGTTTACGAGTTGCATTAATTAGCACCTTAATTTCATAAATCGAAAATTCTAGGTCATTGTTGAAGGAAGGGAAGGGATAATTTCACTCTATTTAGTACTATTACATAACGAGGTGAACAAGTTTTTTTCTTTTTTCCTTAAAATTTGTTTTTTTTTTAATTTTTTTTATATATTGTATATCACATTATGAATATTATCATCCTCATTTCGCCACATCAACAACCATCACACCACTAGTATCATCCTCCACTGCAATAAAAACAACCATTAATTATTTATCATTATACAAAAATTACCCATCAATTTCATCGTTTCTTCTTTATCATCAAATCCTTTAATATTATCATCATTATCATTAAATCCACCTCTTTCAGTACCAACCATTATCTCTATAACCTCTCAAATATATAAGGAAATTTTGTTTTTTCATTAATTCATTATACACACTTTTTACTGTAAGAGCGTTGCATAATACTAATTGAATATTTTGTCGATACTTAAACATTTATTATGTTAAAAAAAAATTATTGATAGAATCACAAATGGTAACTGGTCATCGAAAAACATATTATCGGTAATTTATATTTTGTTAGTCATTTTATCAGTAATATAATCATTGATGGATTTACAGATGAAAAAAGCATACCAAACAAAAAAAACTTTCAGCATCATTCCTTCGATAATTTCATCAGCAATTATGACATATTACCTACAAAATAAATTGTTGGTAACTTCATTGGTGATCAAATGCATATGACCAATGAAATTAAACCATAAGAGATTTACATCTAAAAGTGGCAAGTCTTGTAATTTTTTTGAGCTCCATGAAACTTTCTAATGGACTTATTCCGCCACTAAATCCATATGTAATTATTAGTGGCAAAGTCATGTAATTGTTTCTAGCTCTCTAGAACTTTTCGAG
>Ga0325402_1003866_pt1 | contig 13703 bp, 4 predicted proteins | sample PopdelMetagenome_22_FD_207212 | JGI IMG/M metagenome (GOLD analysis project Ga0325402, IMG submission 207212) | Populus deltoides microbial communities from Bellville, Georgia, United States - Xylem-PdKOR-R3 | ecosystem: Host-associated > Plants > Phyllosphere > Stem > Wood/Secondary xylem... | reverse complement strand
AGGTTTTATTAGTGAAGAAGATAAGCGCGCAGTTAGCAAAGAAGAACAGAAGTCCATTGAAGTGAAGCTTTCACTGAAACTCTTCACACATGAGCTCACCATTTTCTTCGACAAAAGTGCTTCGTTTGTGTTGTTTACTGTATTCTAACATCACATGTTGTCCTTGGCAAGTACATTTTACTCCATTTATTTATTCTACACCTTTTTTTAAAGCATCGAAATCGATGTTTTTTATATTTACATAAAAGTAATTTTTTAAAAAAATAAATTTTAAGAATATAAATTATTTTTTTAATGTTATATAAAATAAATTAAAAAATACTTTTCAATGTTTAGTTATATTATAAAAAATAAATTAAAAAATAATTTATTAATTTTTTATTTTTTTTAAATTTATTAAAATAATAAGAAACAAATTTTACAACTTAAAAAGTTGAATAAGAATGAAATTAAAAAAATTTTAATATCATTAATTATTTTAAATAAAATAAATAATAATTAAAATAATAGAGATCAAATCTAATATATAAAAAAATTAAAAGATGATGAAATTAAAATAATAATAATTATAATTTTATAAATTATTTTTTAAAATATTTTTTATCTTAAAAATATTAAATTAATATTTTTATAATTTTTATATTTTAAATCTAAAAAAATATTATTTTAATTAAAAAAATACTTTCGCCATGTTACCAAATAAAAAAAAAAACTCAACGTAACAACCAATCAAATCGAAACCTAAAATCAATGCCAAACAACGCAATTAATATACCCAAAGAAAAAATCCCAAGGCAGGACCTCATTTATTGCAAAATAAAAAATAAAAAATCACATGATCAATTAAAATATAAATAGAAGGAAAAAAACGAGGAGAAACAATGTGACGACTGACATAAAAGCCGCGAGGACAGTACATGTTTTGTAAAGGAAAGTGTTTTCCTTGAAATAAGAAAAGAAAAACACTTTCCTTACATAAAATAAATTTTTTATTGACCGAAATTTAGTTTTTTTAACCAACTTTCTTTATGTTTACCAAATATAAAAAAATAAAAAAAATAATTTCCAAAAAAATGAATTCCTAGAACAGACAAGGCATTATTTGTTGTCATTTTTTTTTTACTCGAAATCGATAAATAGATAGGCATGATTTTATCTTGTATGTTATATATATATATATATATATATATATATATATATATATATATAGTAAATTTAGATCATTGAGTTTATTGATTGTTTATAATTTACTAGGCCTGGCGCTACACACAAGTTAGAGCAAAAAAAAACTATAGCATTAAAAAAAAAATATTAGTGACATGTCTTATAAAAAAATATAAATTTTAACTCTAAATTAAATAATATTTTTATTTAATATCAAGAAGGAAAAACATTTGGTCTATCTAGGATAACATAGATTTACCTTTGAAGTTTACAAGAATAATATTGAAAAAAATAAAATAAAAAACTCAATATTGAATTAACTCAATATTAAATGATAAAATCGATAAAAAAATAACATTTAATTAAAAAAATAAGTAAACTTGAGTTAATCAAGTAAACTCATGATGCAAGTCGTGCACATTATCAGATTCAGTAAATTTTTATCCCAAATATTATTTTTTATTTAATAATATAATAATAAAACACATGACATTTTTTAGTATGAAACAACATATTTTCTAAAAGTAAAAAAAAAAGGTAATAGACACCTAGAGCCGAGATAATAAAGGTAGATTATTGATAGCAAATAGTGAAATGACTTTTAGGTTTCAATTAAATAAAAAAAAGAGACCATCAATAATAAAAAATGAAATTGATTTTTTTTAAAAAAATAATAAACAAATAAGGTATTAAACAAAAAAAAACAAATAGCAGCTCATATATCGTGGATTAACCCATTAAACTCGTTACTAAATAATAAAATCAATCAGTTCAATGATTTGTTTTTTTTTAAAACAAAACATAAAATTAAAAAAAAAAAGCCTAGATTACTTGGCCCGAGCATCAAAACAAAACAACCCAGGTATGTGGGCTTTCTAGCCCAACTCACACACCCTAGCTTATTTTGTTTTTCATTAATATTTTTTAAAGAAATGGATGACCCTTATATTTAAAAAAAAAACATTAATAGACAACACATTTTCTTTCTATAAATTCCAGTGACAAGGGGCTATAAATTACTTGATATAAATAAAATATATTTATTAAAATATTTATAGCATGCTAAAGTCCTTATTGGTCAATAACAATAAAATTTAACTAAATATTATTTAATTACTTTAACTATTTATAATCATAATATATTAAAATAATATTTTTTTAAAAATATATTAAAATATTTTTTAGATTATTTTTACTTTTAATATATTAAAATTGTAATTTTTTTATTAATTTAATTAAAAAAAAACATTCATGGTAGTTATCAAAGGAATCATTCAATAGCAAGTCGCAGGGCATCAAGGCAAATACGAAACAGTCGCAAGACAATAGCTATACCATAGCTATTAAATTCAGACTAATTTGAAGGATCAACTCAAGATCTGGTGACTGAACTAGAATGAATGAGGTAAAAGATCAGGATAGGCAAAATTTGATTAATTGAGTTTTTTTTTTTGTAAATATATTTTTTTTCCTAGTTAGTGATTTATTTTTTTTATATTCTTTTAGTTGATTATTATTTTTTTTTTAAAGTTTACTATATAAATACTAGAAGAATGTTTTATTTTTTTTAATGTGGGATTTGAAGCCTTTAATATATATATTCCCTGTTCACAAGAAAAAAATTATTTGTTCAATATGGAATTTGAAGCCGTTTAATATAAATATTCTATGTTTATAAGAAAAAAAGTTATGTTTTTTCAATATAAGATAAAAAAATCTTTTTGATTTAAATACTTTAATGTTTATAAGAAAAAAAGTTATGTTTTTTCAATATAAAATAAAAAAAATCTTTTTGATTTAAATACTTTAACTCAAAGATTCAACTTAAAAGTATAACATACTAACATAATATATTTCCAATTACAATAAAAAACATTTTAAAATAATCTTTTAAACTTCATTATTTATAACATGTATAGCCTATATTCACATGAATTGTTTCTTAATTTTTTTCATATGAAATATTAAAACCTCAAATATTTTTTTTTTAATTTTTTTCAGGTTGAGCCGGGTCAACCCGTGTAACCCGAGACCTAGATCCTTGGCCGGATCAATTCCCTATTTGGGTTTGATAACTATGAGCTATACCAGAGTTTGTATAGCCTTGTTTTTTTTTTTTTAAATTTTGAAAGTATTTTTTTAAAAAAATTAAATTTTTTTATTTGCTTTAAATTAATATTTTTTTTATATTTTCAGATCATTTTGATGCGTTGATGTCAAAAATAATTTTTTAAAAATAAAAAATATTATTTTAAAGTATTTCCAAGTTAAATACACTTTAAAAAACAACCACAACATCACTCTCAAACACCCCCATAAGTCATCAACAAATTTCTTGATCTGTCTTTTTTCTTGCCTTGCCAGGGAGAATTGGGAGCGGTGTTTGGGGTGTATCCTTGAAATCTTCCTCGGCATGAATTGATTTTGACATCCACACTGCAGGCTTGTTTTGGTGTGGTCTGCTTGCAAACTTTCTACACAGGTAAATCTCTAGATGGACTGTTCATCTATTTTGTGAGGGAAGGCAGCTTTCCTTCGAAACATTTCAACACCGAAGGCTCTTTTCCTTTTCAGGATTAATGTGCTCGTACAGTCGCCGTGGATATTTCAGATCAGTGCCCCTGTCAGTAACTCACTGAACTGTTCCTGTACAGTATCAGGAGCAAAAAAGAGTATCTTTTTCGCACTTGGCGAACACATCCCCTCAGGTGGAAAAGGCATTGATGGAAAAAGTTGCTCTGAAGTGCATTGCTCACTGCTATTTATAGATATGTACCTCGAGAATGCAAGTTAGCATTTTTAAAATATGAAATTATTTTTTTTTTATTTTTTGAATTATTTTGATATATTAATATTAAAAATAATTTTTAAAAAATAAAAAATATTATCTCAATATATTTTAAAAAAAACAATTTATTTAAACACCCCTTGTCTACAGTATCCACGTAGTATTTTTCCATCCTGTTTAGAGTTTTTTTTTTTTTTTGTTAATTTTTCACTGGACAGGATGTGCGTTTGATACAAAAAGAAAAGGAGAAGATGCGCCGTGGTGCCCAGAAAGCAATAAATGGTTCAACAAATGGATTAAAATTCATAAGTTGATATTGCTGTGTTGAATAATTAACGACTGAATATCACCATGTTTTTTGTTCACCCAATATCAAGATTTGTCACTCCTGTAAAATGAAAAGTTGACACAAGCAAAGAAGCTTGTTTACACATGGTACGTACATATCATATGCAATGTCAATTTCCCTACTATCTCCCCCCTTTCAGACATGGAACGGCAGCGGCCCGACATGTTCGACAAGATAAATAAACTGACTCGGCTTCAATCTCTCTCTCCCTGCTTCTGGCTTGCCTGTTTGATAATTACATGATGGAGCAAGAAGGGTCCTGATGGGGGTGAATCGGATAGATATAGGTCTGAGGCATGACTCCAACATACCCGGGCCAATCAACCGGCTGCACTGGTTGCTCTACTTTGTCGTCATCATTCCCTTCTCCCACAGCTGTTACACTTGCTAACTCTGCGTAGCCTACTTTCTTTCTCAGCAAATTTGTAAGTTGTACTGCATCAACTCCATCGCCTACCACCTCTATCTGGCTCTTATCTTCCCCACCTAAACCAGCAGATTCAACACCTACAGAATCACAAAAGGATATATAAACCCGTCAACAAATTGATCATCTGAATTTTCCCACAAATGCATGGTTTCTATTAGGTATTCCGATTCTAAAACTTGTGTGCATGGAAGGCTTGGTTCACCTGAAAGCCCAACTGCAATTTGCAAGGCTTTGGAGCGGGACTTCGGTCCCTTCCCCGTCACCTTGATCACTATCTTTTGCTGCACTAATTTAGCATATTAATCATTAACAAGAAAGTAATATACATAATATTTTTACGAACAAGCTACTAATATACTTGTGTTCTGATCGCAAATTCATACCTTCATGGTCTTGGTTGTTGGAAAGATGGTGATATGTAGGGAATGAGGAGCTCTTTACAGTCCAGGAGACACCAAAAGTGATGGTTCTGGTCTTTTGGGGAGGTTTTGAAGAAACAGAGGAGGGAGTAAATTAATGCTCAAGTTGTTTGAAGATGGAAATCTGGGAGGCAGTTCTTGCTATTTATATAGGAGTGCATGGGCTAGCTAGAGAGTATGCTTGAGGAGATTTCTGTGCAAGTTCTCAAGGAATCTCTGATTCCGATTCGCTCTTCTTTCGGCTGACAAAGTAAACACACGGCATTTCGTTAATTTGGGGTCCTGCTTATCAATGACCTAGCTCAGATCAAGACCTAATTAATTTTAATCACCAAATAAAAGAAAAGAAAAGAAAAGAAAAGAAAAGAAAAGAAACAAGACAAGTTGGCTAGATTTGTGTGGGATATTAGAAAAGACCGCTAAAGTGTTTTTATTTAAAAATAAATTAAAATAATAATATTATTTTTATTTTAAAATTACTAAAAAATCTAATTTAAAATAAAGAAGATTATTTAAAAAAATATTTTTAAACGCAAAAATAAGCAATCCTTCTAATCTCCATACAAGGCTTGTGTTTGCAATTAGAGAGTAAAAACAAGTTGATGGTTTTTTCTTTTTTTAATTTGTAAAACACGAATCCTGCTTATAATTAATCTCGGCAGTAAATATTTTCAAAACCAAGTTGTGGCATGTCATAGTTCGCGTTGCTCTCGGCCGAATTATTTTAGTTGATGAAAGAAAAGGAAGAAACGGATCCACAGTTCATCTTGCACGCAATACCGAGGAAAGAGTCTGCAAACCAAATCGATTTTTAGTCTTTAATAACACTTAATTACTCCTAAAAGGGGCCAGGGAAAACGAGAACGCTGAAAAATCAACAGCAAAGTTCAGAAAAATGGAGTGCAGCAATAGCAGAGCAGAGTTACATCCAGATTAGGTGGCTATCATCATCAACCTCTCTCTTTCCCGTCGTGCTTGGTAAAAGAATAAGAAGAATATAGGAGTAACTAACTGTATTTGATAAAAAGCTGTGTACGGGTGACTTTTTCTGAAAAGAAACAGGAGCAGGTAAGGGGCAAATTAGCCAATTTAATACATCGAACCCCTCTTCTTGTAAAGACGACTTATTAGTCTTTGTATTATATATCATCGTCATGCATGCATTACGGGTCAAATGAATTATTATTTTTAATATATAACAAAATTATCAAGTTATTGTTGACATTTTTCTAGTATAAGAAAATTAAAACGAAGGTTCATTCAATGAGATATAATTAATTTAATAAGTTTAAAGATAACTCGTTTGAACTACTAGTAAAAATATTATTTGATTTATAAATATTTAAGATATTTATTTTTAAATATTAAAACAACAATATATTAAATTGATCTGGGTAAACCCGAGCTCATCTGCTAAATCCGCAACCTGGATTGTGAGACCATAATAACCATGTATAAAACAAATCAAAATAAATTATGAAACTCAATTGCTAAAAAACTCAATGTTAAAGAATGAAATTGAAAAAAAATTAAAAGTAAAAATAAATGATTTGAGTTAACCTGTGACCTGGGTCGTGAGATCAGATAATCTCATGGAAAGTAAACAAAAAAAGAACTTTAGTCAATCCGGGTTAACTTGCTAATCTCATGACCAAGGTCATGAGACCGTGACAACCTCATTGAAAACAAATCAAAAACAAATTATAAAACCCAGTTTTTAAAAAACTCATTGTTAAAGGTTAAAATAAATAAACAAATTCAATCTAAAAACAGGATACAATAAAACTACTCAAGTTATAAAACCAGGATAACCTTATAAAAGACAAATAAAAATAAATCTTGAAGTATAATTCATAATCAACTTCATGTTGAATGATTAAAATAAAAAAAATACCAATTAAATAAAGTAAAAAAAAAAATAGAGTCAACTCGTTAAACCCGTAACATGAGTCATGATACCGAAATAACTTTATAGAAAGTAAACTAAAATAAATCATGAAACCTGATTCTCAATCAACTCAATGTTGAAGGTTTTAAGAAAAAAAAGTCAATTAAAAAAAGACAAAAAAACTCGAGTCAATCAAGTTAACCAAACAAACTCATGGTATAGGTTATGAGATTGAGCTAAATCGAGCTAATAATTTATAAAGCAAACCATAATAGATTACGAAATCCAATCTCCAATAAACTAAATGTTGAAGTATAAAATTAAGAAAATAAATATAGATTTAAGTGGTGTTTGTTTACCCGGAAAGTGGTTTTCTGGAAACCATTTTCCAAACTTTACCGTGTTTGTTTGTCATTAGAAAAGTTCATCAACGAAAAACGCTTTCCAGCCAAAGAAAAATTTAGTTTGATTTTCAGGAAAGTGTTTTCCTTTTATTTTGGGTAGAAAACACTTTTCAGAAGTTGTGAAAAATTTAGAAATTTCATATTATTTGTTGATTACATCAAATTTTGTCCTCAAACTTTTGATTGATATATATTTTGTTTAAATCTTTTTTTTTATTTTATCCCTTAAAATTTGATTTTTATATTAACTTAATTTGGTTTTCATTTTTATAATTGTTATTTGCTTTTCTCTTATCATTTTTTTAATTGAATTTTTTTAGCTATTAAATTTGGTCCTCATTCTTTTAATTGTTACTTATTTTATTTGAAATAATTTATGAAATTGTTATTATTATTATTTTAATTTCATCATCTTTTAATTTTTTTATTTGTTAGATTTGATCTCCATTATTTTGATTATTATTTATTTTATTTGAGATAATTTATAAAATTAGATTTTTTTTTTCAATTTCATTCTCATTCAACGTTTTAATTTGTAAGATTTGTTTCTCATTATTTTAATAAACTTGAAAAAAATAAAATATTAATAAACTATTTTCCAGCTCATTTTCCATAACATAACCAAACATTAGAAAGTGTTTTCCAACTTATTTTTCATGACACTACCAAACATCGGAATATAATTCACTTCCAGGAATTCACTTTAAAAAAATCACTTTTCAAAAAAAAAACTATTTTCCATTAAACAAATGGGATCTTAGAAAAGAAAAGAAAAAACAAAGTCAAAGAAAAAAAACACTATTGAAATGAATAAAATTTTGTGATGCAGTGCATAGTAAAAACACTTTCTCTTTTAGTTTATACTATTAACTATTTGACCCATGTTCCTGTGTGATTTGATTTTTTTTATAAAATAATGAACATGGAAGCTTTTCTAATGTGTTTTTTATATAAAAAATCAAAAGTGGAAATAGAAAATAATATGTATACATCTAATAAAATAAATTAAGAACTATGTGTGTTAATAAATAAATAAATAAAAAGTCTTTCACAATAAATAGAGATGAAAATTAAAAAAAATTAAGAGTCGGTTATAGACCAAGATATTCAACTTCGCAACTTGAATCTTTGACACGATTGGGTTTAACAACTTTATTCACAAAAAACAATTTTTTATTTAACTAGATGATAATAAAAATGGAGACACATGCAATTGATTAAATAAAATAAAAGACAAAAAAAATATTATGCAAGGTTACACATCTAAAAAATATTATCTGAAAATAAATATTTTTAATTTGTTGAAATAAATTTCATTATAAAAAACATAATAAAATAAATGAATTAGAACAATCTCTCATAAAATTAAATGCATATAAAATAATTAAAAATAATGGTTGTTTAAAAGAGGCTAGATAAAAAAAATTAAAAGAGAGGAGCATTAATTTAAATATAAATTTTAAAATTATTTTTAAAAAATACATATAAAAAGACATTAATTTTTTTTTCAAAAGAGAAAAGGCCGGACACTGCAGGGTATGACAAGCCAAGACAACGCGCTTGACCCATACACTAAGGGCCCGCACCTGCAAGAGGAGGCTCGTTTTCTTAGCCCTCATTTTTTTTTTTTATTCTAGATGATGTGGAGAACATGTTGTCCCCCCAATTTTCTTTTTTTAAAATAAGTCAGACGACATGTCGTCTAATATTACCCAGTTTTCGGCCACCACAATGGCCATAAAATCAGGGCATATGTTTCTTCAACCAAAAAACTGATTTTTCAACTCATTGTCTACCTAAGACACCTAGAAAACATCTTAGGCAACTTGATAAACTTACTCATGCCTTTAAAAAAACCAAAAAACCATCCCGAAACTCAAAATCAACCCAAAGTCAAAAATCTTACCAAGTTCATATATGTGTTTTAGGTAATTTCAAGGTAAAAAACACCTATTGTGAACTCGCCTCATAAAATGGAACAATTCGACACTAATATCAAATGTTTTTGCGGCCAAATTCGATGAAATGAAAACTCTCTCTCTCTAGTGTTGAATTCTAGCATCTTTCTCTTACCTATCTCAAACTAGGAACAAAAAAATAACAAAAATAAAGTTTGAGATCAAAATTGATTTTGCCCTTAAATTTTGAAAACTAAAGGGATCTAATATTTATAATTTTGAAAGTATGAGGACTATAATAAATATTTTACCCAAGCTTTATTAAAGCTACCCATTTCCTTCGTGTTTCTCAATTTGGTTCCTCATCTTTTGATACCACATTTCCCTAATAAATTGGCCTGTAATTTAGTTCAATAAAGGCCAAACTAAAAAAAAAAAAGTTGTGTGAATAGTCTATCTATAGTACCAAGTGAGGGGATCCACAATGCATTTTGCACAATGTATTCATCGTGCATTTTAGATTTATGGTTAATAATAATAATTTTATTTCGAAATGTGATTGGATATATTTGTGAGAAAAGATTCCCTTCTCGTGGGTTGAGTATCCACCTAGTCAAACTTGGCCCATGTTGTTCCTATCCTGCTTAAGCTATTATAGCTACCTAGGAGGAAGGCATGGGGTAATCATTTAAAGGTGATGGATCCACTAAGCACATATAATCGAATATATCAGGATATCTCTCTCTTTATAGTGTCTAATGTGAGAGAGAAAGTCCATAACTTGAACTTAAATTACAATTTTTTCATAATAGATACATCATTAATGCATTAAATCATGAACACATGGTAATGATCTCCCAAAAAATCAAAGTAGCATAGGAGCAAAGCTTATATATTGGATAATTAATTAATTTTTTGGTTTTAACAATCTGATTCATTCTCTATTAACCAAGATGACTGATAGCTTGTACCTGATAGATCAAAGTGGTTGGTAGTTGATACTTGCAAAAGATCTTCTCTGGTAGATGTAGGGACTCTCAGACATTTAGGTAAGTATCTTTTTAAAGAGAAAAAATACAATGATATTTTAGAGAGATGAACTTTGAAAATATATATGTTAAAAAAGTTGAGAATGAAGAGATTATGAACCTAGAGCTTGAAGGATTCATGGGGTATTTATAGCTCATGAGCCTTGTGCTTTTATAAAGAAGAAGAGCAGAAGAGTCACTTCATCCTATTGATATTTTAAGTTATATTTCACTCGTAATAAAACGTATTGGATTGGTTAGATCCAGGTAGCATTTAAAACCATTCTTTTGAGCCGTTTGGGGTTTTGAGCGTGATAACTTTAAATCCATCACTTAGATAAAAAGACTCCTTGAAAAACAAATGTTTACATTATTTTAGATGTTAAATTAGCCTATATTGCCACCATAATATATATATATATATATATGTTAAATTCTAATATATTTAGATGATAAGAGAATGCATTTTAAAATAAGTAATGATACCTAACTTATATAAAATAAATTTAAGATATTAAAATAAAATACTAACATATTAAAAAATATTGAACACCCAATTTTGCTAATTATATACTTTTGATAACGATTAATCTGTATAAGAAAACAATTATGTTGAAATCAAAAGCTTTGTTTGAAAGGAATACTCATGCAACTAATTTTAATTTTAATCAAAATACTAACTTATCTAACTTTTATATTATCAAATTAAAAAAAGTCTCATGTATCCTACATGGTGATGATCTTTCAAAATTCAAGATTGTTAGAAATATTGTTTTTTGATGGTTGAATTATGGATTAATCAAGTATCCTTGTAATTACTTCCATTCTCCATGGTAAATTAAGGTGATAGCTTGATGTGATGCTCATCATACCTATACAACAATCTCGTGTTGGTAGATTTAGAGACCCTTCAAATACCGAAATCAATATTTTTATAGAGGAAAAGTATAATAAATATGGAAGATAATATTAAATTATAAGAATAAAGGTTTATATATATATATAAGATTAATATTATATGAAAATGGTTTATATCTACTGAGAATATAAATTTTGTGAACTTTTTTCCTGAATAGTTCAAAGGGTATTTATAGCATATGAATCTTGTTTTTTGCTTAAGTGAAGGAGCTGAAGAGACATTTAGCTTTTATAGCGTTAGTAAAAGATAAATACCATTTATCGTTAAATATATATGACATAAATATTAAGGAAGGTCAAAAGTGGTTGGGCTTAGGCCAAAGAGTTTGGCTCAACAAGGATTAAGACGTACATTGAGCCTAATAATATTTAGATGTGCTCTCTAGCTTAAACATGAAGCCTGGGCCCACATTGTATTAGGTATAAACCCAACTCTTAGGCTTGACCGTAACATTATAGCCCACAAGTTGTTGGGCAGATTGTTTAGTGTCTGGGCTTGGGGCGAAGTGTTGGACACACACCCAACACTTTTCCCAACACTTGTTTAAGCCCAAAAGATGTTGGGTGCGGATGGCTTTGGATGTCACTTCTAAGCCTATAAGGCACTCAGTTTGGATTATAATTATAATTGGGGTTTAAATCATGTTTTCAAAGTCATAATAGAGCTAATCAAAAATATTTTTCTAAGAAATATATTATTATTATTTTAAATACTAAATCATGTTTTCAAAGCCCATAATGTACTGGCTAACCAAAAATATTTTTCCAAGAAATACATTATTATTATATAAAATATTAATAAATTCCGGTTAATCATGTGTCAACATCAAAATTAAAAACTATAAAAAAGATAAATTCCTAAAGATTATCAAAAACTGAAAAATTAATGCACACACTAGTCGAACACCCCGCTGGCTGCATGCGGGTTAACACCCAATAAATAAATAACTTATACATAATAAAATAAATATTATTACATAATTAGTATCATCCTTTTCTAAGGTAGAAACCGTACCCAACTATTAAATAAATTCTAACATTTGTAATAAAAAATAACTAAATGTAATAAAAAATGACATTATCTGCAGGATAATTTTCTAGGAGGCAAAACTAGAATAATTTCAAATCATAGAAAAACATTTAAAAAAAGCTCACATTTACGTTACTCTAGATTTCAAAATTAATTCCAACGTAATCGAACCAGTTGCATGAGCATGAAGAGTACTGGTGGTAAAGATGATATATTATCCTAACAAAACATAAACCAACTGCTATGCAATTTCTTCTGTTTACGCTTTTTGGAAATCTAATTAGGAAGCCACTAGCTATTTGTTTTCTCGTCAGGAATCCACCGGATTTTGGCATCTCAACTCCTTATTATATTCTTGAACGACAACTTATAATACTGTAGGTTCTTGTTTATTTGTCTGATTTCAAAAATCCTTTCTCTTTCAGCATTACAGTGTTAATTCACCCGAGGCAAGGAACGGCGAGCCTTTATACACTGGCTTGATGTCCTGCTTTCTGAGGGCTTAATTATTTCTTGCTGCCATTCGTATGAGATCAAGGCTTAACTAGCTGTTATTTGAGCCCTTTTACAGCTATTTGTTCTTCAATTAGGAATCCCTTATCTAAAAAGGAAAATCTGTTCATCAAGTCGGGAAGATTCGGTCAAATGGTTTCAAGTTCGTATTTTGGTGACCAGATCTTATTCCAACTCACTCCCACTCATCTCATCTTTAATGTTTTGCTATAATCTAGGAATAATTTTATCATATCTGTTCCAAAGTCGTATAAAAAATCTCCTCGTTGATATATTTAATTAATTACATCATTAGGTGTTTATATCAATGAAAAATAAATAAATAAAAAAAGTTGGCAACTCTCAACAGTTCATGGAAGTTTTTGTCCTTGTTTTATACACGTAAAAATCAAAAGAAAACTTTTTTTTAATTAAACAAAAAGAAATCTTATTAATTATATTTGAGTTCGAATAAGGGTAGAATATTGACTATACAACACCTCAGTGTATGACATTCAGTTAACTTACAACAGACATCCTTGATTTTCTAATATGTATATATACATACAATCCTGCCGGTTCATGCAATACACTGTATGTGCTGATAGCAAACACTTGAAGAGAGGGGGAGACAGAACAATAGAGAGAAAGAGATGGCAGGGGGGCCTTTGCAGATGGAGCAGCCCTAAAGAGGGCTCATCTCTACAAGTATAAAACTACTAGTTATTTCATCCTTGCTTGCCTTTTTGCAGCTATGGGAGGATCCCTTTCTTGAGCATGATCTTGGTGTATCTGGTGAGTATTTATCTTTGGCTTCTTATGTCTCGTGATCCATATATATATATATATATATATATATATATATATATGTTTTAAGAATATATATACACTTTAA
>Ga0325402_1003865_pt1 | contig 13709 bp, 6 predicted proteins | sample PopdelMetagenome_22_FD_207212 | JGI IMG/M metagenome (GOLD analysis project Ga0325402, IMG submission 207212) | Populus deltoides microbial communities from Bellville, Georgia, United States - Xylem-PdKOR-R3 | ecosystem: Host-associated > Plants > Phyllosphere > Stem > Wood/Secondary xylem... | reverse complement strand
ATCTTTTAAATTATATTCCATTAAATAATTGGCCCCTACTGGTAGGCCTAGATATTCCATTAAATAATTTTGTTTTCCTAAAATCACATCATTTTTGGTTTTATCCAGCGCTGGTTTCCATGTCGTAAGAAGTCTTGAAGTGGCCCTACTGGTAGGCCTAGATATTTCATAGGTAGGGATCCCGGCTTGACATCTCAGAGCAGCAGCCATTCCTTTACTGAATTCCACATCAGCTAGGGGTCATCTGTGAAGTAAACTTTCTGACAAGCTGTCCACATGCTCACTACTAAACGATATCGCGTCATTTAGCTTACCTAAGCATACTGATGTCTTGCAAATAGCTCACTTCTAATTAGCTTATGTCATTTAGCTTCCTGGCAATTAAGGAAATCCTAATTAGTTTCCTGGCAATTAAGGAAATTCTAATTAGTTTTGCAGAGATTATTATTAAGGGTATTATATAATAATAAAAATAAAAATTACTATATACTTCCTACTTTAATATAAATTGCTTTGTTACTTATTTTAAAAATTAAAAACATTTGTTATGCTAAGAGATTGTCTAAAGTGATATGTTTTTATTTTAAAACTAAACTACGAGAGTGGTTTGAAAATGACTTAATCCCCAATGTGATAAAAATATACATTGGACTTGCAGATTTGTGAGCAACTGAAGGGCTTGAGCACGATCAAGATAATGTAGATTGAAATGAATATGAAAAATAGGTCTACATAGGATTTATCCCAAATTCACTTACTGTATTAAGAAAATGTATCTTAAAACTAGTAAACAATCATTCACGCACATTCAAACTAGACATAGAAAATTCAAATGATGAATAAATATTTATAAATAATAATTATAATTATAATTAAAAATATAATATTAATGTTTTAAAATATTTACATTTATAATTAAAAACAATGTTATCTCTATAAGTGATTTTCATGGTTAGATTATGATTGACTAGATAACTAGAATAGTATTTTAAAAGGGTATTGCTGAGGGAATTCCCAAGCTCACAAATCCATATTATAGCACAATATGAAAATGACATTTTGTATATAGAAAATAAACATTAATCGACTCGACTATCCTTAATGCAACATTAGAGGAAAAGCACAAAATTAAAGTCTTACAATCCTTAGATCAATTTTGTATAAACAACCAAAAAATACAAGACACAATTAAAAGTAAATCTCGTTCTTTAAGAAATGGTGCCATCAAAATTAAATTGCATGAATATAAAAAATTAAGTTTACGTGATAGGCAGCATCCAATTAATAAAACCCAACAAATGATCTTCTTATCCTAGGTTGATTTATGAATAAAAAGACAATTTATAACAACATAACAAACCACAAATATAAAAATTACGCATAACAAAAGATGTGTATAGTTGAGAATAATTAGGAGGCTTAACCTTTTGGTTAGCTAACCTTTTCTATTTATATGTGTAGGGCAATATACAATAATAATGGGGTGATAACAACCCAAGAGTATGACTATAATATTTTCTATATAGGTACATTCTATAATATGCCACTTCAAGCTGAGGGTGAACGATCGACCTGAAGCTTGAGTTGAAAAGCAATAAACAAAGTAGTAAGAAGCGGCTTAGTAAAAATAACTGCAAGTTGATCATGAGAGGGGATAAAGCGAATCTGAATCTCTTTCTTCGCAACCCTATCTCATACAAAATGATAGTCAACCTCAACATGTTTAGTGCGAGCATGAAAAATAGGATTTGCATATAAGTAAGTAGCGCCTAGATTATCACACCAAATAGTATGAGCAAAGTTAGAAAGAATCTGCAAATCTCTTAATAGATATTGAAGCCATATAACCTCAGCAATGCCATCTATCAAGGCTTTATACTCGACCTCGGTGGAAGAGTGAGCAACTATGCATTGCTTGCTTGATTTCCATGAAACCGGCGTCTAACAAAAAAAGATAAGATAACCACTCGTAGACTTACGATCATCAATACTACCTACCCAATCTGCATCTGTAAATTCATGTAGAGCAAAGAAGGAACTAGGAGTGGTATGTAAGCCATAGGTGATCGTACCTCATAGATAACACAGAATGTGTTTGGCACCCCACTGAGAATATGTAGGAGCATGCATAAACTGACAGACTCTGTTGACAGCAAAGTAGATATCTAGTCTCGTAAAGGTGAGATATTGAAGGGCACCTATAATTTAACAAAACCTTGTAGGGTCAGAAAACAAGGGATCTGGTAGTATGGTGACCTTGAAAGTAGAGATAAGAGTATCAACTAGTTTTCAAGAAGTCATATCCGCTCGAGTGAGGATGTCAATTATATATTTAACCTCAATACCCAAAAAATAGTGAACGACGCATAAGTCATGAAGCTTGAACTTTGAACTCAGTAATTGTATTAGGCGGTGAAGCATAATAGAGTTGCTACCCGTGAGCAGAATGTCACCAACATAAATTAGTAGATAGAAGATATTAGCACCAACAAACAAAATAAATAAGAAGGTGTCAACCTTGGAAGCATAAAGTCAATAGAAATAAGAAAATCACTCAGACGAGTGTACCATGCCCGTGGGGCTTGTTTTAGACCATATAAAGATTTATATAATCGGCACATATGAGAGGGAAGAGCAAAGTCAATAAAACCAGAAGGTTGTTTCATGTAGACCTCTTTGGAAAGAACACCATTGAGGAAGGTATTATAAATACCAACAACATTGATGAATCTTCCAATTATGCGAGACCGTAATGGAGAAGACTAATATGACTATCACGTGCATAACAACTGGATTGAAAGTTTCAGAATAATCAATGCCTTCTTATTGAGTAAAGCCTCTAGCAACCAAACGTGTCTTATCGCTCAACATTGTCATCCATACGGTGCTTTATCTTATACACCTACCGGCTACTGACAACATTCATTGAATGATGAAAAGGAACCAAGGACTAGGTGTTATTAGAGCCTAAGGCTTGAATTTCATCGCGGATAACATCATGTCATGCCTCATACCTGTCAGCATCAGAAAATGCAAGGGGTTCATATGCAGGAGAGGACATTACTTGACAGTTAGGAGAAGCAAAGGTGGCTGGAGACACTGTTAGGAGGCTAGTCTTTGGCAGCCGAGGGAGAAGAACTATTGGATGCTAACGAGCAACAAACCAAGGGGCAAAAGAATCTGAAATGGAAAGCTGTTGAAGAGGATAAGATGAGAGATCAACAAAGAGTTACAGATCTGCAAGAGAATCTGTTGAAAGACCGGAGCTCGCAGCAAAAGATGTAGGAGAACCTGTCGTAGAATCAGAGTTGGCTGCAGTGACAAACCTGGACATGATTATTAGAGAAACATGTAGATGATGGCATAGAGGCGGGGTTGAGTGGTGTTGGTATGGTGGCAGACAAGGGTGGGGAACAATGGGGTTGTTTGGGTGGAGCTAGAGGGGCGGTATATCAGTTGGGTGTGGTGTATGACGGGTCAACATGGAGAAAATTTAGGGAGGTAATCAAGGTGAGCAAGTGTGTGGGTTGGGAAGGAGTGACTGCTTGTTGGGTTATCTGTTCAGATATTGCAAAAGAAAACACATCTTCATGAAAACAAACATGACGTGAGATATATATACGTTGAGATGCTAAATCAAGACAACAATAACCAAGATGAGAGGAACAATATCCTAAGAACATACATGGAGATGAACGAAAATCCAACTTATGAGCATGATATGGATGCAAAAAAAGAAAATAAAAACACCAAAAAATACATAGAAAATCGTAATTAGGAGTACGATTAAACATACATTCAAAAGGAGACTAATTTTGAAGGAAAAGAATAGGCATACAATTGATCAGATATACTAAGGATTCAAACGCAAAATTTGAAATTACATTAGAAAGAGATACTTGCATAAACTATTCTTCTATACAAACCATGAGATTAACTATATTCTTTTATATATCAACATTTTTATAAACAAATTATATTAGTTAAATTTGGTAGATATCAAAATTAACGTGTTTGGTAAGCTGACATACCTTTTCTATTGTATTAATCTCTATCATTTACCCATGAGTCCAATTCTCACAATAATAGATCAAAGGGAGGTTTCTGTACGTAGTGCCCTCACATTTTTCATTGAGTGATACATCAAAACTAAATGTTTCTTTATGAGAAAATAGTGATTTTACCGTAACAATGCTTCGGTGAAGAAAAATATAGGAAAGTGAAGGTATATATCATCAATAATTATAATCTTTTTGACGCGGGCAGGCCATCACGTGATGGTTTCAGTGAATCCAGTTAGGACTTTGGGGCAGTACGTAGGAGCGGTAGGAACTTACAAAGAAATTCCGATTTACTGTGTGACCTCCGTACGTACTGTAATTTGAGATCACTTTTATATTGTTGAAAATAAAACGTGTTTATTGCACGTTTTCTACTTTGATAAATTGCAAAATGATTCCAAAGCAGCTTTTTTTTAAATTGCAAAATGATTCCATGCATAATATTGCAATTCCGTAACGTGTTTTATTGCACGTACTTCTTAGAAGATAACTGTATATTCTATTGTTCTACTTTCAAGACTTTTCATGGGAGAATAGCATAAATAATATATTCTGAATACAAAAGGGTTGAGCTATTGCAAGTGCAGAAGGCTATAATATTTGAGCTGAAATTTATATCCACATGAAATTAAGTTCTTGTTTGTTTGTTTTCTATACGAAAGTAGATCCAATGAAATTTGTATTACAGAATGCTCTTTACCTGGACTGACGCTGGTTATTATTATTACATGAACAATGGAAAGAAAAGATGCTTAACATAAACAAAGACTTGACCATAAATTTTAAAGATGCATTATTACTTACTTGTCAATGTTCAATTTCTGATTAGACCCAAGAAATGTAGGGTAAGCTATCAGTTTTTGGCTTTATTAAATGCAAAAGATTGACGAAAGATGCTTAACATGAACAAAGACTTGACCATAAATTTTAAAGATGCATTATTACTTACTTCTCAATGTTCAGATTCCATGGGTTCAATCATATACATTATTATTTTTCTGACAACGTACGTCACAAAATCAATTCATTCCATGATGTGTCAAATCATTTAGCAGAGCCGTTGGATGGGCATAGAAAAGTTTTTAATAAAAAATTCTCATTCAAATTTAAGTGATAATTCTTTTGTTTTACTACTTAAAAATTTATTTTTTCCGAGTGTGTAGGTACTGTAGAATGATTGTTGTTATTGATTCAAAATCAGAAACTAACTCGAAAAATGGTTTAAATTATGAAATTAATTTGCGAGATATCCCCGTTAATTCAAGTTATTTTAGTTACAACAGCATTGTTTTATTTTGCTAAAGAAAATTCTTTAAATTGACCTGATTTAGTTTAATTGAATTAATAAAATCACTAAAAATCTATTGGACTTCACCGAATTAATATTTGGTTTATATGCTTCGAGAGGAACCTACTTGACTTCTTCGTTCCACTACCCTTTCCATTCTAAGTCACTCGGGCAGAGACAATTCTTGCACTTTAGAAGCAGTGGCATGAATTTTCATAATTTTTAAATAATTAATAACGTGTAAGTTTAAGATTAATTTCACTATTGTATTTTAATTTTCTTATTATCATGAATTAATTATTTTAATTTGATTAGTTACTAAGTGGTGCATAGATAATGTTTTTAAAATGCTAAAATCATAATTTTATTATTCCAACGATTTAGAAAGGTTTATTCACTTTAATTTATATTAAAATTTATCTTCATTTTTTTTTATTATTTTAAAGTATTATCAATTTTAATTCACATTGAGAAAATATAATTTGTAATTAAAACAAGACTCTAATAATATTTTATTAATTAAACATGACTTTTTTATATATTTTCAATACTGAACCCTGGCCTTACGCTATGTTTGTATAACATCATAATTTAAATAATATTTAAAAATTAAATAAGAGAATAAGCTTTCATATATATATATATATATATATATATATATATAAACAATTAATGAAAAAAATTCATATATAATTTTTTATAATGAAGATCAATAAAGTAAAAAACCATAATAAATCTACAAAGTCTACGAAGATAAACGTTTAAAGAACTATTTCAATCTAAAAATTTAAATTATTAGATAAAATTTTAAAATATAATTTATATTATTCTCAAACACAATTTAAAAATTTTATTAATTAAACATGATTTTATACAATCTAAAAACCATAATTTTGACATAATTTTGTCTTTAAAAACATCAATGTAATTACATTATTTTAGAAAAAACTAAAAAAACCGTAATGTCATTGAGCAATAGGCAATATATTTTTTTCTCTAGGATTAAACTAATAAGTTTACTGTGCATTAAAAAATAAAATGACTATTCTACCCCAATGCTTAGTTCATGGTAAAATTACCTTTTATATTTAAGGGGTGATTTTGTCATTACACTATTATAATGAATAGTATTTTGTTTCTTGAGAGCGCAATAACTTCCTTTTCTCTTTTAAATTTTTTAATTTAATTTTAATTTTTAATAATAATAGTAACAATAATGTAGTAGCAATCAAATGAGTCATCATATCAACACTTATCTCTGCCATAGTTTGTGTTTGTGTGGAAGAGATTTAGAGCTTGGTTAAGAGTGTAGTACAAATTGATTTTCAAAGTATTTTTTATTTAAAATATTTTAAAATAATTTTTTTAAAAAAATTTGTTTTAAAATCAGTATATTGAATTAATAAAAAACACTAAAAATAACAGTTTTCATCTTAAAATTAACAATGTTAGATTTTTTTCGGATTAATGCTACACAAATAATTTTTTAATATAAAATTCTCATTCAAATTTAAGTGATAATTCTTTTATTTTACTACTTAAAAGTTGAATCATCAGTTAAAATTTTATTGAAGTACAGTGTTAATGTAGAGAGGAATTTATTTTTTTTTTGTGAGAGAAAGAGATGAAAGGGAGGGGTCTGTCGTTTTTTCTTCTTCTTCTTCTTCTTCTTCTTCTTGCTTGATAGTTATAGAGGTTTGAATGTTTTACAGTAGCGGAGGGCATAATTTTTTTAAGGGAATTTGGTTTTTTTTTTTTTTTTATTTAGTAGTGACAGTGGGAGCTTGAAGATGACGAGTTTGTCTTGTTATTTTTATTTAAATGTGGGTGTACTGGACGGTGTGATGGGTCATGGTTTTTTACTCTCTATTTTTGAAGTGTATTTTTCTCATTTTTTGTTTTCTGAGATAGAATGTTTAGTATTTTTTTTTATGCTAATTATCTCTAACTAATTTCTCTTTTCTTTTTTTTAGTGTGGCCTGGGTGTGTTTTAGAATATGATAGCGTTACGATTCAAAATACTTTTTACTCATAAATGTATTAAAATAATATTTTTTATTTTTAAAAAAATTATTTTATCATCAGTACATTAAAATAATATGAAAATATAAAAAAATAATTTTAAGTAAAAAAATTTAAATTTTTAAGAAATACAGTTTGAATCGCGTTCTTAAACACACCCTTACAGTAGTGGAAAAAAAAAATCTTTTCGGTGCTAATCTATTACACACACTTCCATAATCTTGTATTTTCTAAGGCTTTCTAGCGTCACCTAAAATTTCACTCTTTTTTTTTAAAACAAAATATATTCTCCCTCTTTTTTTTTTTGTTTTTGGGAAATTCAATTTTAAAAAATCAAAATGTGTTCTCTCTTTTAAAAATCAATTTTTAACAATTTTGTGGGCTTCTGTACAGCCCACAAAATTTTGATATTTGGACAGGGACAATTTGGTAATGTGATTGATTCAGAGTTAATAACTGTTTGAAGGGTAAAACAATATCTATATAAAGAATGTATGTCTTGTGGGAAGCGCATTGCATGCTAGAGTAATGGCTAAGCTCTTTCCTAAGCTTGTTTCCTTTCTTGCCGTTCTTCTTCTTTGTCAATTTGGTTATGTAGCCTGCCAACCAACAGGTGTATTTATTCCAAGCAGAAACGCCACGTTGCCTGCAGATGAAGGTACACACGCTCGATATACTTTTGCATCTGCATATATATCCTTTTCCTACTATATAGAAAAGAAGGAAGAGAATTTGTTTATCTGTTAAATATGAGTTTTTCCTTCAATAACTTCTGATTCCTATCCTCTTCTCATTCAGATGACCCAATTAATAGTAAGTTATGAACAAAGAGGGCTTTTTTTGTGTAGATTTCATGCATGTCGCTTTGCAAACTATAGTAATGGCTAAGTTTTATCTTAATAAGCTCTTTCCTAAGCTTGTTTCCTCTCTTGCCGTTCTTCTTCTTTGTAAATTTGGCTGTGTAGTCTGTAAAGCAACAAATTTATATGACATGCCTTAATTGCCTGAAGATGAAGGTACACGCGATTTCATGCATGCTTGTTGTTGACAGTTCAATTTGCATTAGTTCAATTTACATCATTAATGAGATTTTTAATAACAACCTAATTAATGCATACTACCTGTTTGAATTTTGCTAAAAAATGATGTTTCATTGTTGAAAACGTTTGGCAGCAAGGGCTTTGGAAGAATTGTTAACCACGTTAGAGTGGGGTTTTCATCCAAACTTACACTCGCCTTGTTCCTCTAATTTTGAATACATCAAATGCGATTGCACTTATGAGAAGAGCACAGTTTGTCATGTCACCCGCCTGTAAGTTCCTCATCAACTTGATCCAATTTTCTTTTATTTTTGTAAGGCAATAAATCCTCTTTAAAACTCACTGGTTGCTATGGTTTCTATGTTAACGCCATTTTTGGGTGGCAGAACGCTCCCAGACCAGGACTTGACTGGACAAATAAATGCTGAAGCCTTGGCTAGTCTCGTTCACCTAAAAGCAATGTGAGTATCATATGACATGATGATAATAATTCGAAGTAATTATGCTGACTTCAATTCATTGATAACTATCCTATTACCATAACAGTGATTTGTCCAAGAATCAACTTCATGGTAGCATCCCTCTCACCTTGGGGAACTTGGGTTCACTCACCCGTCTGTAAGTGATCCAGTACCATATATGATCATATACTACTACAGCAGTTTGGACAACTAAAAGTGACTACTCGATCAACTATATTATTGAAGAATATAGTTACAGCCACTGTATTCATTCATGTAAAACTGTGTACTCAATCAATAAAAATTATTGAAGAAAAGGATGCATAATAGTTGAACGACACGTCGTTTAGGCTAAACCTTATAAATTAGAGTTTTTAATTTAGAATTTGAAAAACTTCAATTTAATCCTTATTTTTTCAATTTCTTTTAATTTCATTCATAATTTTATCTTGAACTCGTAATTTCATGCAATTTCACTAATGTTAAACTCAATTGTCAGCCTTATATTTGTGTGACTTTTACAATTTAGCTTTTGTTTTCTGATTTGTTCAATTGGGCAACTAGATGACCATCAAATTTTTAATTTTTTCTAATTTAGATCCTAATTTCAAACCTTATATATAATCATAGGCACTTTACAAGTTGATCCTCCGTTTTTAATTTGTTCAATAAAGTTTCTAATGGCTCATTATACTTTAAAATTTATATAATTAAACACCTGATTTGGTGTGCAATTATCGAGTTCCAGCTGCATACTCGAAATTTGGGAGTGCATAGATACTTGAGTTTAGTAGTGCATAACATATGAGAAAGGTATTGTCTAGCTAGAAGTGTGTCCCTGGCGAGATGTTTTAAAAAAGGTTTTTATTTCGTGAATAAAAGAATCGATATAAAAGTTCGGGTAGATAATTTAATGGTTAGAGAATTCTATAATGAAAGGAGTATCAGAGAGTAAGTAATTTCACTAATTAAGCTAGTGTTAGTCTTGAGTACGTACTGATAATAAGGAAAAACATGTTTGCTCATTTGATTAGTCTTTGAAAGATTCTAGATAAAGATATGATTAAATAATAGAAAAAATAAAAATTATTCTATTTATTATATTTTAATATAAACGTGTCACACAGCAACTAGAAAATCTTAATTAATATGCTAAAAGATTATCTAAAGTGACATGTTTTTATTTTAAAACTAAACTAAGAGAGTGGTTGTAGACCAAGACTTGAAAATGACCTAATCTCCACTTTGATTAATGTTTATAATTAAAAATGATAAATTAATATTTATAATTAAAAAATAGTACGTATTAATGTCTTAAAATATTTACATTTATAACTAATAAAAGATAATATTGATTGAAATGGTTACGAAGAATACTATTTATTTTTAACGGGCCTACGTGGGATTGCATGGATACGGCCCAAATTTACTTATTGTATCCAAAACAATATATCATAAAACAAGTAAATAATTATTAACACACATTCAAACTAGACTAGAAAATTCAAATGATAAATTAATATTTATAATTAAAAAACAATATTAATGTCTTAAAATATTTACATTTATAATTAAAAATAATATTGTCACTATGGGCGACTCCTATGCTTTGATTATGTTTGACTAGACAACTGTTTGACTAAATAATCGGAATAGTATATTGGAAGGGTATTGTCAATTAAGGACACATAGAATCCAAATTATAACATTTTGTTCATAGAAATTAAATAGGCATTGTGCATTAATCAATACTCGCCTATTGTTAATGCAACATCGATCCCAGGAAAACCACACAATTAAAGTCGTCCAATCCTTGGGTTGATTTTGTATAAGTATCCCAAATAATTTTATAATCTTTTAATATTTAATAGTAATATATGTAGATATGTTAAATTAAATACGAGTATAATTGTTTTTATATTGTTTCATTAAAGAGGAAAAATATATTACAAGTATAATTTAGATGTGTGTTTGAAAAGGTAAAAAAAATAATAAAAAATAAGTGCCCTCCCAAAAATACCAGCAAAGAAATCTGCATTGATTCATCATTTGATGTTTGTAATCTTTTGTTATATTTCCATTAATGTACTGTGAATGTCTTCCCACTTCCCATATGCATAGCGATCTCTCTGAAAACTTTCTTATTAGCTGTCTGCATAGTTATGTGCAAATTAAGAGCAGCTTATTAGCTTTTGGATCATATACAATAACTAATTTCAGTTCTTAGTATGTTTTCATAAAATTTATATTATTGATTCTTAATGAGGAATAATGAACTTGTATGGCAATATATATGCACAGCGATCTGTCTACAAACTTTCTCAATGGCTTCATACCTTCATCCTTGGGGAATTTGTTGTCCCTCGAATATCTGTAAGTATCATGTAATCACAGTTTTTAAAGATTCTAATTTTTTTCCTAATCAAGGATTTAGATTTCATGCTTCAAAACTAAATTTATTATTTCTATTATAGTTAAAAGCAAACTATCCATCATCAAAATTTTTTTTTATAAAATAAATGGCACTAACCAAAAGTTTGACTTGGGTATCGAAGAACATCCCATTTTATATGAATTATAGGAGAACATCTTGGATATTTGGGTTTGATTTTATACCATTGCTGTACTCTTAAAAAATAATATATAATGGTAAGAAAAGCGCATACAATTTGTAACTTCTGTTATTCTATGAAATTATAGTCTCAGCATGCATTTTCAGAATATATATATACAAATCTAACATTTTTGTTTTCTAAAATCACTTCTTTTAAATTATATTCCATTAAATAATAGTTAAGATCTTATTTTCATTCGGATAATAAAGTGTTTAGGACTACATAATTATATTATAATGGTGAAAATTTGAGTTAAGAACTCAAGTTTGCTTCATTAAATTAAAGAAGCTACTGAATAGACAATTGATAGATTATACTTGTAGTTGTAATAGTTAAGATTTTTTAATAGAATTTTTGGGGAAACATTTTCAAGTAAAATTAGCTTTGTTAGAAATTAAAATAAGGGCAAGCCGTATGGGGTCTTGATACTTATAAATGTTCATGACGAGGTGTTAATGGTATAGTTATTAAACCCGGATCAGACTTGTTGGTTGATCCAGAACCTGATTGACTCGGTTGTTGAACCGCTCCAGTAAGACAAAAGACTAGAATGAGCAAAAACTCAGCAAAACCCAATCGAGATCTTTTTTTTTTCAAATGTGTTTTTTCTCCTAGTTAAAGACCCATCTTTTTATATATTTTTTAGTTGGTTATTAACCATTTTTAAATTTTAGTATATAAATACTAAAAGAATACTTTATTTTTTCAATGTATGATTTGAAGTCTTTTAGTATATATTATATATGTTTATAAGAAAAAAAATTAAATCATGTTTTTTTAATGTGGGATAAAAAAATATTTTGAAAAAATATTTTAAATTTTATTATTTATAACATGTATAACTTATATTCAAATTGATTGTTTTTAAAAATTTTCAAAAGAAATATGAAAATTTAAATATTTTTTTAATTTTTCCGGGTTGACCCGGGTCAACCCGTGTAACCCGAGACTCGGCTCCTTGGTTGGGTCAACCCCGGGTTGGGTTTTATAAATATGGTTAATGGTCACAAAAATTAACTTCTGAGTTCTGTTTGGTTCTTTTCTCTTATGTAATTAGGATAGTAGCCTTGTTTGGCTAATTGCTTAACTGTGTTAATGCTTGTTTGGATATCTGCATGGTTATGAGCAAAGAGCTGCTTAGCTTTAGGATCATATATAATAACAAATTTCAGTTCTTAGTTTGTCTTCATAAAATTTATATTATTGGTTCTTATTTGAGTAATAATTAACTTATATGCATAGCCGTCTCTCGAGAAACTTCCTCAATGGCTCCATACCTTTATCTATAGGGAATTTGGCGAAACTCAAATATCTGTACGTGTCATCCAATTACTCTTTCTTCAGTATCATATAATGTCAATTAAATTCTTTTTCCATTACTGATGCAAGTTTTGTGCTCTTATTCTTGCGGGTATTTTCAGGAGTTTGTCAAGTAATATGTTATCAGGTCAAATCCCTAAAGAATTGGGCAACCTCTCTAGTCTCCGATATATGTATAGATACTCGCTCGCTTGCTCTTTCATTCTCCTTAAATTTCCTTTTAACTTATTGAGTTCGGTTTGGTTCATATCTCTTATTTAATTAGGTACTTGGACTTCAATGAACTCACTGGTCAGCTTCCACCAGAACTTGGAAGATTGAGATCTCTATATGTTTTGTAAGTTTCAAAAAGAAGAATAAAAAATATCATACCTCCTTGTAAAACCACGGAAGATAGTAAGAGGAGAAATAAAATAGAAAAAGGGTGGATTACAATCCTTTTGATTTGTTGTTGTAGAGAGCTGGGCTCCAACAATTTGAGTGGAGAACTGCCGGGAAATTACGCCAACTTTATTTCGGATCAATTGGTGTGGTTGTAAGTGCAACTCATCATGTTATTTCAACCAACAATCTGTTTAATTATTGTTCCAAGGAAAAGCAACTAACTATGGCTGCAGCAGCGTAGCTGGGAACCGTTTGACCGGTCAAGTACCAAGGTTCATTGCGAACTGGACTGAACTCTCTTACCTGTAAGAAATTACTTATACTTTCTGTAATCATACACATGTGAAAGTAAGCAATATTAGTTGATTGAGCTGATTTCTCAATGCTGAATGTGTTAGGATACTGGCATGCAAACCCGACAAGATAAAAGGCAAGGGACAAGATAAAATGAGAAATTAGACACACAAGAATTTACGTGGTTCACCCAATTTGGCTACGTCCACGGGCAAGTATAGAAG
>Ga0325402_1003864_pt1 | contig 13709 bp, 8 predicted proteins | sample PopdelMetagenome_22_FD_207212 | JGI IMG/M metagenome (GOLD analysis project Ga0325402, IMG submission 207212) | Populus deltoides microbial communities from Bellville, Georgia, United States - Xylem-PdKOR-R3 | ecosystem: Host-associated > Plants > Phyllosphere > Stem > Wood/Secondary xylem... | reverse complement strand
AACTGGAATGGTCCGAATATGAATTATAGCATAAACTATAAGAATTAGGGTGAAACGCAGCATTGTTCATGTGAAGAGTAAAGTAGCTGGATTTTTTTTTCATTTAAATTTTATTTTTATTGAATCTTTGATGAAATTATGTTTTAAATTATGGCAAAAATATGTTATTAAAAGAAAAAGGACCGAAATATAAAAAATAAAAAATATATATGGCTAACCCAAAGTTTATGATAATTTTTGTTTCAATCAAAAAGTTTATTTTGTTTGTTTTTAATTCTCTGGATTAGAAATGATAGAGAAACTTGCTGAAAAATAACAAACGAGACAGAAAATAATTAATTGTTATCATGATTTCAGCAATCAAAATATCCAATCGTGCTCTCGAAAAGATATTAACCAAAATATCCACTTAATATTAGCAAGAGTCTTTTACGACGCATCATTATTTTTTTTAATTTTATCCTGTTGTTTTTCTAACAATACATATTTTTATTATTAATATAATTATATGTTGTTTTATTTATTTTATAACCTCTTTCCATAGAAATTTTAAGTTTACAAATGATGAAGTTGCCCATATACACATTAACGATGAAATTATCGATGAAAATGTCATAGTTTCAATAGAGTTAAGTTTCTAAAAATTTTAAATGGAAACACATGATTGATACATGATTAGGAAAGTTCAAGGTTAGTGTATAGTTAAAATGTTACCGACAGAATAGCCAACAAAACAAGAATCACCGATGAAAGATTTTTCAATGAACAAAAACAATTTGTGATCCCATTGGTATGAGTTAGGCCGATGGAATTAGTATCTAACTATTGATAGAATATTTCATCGATATATTATAAATTTCTGTAGTGGAGTGCCATCAATTTCCTTCTAGATATATATATAAAAGTTATTTTATGAAAGATGAAAAGGGTTGAGCATGTCTAATGTGTGGCCAAGTGCATGGTGACCTCTTAGAGCAAATTGCATAGTTTCGACTAGATATTATATCCATAAAAGTTCGAAGAGATGAACTTTGTTCGGCATCTTAATTTTTAGTTTTAAGCTCCCACTTACAGGCATCAATGATCAATCTATATTTCTTCTCAATTTGGTGTCTACGTACAAATTTCATGGACCACTTTCCATGCAACTTGCCGTGGTTTCTGCCTTTCATATCCCACTTTAATTGCTATCATATGCTAGCTTTGTAGCTAGGCTTGGCTTAGGCCAAGAGGTAGTGTATATTTTCCAGCTATCATTTCGAGTTTGAATTTTTTAAAAAGAAAAGGTGAGAAAGAAGTTCCTCATAAATTACTACAAAATTCCAATACGAATAACCTATTTAATATTCAAAAATTATTTTCTCATGAACACACTCGTATGAGTACAATTATTTTTCCCAGAAATATATTAATAGTTAAAAACAAAAGGTGGATAATTGTATTCTATCCTTCCAAAACAATCAAATTTTTCACGGCAAAACTTTCACTCGAGAAAATATATTAAAAAATAACATAAATTATATTTTAAAATTTTATTTAATTTAAACTATTAGATGGAGGTAATTCTTTTACGGTTTACAACTCTTAATCCTTAATTCAGTCATCCCTTTATCAACTGTGTTAAGAAATTCAATGTCAAGTTATATTTATAATATAAAGTAATTATATTTATTTTAATGCACCTACATAATAAAATTGATTAGCAAACTTGAATAACCCCACAACATATATAGAGGCTAGCTAGGGATTAGGCATGAATTAAAATCTTGACAAATGAAAAGCTGGTCGATCGAGACAAGAAGATCACAAAAAGATTATATTTAGTGGGTTAGCTTCTAAAATGGCTCAACCAACGTAGAGTTGTAGACTAAGTGCTATATATAAATATATATATCTAATTTAGTCTGTGCTTGATTTTACACTAAATTACATTATTGAATGTATTTTGTGGTTTTTATAGATTGGATGAGATCAAAAGTCAATGGATTAACATTCAATCTCATCTAGGTGGGGTGAAAAACTGTTAAGACAGGAAAATTCTTTAGAACTGGTTATTCGGTTTTTTAATTATTCTACTCAAAAACTTAAGTTATTTTATAATTTTCTAATTGTACTACATTTTAATATATTTTTTCAAATGAAAGTATTTTATATTTAAAATTTATGCAAATTCATAGTTGTCTTGTACTTAATTTTATTAATTTAATAAAAAAATATAAATGATAAGATTCGATCCCGTAATTATTAAATTTATCATATCATATTATAGAATTATTTTAATCCAAAATTTTTTTAAATTAAATAATATCAATATCTCACTATTAATAGTCAACAATTTCTAACTTATCCTTCACTTTTTTTTTATCTAAATATAACCATTGGTCCCGTAAATTATTATTATTATTATTATTATTTTAAAATTTATTAAATTCCATCGTTATATACACGCTTATTGGATATCTTTAACACTCTACCTTCCAACTATTTTCTTACATCATTAACACTTCATCGTTCAAAAAAAGCAAAGGACATTATCTTTTAGTGATAATTGCTAAATCATTTTATTCTATTTTTTTTCGAATATTTTCTATTTAAACGTGTGTATTCATTTTTAATTTTTGTTATTTATTATTGCAAGCTCTGTGCTAGAAAAGTGTGATCAATTAAGTATTTTGGTTAATTTTAATTTAAGAATTGATGAGTTGTTTGCTAAATGGACAACTAAAAAATAAATATTTTCAAACACTTTTTTTTGTTAAAAAATAATATAAATCATATATTGAGACCTTACCTAACAGCTTAATCTTTTGGATTGAATTGCTTCTTTAACATGATATCAGAGCACAAGATAATCACGAATTCGAATCTCATCATCCCTATATGTATGATAAAAATTAAGCACAAGGTAGTGTTGGCTTGTGCAAGCTTCAAGCCCAAATGACTTTCACTTGAAGGGATGTGTTAGAGAATAATATAAATCATATATTGATCAGACGCTACCTAACAGCTTAAGTTTTTTGATTGAATTGGTTGTTTGACACAAGTTAATTATAAAATTAGTGCATAAAATGGTTGATTTTTTTTAATTTGAATACTTGTATGTATTTTCTATTAAAAGAAATTTTTGGGTTAAATTGTTTTTTTAACACAAGTTAATTATAAAATCGGTGCATAAAATGGTTGATTTTTTTTTAATTTGAATACTTGTGTATTTCATTTATTTTCTATTAAAGTATTCTATCCTGTCAAGATTATATTAATTTGACTCCTTTTATATCTTTCCATTTTTTCTTAATGTTTTGACTTTTTTATTGTAATCTTTTTCTTTAACTGGTGTATTAATTTTATAAATGAGATATTTCATGATGTGTCACATAAAGAGGATTAACTTCTCTTTTTTTTTCCTTTTTGGATTAGCATCTCAACTCAACAAAAACTAAGCTTCAAAGCTCAAACCAGATGCGATCTGAACGTCCGTGGATGAATATTTTTCTTTCATTTTGGGTTATTTCTTCAGGGTTTTTTTTTTAATGAAGTTTTTGGGTATAGTTGAATATTTGATGTCGACACATGCTTGACCAATGAGCACAGTGAACCATGCTGGGTGGGAAGAAACAGTTGACTTTAATTTGCAAAGAAAGTCAAAGGGACACTGTTACATTACAGGAGACGGTCATTTTTGGAAAGCACAGTTGAAAGGGATTCAACTGTACACAGCATTTGAAAATGTAGAAATGAGTTTAGAATTTATGGATATAATGGAAGTCATAAGTGTCTAGCTAGTTGCATCTTGTTTGATTCATTCAAGATATGATTATGACTGCATATTTTATGATATACTCCTTGTCTTGGTGTTGCTTTGTCTGATTCCTTCATGATATGATTGTCACTCTACTTATTTCTAGAGCCTTAGTTTCCATGGATGAGTTTGTTTTTTGTGTTATCATCTATGTTTCGAATGATTTTTATAAAAAAAAATGTAATCGTAGAGAACCTTAATCTTGGTACATGAAAAATAATTTTTTTAAAAAAAAAAACAAGCCATTAAATAACTAATCCAGAGTTAATCCTTTTACAATATAGGTTAACAGGCACCTTAATCACGAGCTGTATAGAGCTAGTAATCGAAAGTTTACATGCATTCGTTATATAATAGGAATGGAAAAGTTAAAGGCAAGAAAAACCCATGAGATATCTCAGGTGACAACCAGGCATCTGCATGACCCTCTCATGGTTCAAATTACACTGAATGATGCCCTTTGGAAAGTTTTATTTAGTGAATTCGAAGTGAAATGCTGACAGCATTCTCACCTCGATAGTTAGTGACACTTGTCATTGGGCCGATGATATTGAGTCGAGGATATCACCAAATTTGATACCACAACAGCTCAGGACCAATTTCATGTCGACAGGTTTGGTTGCATGGTTCTTATGGGTGCACTCAATTTGTTCCAAAGTCAATCAAACATGGCTCGTGATGCTTCCTGTTGTTGCTGTGTTCAGCTTTGAAGTGAAAAGAGACAAGCACTGTAGCGTCATTCCTTGTGCGGGCAAACAAGAAGTATTTTTTTTCCATGGCACTCACTAGGTAGGGATTATAATGCAAACAAGATCAAATCTTCTTCTACATGGATCCCCACGATGTGTCTGGTCAAGTGGCCAAGTTGAAGGTGCACTTTATTGAGGATGTGAAATGACCATCTATTTGGAAATCTTTCTGGTTGCCGATGAGTAGTGGATACCAGACTCTTATCCATTTTTGTATTGCATGTGCAAAATGACCCAGGCCCAGGCTCTTGTCTGCTTTGCAATACAAGTTGAATAATCCCCTTACATACCAGGTCAACCATGGTCTAGCACTGTGCTACCATTTGTCTGGCTGTGACGGAGCCTAGCAGGTGCAGACGTGCACTAGACTTGCTGGCATTTATATCAAAATCCAGAACCTAGCCTACGCCTAGCATTCACAGGTTGTCTGCTTTGAAACTATGGATAAATATTGAGCTGTAAAGAAAGCTTGTGGGTTCCCTATTTCGGAGAGATCATATCAATCCATTCCGAAAATCTACTTTGCGTAATTTAGAAGAAACCTAGCTTTGTACACAAAGCTTTCTGGTGCGCACAAACAGAGCTTAAATGCTGAAGAGATGGCTAGTAATCACATCACCCCTGGTTACCAAACCATCTGGATCTGAATTGTCGGTGCAAGTCATGGAATCAAAGCAGGGGTTTCATGGATTTCCCACAGATCTCTCTTCCTGAGCAGGTTTTAATCAGATCACAGACTATTTGATTGTCCATGTTAAAGAATAAAAATCCTGTCTGTTTCTCTAATCAGAAGTTAAGCACTCGGCACAGGCCAGCCAAAATTGAACCGCCGCTCCCCTAAAAATCCACAAGATAATGTCCCAGCTAAAACAACCGCTGTGCATCCTGTCCTGCTGATAAGTTGATCTGCCGGTTGTAGTTAAGAAACCTTCCTTCTCTCCGATAGTAATAATTATAGTTAAGACACTAGATGACAATTTATGGTACAAAAATGGGCAAATCAAAGTCAGCACTCAATACTGGTAAGTGCCTTGCTGAGCACTGTTGTTGTAGGAGCTTGGTGGAGCATTGATATTTGTGTAGACACCTTGCTGAGCGGTCATGGAGTAGGGGCTTTGGTGTGCCCTCATATTTTGGTGCGGGCTCGGCTGAGCATTCATGTTTTGATAGGTGCTTTGCTGATTATTCATGTTTTGGTAGGTGCTCTGCTGAGCATTCATGCTTTGGTAAGGGTCCTGCTGAGCACTCATGGCTTGGTAGGTATCTCGCTGAGGATTCATGCTTTGCTGGGCTGTTACATTGTTTTGGTAGGAACCCTGGTGGGCACTCATGTTCTGTCCACCAGAGGCCATGAAGCCTTGATAAAAACCTTGTCCAGCAATCAAATGCTCGGAAGATCCATGATTCTCAACTTCAGAACTACCATAATGAGGATCTTGAAGCTTTGCCCTTCTCCCAGCAAACTGCATTTTGTAGAAAGTGATTCAAGAATCCTTTGCAAAAATAAAATTTCACAAATGTTTGTTAGTGTACAGAGCAAACAAAATTTCATAATATACTTCAAAAATTCCAACCGTGAAGTTTAATTTTATCAAATGTTTCAATTATACTGTTTTGAAAGCACCAGACTCAAGCCATTATTCATAGTGAGTTCCCCTACTTGTGTATGGCAATGACAGTGCAAATTCCTTCAGGGGACGGATATTGTCAAGGGCAAGGCCAGCTCCAAGACCATTACTAAAATCAACATGTACCCACATGATCAAGCATGGATGACATCGACTACACGAGATTATACAATAATCTGGAAATTACAACTCAATCTGCAGAGATATAACTCTAGACTGGTGTAGTAGGCAACAGGCAGTTGTATTTGTTTGGACTAATTAGGAATTTTAGATGGTTTCCTAATGTCTCTTAAAAACTCTCCAAAAAACTCACTTTCCTCTAGATGATCTATTTGAATTCAGAAACATTTGGCATACAACTCAATAATTTTACCAGTGTCGTCAGTACTGACAGTAAATGGAGGCATAATCTGGTATCTAGACAACCATAAAGAGGTATGAGAGATTTGGAAAGTGACACTTCTCTTTTTTATCTGAGAAATTGTGTTAAATGCAATTAAAATTATACCTGCAAATACTATCTTAATGATTTGAAATATATTTGGTATCTAGACAGACGGATGGTACCTCAATTGTGTGTCTGTGTGGAGAGAGAAAAGGCCATTATAAGAAGGGAGACAACCAATAAAAGGCAGAATGAAGGAGAATTCTTAAGAGGAAGATTTTAGGAGCTCTTAGAATGGGCGATACTTTTTCATTGGTCGGAAGCTATAAATCAGCAAATTGGGTTGTGATTACTGAATTCAAAAGGCAGTAAAGCATGGACTACTTGCCAATGTCAGCTGTTGATATGTCAAGTGATTTATATTTATGTTGATCTGGTCTGCCGTGTCCCTGGCTGATGCAACCACTTAGTGGCATCATCAATCATCTAGCATACAATCATTGATGAACCATACAAGAACTTGAAAGTTCGTAAACTCTTATTGAAGGAAAAGCAGTTCCAAAACTCAATTACACAATTTGAAAAGCATGGGAAATATTTGTGGTTGTCTCAATAGTGTGTGTGTGTGTGTGTGTGTGTGTGTGTCATACCTCCCATGGGAGCAAATGAACCGAGAATTATATCAGACAAGAAGTCCAACATCTCAACAATTTTCAATGCTTCTGCTAAACCACAAGGGCATGTTATAAACATACCTCATCAGTAATTGAAACATCACGCCCTCCAGATCTCATAACAGAATTCATTCCATTAAGTGAATTATTGGCCTCCAAAACACGGTTCATACTACGAGAGTTATCAGCCTCCAAAACACGGTTCATACTTGGGTATCTGAAATTAGGAGAATAAAAAAGAACTCACATTATTATTCAAAAACTCACGTGTACTTGCAAAATATATATATATATATATATCATCAATACCCCGTAGCAGCTGGAGGAACTGAATAGCTCTGAGGCTCATAATCACGTCTTCCCCCCTTCAGAAAAGCATAAAGAATAGGTATTATGACTGGGACATATCTTGACATAAAAATAATAAAACGTTAAAAACAGACTGCTCAAGAATCCTAATTAAGCATCTAAAAAACCAAACCATTAACTAGTAGTATATTCTGCTATGTGTATTTATTATGCGTATAAGTGAAAAGCAAACTCAGGTACAAGCAATAGGCATGATTTTTGGAATTCTTCATGAGAAAAGAGTAGCGAAGGCGAAATGGCAAACCATCTATATATTGAAGAGAAACAAACATTATGTGTTTGAACCTGCGTTTCGCCCACATTAGAGACACACACATGGAGCATATGCTTGACTTGCAGCAGAAAGAAGAAGAATTATGTTTAGTCAGATCAAACACTTGTCACTGTGACATATATAGATCAATTTGTAGTCTCAATTCAGACATTCCTCATTACCACATGGGACTGCGGCGTATGTTCAACCAAGATATTGTCTCAATTCAATTAAATCACTACAGAAAACGAATCTAAAAATACAAGTTATTGCCCAGAGTGTGGTAGAAATACAATAACTCCCAACAAGAACAGTCTATAACCGTTGTTAATGAGTTTATCACAAACACTTAGCCAGTAAGTTACGCAGTAAACATAAAAACTGCATGAACATGTAACAGAAATTACCCTGAGCGGTTCATATCCACCAGAGCTGCTAGCTGCCATCATACCAGATGGTTGGGGTCCTCTTCCTGGTAAGTTTCGTGCCGGCCCAAAGCCTGGGACAGGTCCAGCAGGCCCAGGTTCTGTTCCAGCATTTGCATCACGCAAAGTTCTTGCTCTGAGTCTGGATGCAATCTCTGCTAAAGCATCTTTAGCAACACCATAATTTCCAGATATCTGAAAAAACCAGTTCGAAATTTAGCTCAAGTAATAGCCAAGCTCCAAGGATATGGGGAAAACATCACAGAATCATCAGTTAAGACATTAAAATCAGCAAAAGATACATTCAACCACATCACCTGTACAAGCTCTTCATCATCAGATGCACATTTAGGCTTATCATTTTTGGGGTAAACACGAATGTCTGCCTGCAATCTCCTTCTCATTTCATTGATAACCTGACCTCCTTGTCCAAGGATGCAGCCAACCTTACTTGAAGGAACCAGAAGTCTAGTAATTATCATACCTTTTTCAGAAAAGTCACTTGTTTTATCCTGAAGCTGAAGAATTGCATCAATGGTTTGGGATCTCGGATTCCAGAGACCCTGAAAATATCAGTACAATGCTGTTGTTAATGTATGTCAGTAATATACAAATCTGCAGGCACTGCCAAACCTTAGGCATACAAACAAATAGTGATGTTTAAAGCAGCTAGACCTCAAAAGCAGAGATACGAATTGCACGTTCTTCTGACTCCGCTGAAGCATCCTCAACATGAATACTAGCTCCTGTCTCCTGCTGTACAATCTTAACATTAGAGCCTCCTTTCCCAATTACCCCACCAATCTTCCCAGTAGAGCACAAAATTTTCATTGAGAACTCAGCTGAAGGCTCCCTGCCATGTCCAGGAGGAACACCATTGAAACCACCTGGCCCAAATTCTGAAGGGTGATTCCCATATTCCCCCATCCATGGCATATTGTGGGGAGTGGAGTTACGATGAGGCCACATTGGATTTCCTGGTGGAAGCATGTTTGCCATGGAATCACTAGGAGGATGAAAAGTTCGACCACCATAAGGCATAGGAACACTTGGCAGTTTGTCCTTGCGCGGATTCTGATGCAATAGAATGGATATTTCATAAAGAGCCCTCTTTGCCACAGCTGGTTTTCCAGAGATCTGAAATATAGCTTTTGAAATTATACTTGGTAGGGAATTGCAAAAATAATCCACCTTTTTTCATAGATGAATGAAGTGGGGGAAATCCACATGCAACATTTCATAAACATGAACTTGGAAATGTTACAAAAACAAAAAAGGCAAGGCACACAGGCACAATGCCATGGGTTCCATAATAGAACGTCATAACATAAGAAATAATCATGCGGCAATCAAATTTGTGTCTCCATGCACACCAGTGCAAATGATGATGCTTTTGCATACAAATGCTCAAAAGCAGTAAGCTCACACAATCATCAAATAATATTCAACAAGTAATGAGGTATAATCAGATTCACACTATGATGGAAAAAGTTTACTGTTTGTAATATAAATGCTAAAGTTACACCCTCCTCAGCTTCCGCTTCAGTGCAATGCAATCAACACACACCATACCACCACATGCTTTCAACTAAGCAGCAGTTTAAAGGTCCAGGATGTATTAGGGTCAATAGTATGTGATACACAACAATCTAACTCAGGCTAGATGTTAACAACTAAGACCCTTGGTAATAACAGCAACAATCTGTTTGAAAATGTTGCCAACTTAAAGCTCAATAAAAGGCGCTAGATATACTACCCCGGCCAGATAATCGTTAGTTATAGAGAAATATTAAAATGTCTTTGGGAAAAACCAACAGGAGGAAAGTCTACCACGGTAATGGACATTGGTCATAGGAGGTTAAGCCTTCCAGAAAGGCAAGACAGCCAATCCTAGCAATGAAATAACCATCTTAAACTCCATCAGACAAAATCTTAGTCATCAAATTCAACCTGAACGAGACCCCCAAAAGCAGGTTATGCAATTAAACTAACGATTTAATGAATCTAAGAATTAAGTTTCACTGTCATTATGACCAATCTTATTGTGCTGTTTCATACTGCACAACAAAGGACATTTTTTTAGATTGAACCAGTTAAAAAGGAGTAGCACACTTGCTCCCATAAATATGCAAGACTATCCACCACATTTCTGACAGGATTAGGTATAGTATCAAAAAATAGCTTCAAAATTAAAAATCTCAACAAAGTGCAGTGGGGTAAGGGTGTAACCCAGTCACAGTAATAATCATAAGAAAATATGTAGTTGGTAAGTAAATTGTCGAAGCATATGATAATAGCATAGCAGACTATATGATGGGACCATGGCATAGCTCTGTCCTACCCCTAACCCATCGCTAAAAACTCCCCATGTGTAACTCTTCCTTTTCAGGGGTGAGGAGGTAAAACTTCTAATCTGGGTGGTGGTCACTAAATGGAGAAAGAGAACCTGATATTATGAATAGCTTATCTACTAATGTCAGGGAAAACCCCATCCATCTTATATTAAAGACACAATAAAGAATATGAGACAACACATAAGAAACATAAAATAAATACCAAAGAAAAAAGGGAAAGAGGTCAAAATACAAAACTAAATGCCCTTCATAAATGTTATTAATTCCCTAGCTATGCCAGTCTTCCTGCTTTAAATATAAAAATATGGTGAGGAAAGGTCACTCCACCCACCTCTTCTGCATGTCTGGCCTCATCCTTCAAACTTCCATGACCAACAAAATGCTAGGATCTTCTTGCAGGGGCATACTGATTTCAGTATGTATCTCTGAAACTCAAACTTGAAACTATAACCTTCCTTCCAATATAAAGAACATTCAGTCAAGCAAATCAGTTGATCTGTATTGGAAAAATCATTGTCACATCTTTGAGGAAAGTTCATGGTGATCACATATGTCAACTGCTCATGAGAAGTGAGCAAACAGTTGAAGAAGACCCATCTTACTAAGAGGACCTGCATTCCACCATGCTGATTCACAAGGCGGAACTCAAGTAAGAAATCTAGCAGTGCTTTGAAATCAGTAGAAAGCATAAAGATGTCAATGCCAAAGGTAGCCAAACAACGTTAACATATCCACTTAGGTAACGAGTCGACTACAGTACAATCCATTGGACAATAGGGTCATATCAAAAATCAATTGATCACTTTCAGATCATTTATGCGACTTCAATCAACCCACAATCTTCCACACAAGACATTCGTCTACTTGAGCTAATAATACTACTTTATTCAACTATTGGCACATGCATTAAAAGAATTCCAATAATCCTAATGGCCTTCTGGTGAAGTTTTTCTAAGTCCTTGGGTTGTTGAGCATCTCAATTAGCTTTACTCGTGTAGAAAAAAGCACTGAGGGTCAATATCTCACAAGCCAGTGAAAGAATATTTCCATATCCCATCTCATGTAATCAATTATAAACTCAAAGTGTTTGCTGGCACTTCTTAAACCCATCATACTGCAGTTACCATCAAAGGTTGCAGAGGCAAAAGGACATTTTGCAAACCAAGGTATTTCTTCTCGGATGCCATTTCATACTCAAATTATAAGAAAGACCAGACTGCAATTGGAAGAGCTGCATTAATGTTTTACCAGCGAAATCACAAACTTGAGATATAATGCAGTAGAAAAGGTTAAAGCTGCATCCTCAGCATTTCTTAACTAAAAAGAGTAGGCTTTGCAATTGTTCCTAATGATACTAAAAGTGAAACTTGATATGACTGGGCTCAGTACATCACAAGCCCAAAACTAGTTAAGCGTTCAGAACCGAACCACAGGCAAGTAAGTCTCCAGAAGGCACAGCCAGAAATCCTAAACATAGGAAAGAAAGCACTCCCTAATGGGTCTTCGCCTTAGCAATTAATTTACTGAAGCAATGATAGTCAAGTGATAGAACAGTAGGTACTTTATATTCCACCATGTCAAGTATTTTAATGTTCTCGAGAAACAAGGCAACCTTTTAAAGCCCTGTCATCTCATATAGTAATGCAAATGAATCCTGAGTCCTCCAACTTAACAACTAGTTATCTTGGCTCACTGACTACTTGAACTCTAAGGACCGAGAGCCCAAATAATAACAGCATTTGTCAAAAAGAAGGAATAAAAGAATCAGAACATCTTCCCCTGTTGAACATCCACGCAAAATAACAAAAAATCTTCTCTGACATGCATATAACACATTGCAACCTTTGATACATCCAAGAATGCAATACCACAAATGTCATGACATATCTTTATTGCAATCTCATGATGAAAATCAAATTAATACTTCAAAAAAGGTTCAAGAAAAATTACAATTCTCAAGCAATGCTAACTTAAAGCACAAGAGAGAGATCATGATTATCATCTTATATGTCAAATGCACAAACATGATGAATCCATATTACATAATGCCAACAAACGACTTTGGTATCTGAACTACTTAAAAATCTAGTAGACCAAAAAGGCCAACATAATAACTATAATTCAGTTACTAGGGGAAAGAATTGGAATAAAAGAAAATAAAATGCAGCGGGCCTTATGTTCAGTAAAACTCAATGTAGCAAAGAGAGCAACATATATTACCTGGACCAATTCATCAGTATCCATAGCACATGAAGGGAGATGATCAGCAGGAAGAACACGTATGTTCGCACCAGTCTCACTTCTTAATCTCTGAATAACATCTCCCCGTTTTCCCAAAACACAACCTACCATGTTGTTTGGAACAAGAAGTCTCGCGGTGACAGCATTGTTGTCATTATCATCATCCGACGCCATCCCACCAAAAAGATCCTCCTCAACAATCCGGTCATGAACTTTCAAAAGCGCATCCTGGGCAGCACAATGTGGCTCAAAGGCCTCCTGCTGTCCATTCCCCGCAGCCAAACCTTCATCGCAATCCATTTTCCTCGGAGGCTTATCAGAAGAACTATATATAATAATCACTCTCTCATCCGAACCCTGAACAGAATCAGCCACTGTAATTTTCGATTGCGTCTCTTCTCTTAGAGCTTTCACTATATTCCCACCCTTCCCAATAACACCCCCAATTTTTCTCGAAGGACAGAGTATCCTATAAACAGTATCACCATCACCTGAACATTCTTCGCCGTGAGAGTCACTCCATTTTCCTTTCCTGCTACTGCTCACTCCTTTCCGTTTAAAAAGATTGTTTCCCGGTTTCTTGAAATATTTCCGCCTATTCCCATCCATTCTTCCACAAAATAATTAAAATCCTGCAGTAACAAATGCATTGAGTACGAAAATTACGTAAGAAAACAGAAATGATTAATTAGAATCAGAATTTAAACATAATAACTGGTAATTAGAGAATATAGTAAGAAATCAGAAAATTAGGGTTTTGGAGTGTGAGAAGGAGGAGGCGAAGGAGAGAGGCGCACGTACCTGAGGGTGAGAGAGAGAGAGAGAGAGAGAG
>Ga0325402_1003862_pt1 | contig 13714 bp, 6 predicted proteins | sample PopdelMetagenome_22_FD_207212 | JGI IMG/M metagenome (GOLD analysis project Ga0325402, IMG submission 207212) | Populus deltoides microbial communities from Bellville, Georgia, United States - Xylem-PdKOR-R3 | ecosystem: Host-associated > Plants > Phyllosphere > Stem > Wood/Secondary xylem... | reverse complement strand
CCATTATGCAAATAAAAAAATTACATAATATAAATACATGAATGGCTTCATGGCCGGCCATGAGAGGGATTTGTGTGAGATTTTCTTGCATCTTTCACCTAGATTACACTTAAGAATAGAGTTGATATAACCTAGTTACATTTGCTTCCTTTGCTCGTATAGGATTATTTATAACTTGTTTAATCCTTAAGAAGTTTCTATCCGGAATAACATAAAACTCTCTTTATAAAACTGGATCACAAACCCTATTGATCAAAGCTTTATGAAAACCAGCTCTAATAAGCTTTCTCCATTTAACATCTTTTTATCAAACATGGTTACATAGGTCTTTGTGATTTTAGAGAGCATTAAAAGCCACCTAGTAAAGTCATGATGGTTAAAAAATCGTTAACTCTTTAAACCATATGAGTTTTCTTGATTCTTAGCTATGATAAAATACCAAAAGTGTCTAAAGATGAGTGAAAGAAACATGTTTTTTTAACTAAAAAACATTCTCATAAAAGGTTCGGTTAATAAGGTTGCTAAAATCTTTATTTTAAACGGTATTTTCAAGGCTATAAAACTTGAGATAGCTATAAAACTTGTTAAACAATTTTTTTTATGAGTTTTAAAAACTCTCCAATAATTAAGTTAGTCTAGGTAGGAAGTGAAAGCCCTGTAAGACAGTGAATATATGTTTATTTAGAGAGAGAATATTTAGTTTAAAATAAATTAGATAAAGTTTTTTCATAAATAAGATCCTCTCTTATCCTAATATTCAAGATTGTTTATGTAACTTTGAACCCATATAGATGTGTCTATGTAGGGTTAAGATAGTTAATGTTTTTGAATTACTTAGGAACAAAGTTCGAGGTGGCAATGGACCTGTAACACCCCACCTCACTAGTAAGATATTGTTCCCTTTGGACCTCCCAGTTCACCTATGTCCAAGGCTTTCACCCAGGTCCCCCTCACGGGTTTGTTCTTGGCAACCACGCATAGCCCCAAAACACGTCTTACTAGTTAAGGTGAGCATGCACTTATAAAGCCCTAACTCTGGACGCTCGCTTTCGATGTGGGATATCACAGGACCACTGGAAAAGTTATCTCCATTCCGAGTTTTATTGGTTATATACTATTGATTATGATAATTTGGTTAATCCCTAGTAAGAATAATTGACCATATTTCTCTTTCCACTCATATATAATTCTTCATAACTTGTTTGACTTTCAAAAGGTTCCAATCCAGTACAACATATAACTCTTTTTATAAGGCCAACTATAGACCTTATTGATTAAAGCTTTTATGATGACTAGTTGTAATAAGCCTTTTACCTTTAACATCTTTTTATGGACCTTATTGATCAATTTTTTTTTATGGTGACTAGTTATAATAAGCCTTCTACTGTTAACATCTCTTCATCGAATCTTGTTAGATATGTCCTTTTGCTTTAAGTGACTATACATCTTTTGTATATATTTTTTAGGTTTAGTTCATCCATTATAGGTATCTAAGTTGTGGTACTAGGTTCGAGTTGATCCCTTGAAGGTTGAATATAGAATTTTACATATGATGTTGTGCAGATAAAATCTTATGAGAGATGATGAGTATTTAGAACATAACATATTAGTGGAGAGGTCTTTAGTTGATGGGGTTTGTACAACTTTACTTCAAAGATTTAGACTTTTATGAATTTGACCTCCACATAGTGCTTTTTTTTTTGTTAGGATTGTTTAACTAGGCCTTAAAGAAAAAGGTGGTGGTGATGGCTTCTTTTATGGTTGAAGTTGTATGTATGTTGACTTTTTCTTAAGCTTTTCCTTGTCATGTCTTTAATATCTACTTGGAGAAACCCCTTGTGGTGGCAAGGAAAACTTTTATAGTAGCTAGGAAAGTAGCAATGGTCCCTTCTTTCAACTATATCATTTTATGTTACCCTTTTCATAAAAGAGAGTTGTCTTCACATGTTGAAAGGTAAAGGAGGTGGAGTGAATAAAGAAGCCACTATTGTGGAGGTTGTAAAGTCTTTAGATTCTTTTTAATAGCTACAAAGGTTTTTATAAGTATTTTAATTTAATGTGTTAATTTTCAGAGATCTTAAAGCGTTGATGTAATGCTAGTGGTTAAAAGATTAATAACTCTCCAAATTAAACCATGGGAGTTTCTTGCTTGCTAACCATAAAAGAAACCAAAAATATCTAAAATGAAAAAAAAATAACTTGTTTTTTTTTTTTTTTTGCTTAAAGAGATTCCAATAAATGGTTTCACTAATGAGGTTACTTAAAACCTCTACTATGAAAGGTCTTCCAATGCTAGAAAGTTGAGAATTCTAAGCTTAAAAAACTATAACACATGTAACATAAGTCTTTTTAGTTATGACTAAATTAGTTTAAGTAGGAAATAAAGCCTTGTAATGTTGTGAATATAAATGTTTAGTTGGAGAGAGAACCTAAGATTAAAAGGAATAAGTTGAAATTCTGAAGAATATTCTCTATGAATCTAAGGTTCAACATTGTTTATATATATATAACCTTGAACCCATGTAGGTTTGTCCATGCAGGGTTAGGAAGCTCAATGTGTTTGTCACCTATAAATTTGAACTCTTTAGAAATAAAGGTCTAGAATAACAATTGATCATCGTAAAATCTATACTTTTCTAGGTTTTACGAGTTATGTATTATTGATAATGATAATTAGATGATGCCTGCTAATATAGTGAATTTAGCAAACAAACACTAAATTTTTGACATAACTTATATGTTTGAGTGCATCTTTCATGGATCAACACTTATCAAATCAACATGAGACATTTTCCTTTAATTAAATTAAGATATGAATAATACCAAAATTCTATCGAAAAAAGAAAGGAAAAAAGAGTAGCTCTCGATGATGCACCGAAACTCTGGTAAAGAAAAACAGTTGTTGCTCCATGGTCCCTCGATTTTTCATTTCATACGTCACTTTAGCCAATACTTGGCTTAGAAGCCACGTGTATAGGAACTAACTGCACTGTCTTGTCTCTCTCTGCTCTTTAATTTTTTCCTTCTTAATAAAAGGCAAGTACAAAAAAAAAGAAAAAAGAAAAAAAAAAGAGTTTAGTTAATTAACTAAAAAGAAGAAAGATAAAGACGTTTACTTTTTATTAATTAGTTTCCGAAAATCTGTAATAGAAGCCGTTAATGCAATAATTTTTTTATTTGTTTTTGCTTCTTTTATTTTATTTCCCTCGTTTAGCCTTTTTCCCTAATTATCCTCTACTGTCTCCAAAGTTCTCTTTCTTGACGTATCTCTCTGCCTCGCTGTGTCTCTATCGGATTAAGCACCGCCATCCGATAACCTGACCAGCATTTTACCAATCGGTTCAAATGATTCCTCATCTCGTTTCCCCTCCGGTCAAATATCTCAACGGTTTGGTTCTCAATCGGGTACACTTCATTTTAAATCCCTAGCTCAGATCCATTTAATTAATTAATATATTTTTATTATTTTCTTAACGATTTTGAATAACTGGATCAAACATTTATTCCCTGTATATTGATCCATCAAAACTCTCAACCACCTCCGCCTAAATTAATTAATCAATCGCCATCTTCTTAGGGTTAGGGTTTGTTGTAATTTGAATTGAGAAATGTTGAGGAAAATCATGAAAGGAGGGCATCGTAAGCCCTCCAAATCGGACGGTAATGATTTTGGGTTCGGGGCTCCTCGAAACTCCGGCTCTGGTCCTGCAAACAATGTGGTTGTTAACCATTCGTCACGGGCTGCCCCTGGCCCACCAAGCCCACACACTGGGTCGGCAATTGCGGCTCCTCCGCCAATGAACACAGTGGAGCCTCTCCCGTTGTTCCGGGATGTGCCGGTTTCGGAACGTCAGAACCTCTTCTTACGGAAACTCCAGGTATGCTGCTTCCAATTTGACTTTACTGATACCTTAAAATCGGTCCGAGAGAAGGAAATCAAGAGGCAAACTTTATTGGAACTTGTGGATTTTATTCAATCTGGCTCTGGAAAGATTACGGAGAATTGTCAAGAGGAAATGATAAAAATGGTTTCAGCGAATATATTCCGGTGCTTGCCTCCGGCTTCACATGAGAATACAGGGCAAGTATCCGCTGATCCTGAAGAGGAGGAGCCTTATTTGGAACCATCTTGGCCTCATTTGCAGCTTGTCTATGAGCTTCTCTTAAGATATGTTGTGTCATCGGATACAGATACCAAGGTTGCCAAGAGGTATATTGATCATTCGTTTGTGTTGAAATTGCTTGATTTGTTTGATTCTGAGGACCCAAGAGAGAGGGAGTATTTAAAAACTATTCTTCATAGGATTTATGGCAAGTTCATGGTGCATCGCCCATTTATTAGGAAGGCTATAAATAATATTTTCTATCGGTTTGTTTATGAGACTGAGAGGCACAGTGGGATTGGGGAATTGTTGGAGATTCTAGGGAGCATTATAAATGGGTTTGCACTGCCGATGAAGGAGGAACACAAGTTGTTCCTTGTAAGGGCGCTTATACCATTGCATAAACCAAAGCCGATATCTGTGTACCACCAGCAGCTGTCTTATTGTATCACTCAATTTGTTGAAAAGGATTACAAGCTGGCTGATACGGTTATTAGGGGTTTGTTGAAGTATTGGCCAGTGACTAATTGTCAGAAGGAAGTTCTCTTCCTTGGTGAACTTGAAGAAGTGCTGGAGGCAACACAGTCTGCAGAGTTTCAGCGCTCTATGGTCCCTCTTTTCAGACAGATTGCTCGCTGCCTTACCAGCTCCCATTTTCAGGTTTGTGATTGTTTCAACTTGCTAAGCTCATAATCTTTATATGTCAGAAATTTGGATAAGTCAGTCCCAAAGGTACCTTGGACGTGTTTCTAGATGATAAATGTGCATTTGTCACTAAGAGAGCAACACATTGGTTGTTTGAGACTGATGGTTGTTGATAATGTCTCATTTGCTTGTTCAGTGTGTATGATATTCTCTTATTCTTATTCTTTATTTTTCCCTTTATTTCTGTCTGCATGTAGAATCCCTCTCCTTACTACATTTTCACTCTTGCACTACACATAAAATATTTTGTCTTGTCATTCATAACATTTGCTGGTATTTGGTGAATTGGTATTCTACTCAGATTTACTGGTGATCCACTTTGTTGGCTACTCCCCTTCTCTGTAGGAACTTGATCACAGATTAGTTATTTCTTACTATACTTTTATCTCGACAGAGAGATGTTTAATGTTAGTAATGTTGTTTACATTCCATTTGAAAGGAGAAATCAGAAGCTTTTACCATTTATTTTCCAAGGGAAACTTTCTGCTTCGTTTTATCTAATGATTGTGATATTCTTTGGCTATGTGTGTTCTTCTTACTGCCCATGAATTAATTGTAACTATTCTAAATACCAGTTGCCTTTCATGATCACATGGAGACTGAAGACTGGATATATATTTTTTTTTTTTCAAATAGAAAGGTTTGTTGGTTAATGTGATTATTAAATGTACCCTTGGGTTGCTGTTGTTATTCTGTTTCTTCCGAACTTATTTGGCAGCTTCTGTCTCTCTGCTCATTCAAGATGACAATTTTGTTGATCATTTTAATCTTCCCTGACACTTTCAACTTATGCATGTTTCACAAAGTTCCTTTGAGCAGAATGCAGCATGATTAATTTTGGAGTGGAATTTATGCTGTGAAATATAAGACTGAAGGCTAATTCTGTTGTAAGGTCATCAGTTGCAGCTTTTAAGTTTTTATTCATCCGTCTCTGCACTGGACCTTTGGCTCGTTTCAGAAATCTGAGTTGCAAAATTCCTTATCATTTATATTCTTTGCAGTGAGTGTTGCTCAATGCTTATGACAATTGTCCACTTTGTTTATTCTTGCTTACAAGATTTACACCTTCAATCTGCTAGTCATGATTAATGAAAGTGAAAACCAAAACACTTTTCTTTTTGAAGCTGCTATCTACCCACTATCAATTTTCCATTTCATTTTTTGATGAAAGCCTTTCTTTTTTTACAAATTTTAAATCAATTCTAGTATTCCCCAAGAATTTGCTTCAAGTTATGAGTTATTGCTTCATCACAATTGTACTTTAATATCCTGTGTGTTCAAGATATATTTTTCTCAGGGATTAATTCTTTGTGAACTTGATCAATGGTAGTTGTTAATTTATAGCATATGGTGTTTCATGGGTTGCTTCTAAGTTTCCTTAGATATACTGTTTCTTCTTCTGTCCGAAGCCACTTTTGTTTTTGTTGTGTTCCCTGTCAGAATTTGCTTTTAGCAAAAAAATAAAAATAAAAATAGCTTGCCAAAATTTTCTTATGCTTCATTTCCAAGTTACGCACATTGGATCTGATATTCAAAGCAATGTTTTGTATGTTGCATATTGGTGATGAAATCATTCACGTGGACTCTTAAAGTTTCCAAATATTTAGAAGGGGATGATTGCATATGCTAAGGCTGAGTGGTAATGCATTCTTGTATGCAGCTGCTGGAAATGGTGCTGGTGGTTGAGAACCATTTAGTTAGCTTCCTTTTTCTTTCAAGTGCAAAATCAAAGTTTTTGATGTTATGGTGAATGCATGAGACTAAAACTTGACATTCATTTGGTCAAGGATCCTTTAATTTGTACTGAGATTGACCTTGTCGCCATAAGTTTTGTTCTTTTCTATTAGGCTTGCCTTCTTTCTTTTTTCAGTTGGCCTTCAGGAATTGTTGAGAAGCCTTTCAGATAAAATTACTCCACACATATACTTGGCATGGTTTTGTAGTTACATTTGAATAGCAATAGCTTATTTTATTGTAGAAGAAGTCTTTGCTTAGGCAAATTTCTGTTGGCAGGTTGCTGAACGAGCTCTGTTTTTGTGGAATAATGAGCACATTGTGAGTTTAATTGCCCAAAACCGAAGTGTTGTATTACCAATAATTTTTGAGGCACTGGAAAAGAATATCCACGGTCACTGGAACCAGGCAGTTCATGGGCTGACTGTTAACGTTCGGAAAATGTTCTTGGAAATGGATACCGAGTTGTTTGAAGAGTGTCAGAGGCAGCATGCAGAGAAAAAATCCAGGGCCAGAGATGTGGAAGAGCAGCGAGAATTGACATGGAAGAGACTGGCCGATGTGGCAGCACAGAGAGGTGGGGGTGAGGATATGATCACTGTTTAACTGATTTCTCAGGGTTAGACGGTCATGGTCCATACGAAAAGTGGATGGATGGTAGACAAGGGAAGTGCTCGAGGATATCCCCGTTTTTGGGTGCAATTCTTTTTCCATTTTTTTTTCCATTTTATTTTTTGATCTCAATCCAATCATTAAAGATGTCAGAAAAAGCAACCATAGTTGTAATTTAAAATCTATGGAATATGTTAGTAATATGCTGCACATGAAGAATGATTTGTGAGCATCTCTTTTGTTCCTTTTTCCCCCCATTTTATGGGAGAATCTCTTTGCCACAAAAGGTAGTGAATCATTTTTTTTCAGGTGATGGTCTCGTCGGTTGTTTGTATTTGATGAGAATTTTATTTGCTTAGGTGAACGCATTACTATTTGATGATAAGATGCAGGAACTACCGCACCAAATACTAATAATACATGCCAATGGTTATACTGCTTAGTGGCATTATGAAAAAAATACCTGTCTTCCTTCCTTCAGTAGTTTTCGGTTTTATCGTTCTTTTTCGTTGTGTTCAAACTGTGACGTTTAGTAACAGCAATTGTTTATTTATTTATTTATTTTTCTTGGTAATTTTAAATGTAAAGGGCACATGACCTTAAAATTAACTATAATAATCTGATAGGCATGGTGAAATCACTATTCACCACATCTTTGTTTACCCGTGGATAGCTATGGTGATTTTTTTTTTCCTGTCCTTGTATTTTCTTTCAATCACATTCTTATAGGCTAAAATTGATCACCAATTAAAGCAAATTTATTGAGAAAGGGCATGATTAAAAGATAGAATCAAAGTGAAATAGGTGAAGAAAAGGAATGTTTCAAACTTATGGTAAAAAGTTTACTTTGGTCCTCAAACTTTTCTAATTATAAACTTTTGGTCCTCAATATTTACAAAATTCAATTTTGGTTCAAAAATTTATTTTTTTGGCCCCTACTTTAAAAGAAGAGTAAAAGTGGTCGGATTTGATATATTGGAGAAAGTCTTGAATAACACTGATTTCGACAATGAAAAAAAAAAAATTGTTGGTGTCAATGATTTTCATTTGATGAAGAAAGTTTATCTTAAATGTTGTTTACCCTTATCCTTGCATGAGAGAGTAGATTTGAGCTCCAAAATTATTTTAGTGTCAAGTTAATTTTGGATTTTTAGTTCTATTTTTGGGTTATTTTAGGTCATTGATAGGTATTTTCAAAATGTATAGGATGTTGTTTAAGTATTTTTTAGTCAAAATACGGTTGAAAATAGATTTTTTAGGTGTAAAATACCTCTACCTTGACTTTCAAGCAATCATAGGGTGTCAAAATTTGGGTAGAGCAAACGTCGTATCGCTTGGTACTTTTTTTTTCAAAATATTTAAAGGTGGATGATAAATCATCTACCCTATAAAAAAGAAGAAAAATTAAACAGTTCTAAGCACGTGGGTTGCTTTAGACCTGCATGTCTGAGCTTTTTTTTTTAGGATAGCATTTATGTTTGCATAAAAATACCCAAACTTTCACCTTCTTGAAAATATTTAAGGAAAGTTGCAAGACATGTTCTGGCTTGCAATCGCATATAATTATAATTTTTTTTTTATAAAAAAACATAATGCTTTTCAAAACTCATATCAAGATAATTTTTTTTATTCAAAATGCATATCAATAAATGTTTAAAATGTGATGACAATACATACAAAGCATGAGCTTATCACAAAACCATGACAATTACTATTGAAGGATTCTTGTCATAGCCAAAGAAAAAGAACGATACTTAGGGCAAACTCATACATGGGGAACAATTCAACATTCTTCAAATAGTAAATGGTGTGAAGTTTCTCAAAACAATAAGAAGAGATGGTCATTAAGAACAAATGATGTAAGTACTCTATAAGGCTCAAATAACATGGTTTTGTGAAGCTACCATAAAAATATAAGCATCTAGGCATATATCGTACCCAAGCAAACATTAGTATAATAGTGTGTTAGTCATGATGAATAACCATGATAAGAGTTGTCGGTTTCAATAATCAATAAGGAAGTTGGACATCAAAAGAAAGACCTATATTTTTAAATAACCATTTAATTGGCTACCTTGATTTCCTTTGCATATAATCATCACACTTTACTTGCAAATTTTGAGTATTAAATGACTCTTATAAATATCTTGTAATTTTGTTTTAAGCACTCTCACAAATTTTTCTTTACTTTTGAGTCTTAGAAAACTTTTGCAATTTGTTCTGGGATTTAGAGTCTCAAAGAGCCATCACAGGTTTTTCTTTATTTTTTTATTCTTAAGAGGACTTTTGCAAATTTGGAACAAACCCTATTATGAGGAGGCTTTTATGATTGAGTCTCAAAGGCCTCTCATAAATCGTTCATTACTTTTAAGCATTAGAGGACTTTTGCAATTTGCTCAACAATTTAGAGTCTCAGAGGACCCTCACAATTTTTTTTTCAATTTTGAATCTGAGAGGACTCTTGTGAATTTGAGTCAAACCTATAATCATAAGACTCTTGCGATTAAGTCTAGAGGGGTCTCGTTAATCTTTTTTTACTTCTAAGTTTAAGAGGAATCTTGTAATTTGTTCTTCAATTTAGAGTTTTAGAGGATCCTCACAAGTTCCTCTTCACTTTTGATCTCATAGGACTTGCCATCATAGGCTCTTGCGTTGAGTCTTAGAGAGCTTTTGTAAATCTTTCTTTACTTTTGAGTCTTAGAGGACTCTTAAAATTTGATTTGCGATTCAAAGTCTTAGAGGACCCTTGTAGGCTTTTCTTTACTTTTAGAGACTTAAAGAACTCTTATGAATTTGAGTTGAACCCTGTCATTAGCAAGCTCATATGATTAAGTCTAAGAGAACTCTCGCAAATCTTTGTTTACTTTTTGAGTCTTAGAGAACTTTTGCAGTTTGTTCTACAATTGAGAGTCTTAGAGGATCCTTACAAATCTTTTTTGGGATCGAGTCTTAGAGGATTCTCACAAATCTTTTTTCACTTTTGAATCTTAGAGGACTTTTGCAATTTTTTTCTTAATTTTTTGGTATAAGATTACTTTTATAAATTTAAGTTTAAAGCATCACCATGCAAATTTTAATCCCTATATGATTCTTTCAAATTTTGATTCTTGAGGCTGGTCAACTCTAGATTTGACCATTTTTCAAAAAATTTCCATTTACATACTTTCACTTTACAAGCTTACTACTTAGAGTCTATGAAAAAATATTTTTAGTAGACTTTGTATTGTAAACATTGTAAAGAAAGGAACTTAATTTTTGACCCTTTTAAAAACAACAAATAAAAGATATTTTATTTGAAAAAGTAAAATACATTTTAATAAAAAAATATTTCAAAAGAGAATTGAAAAAAAACTTAATTTAAAAAGAAAAGAATAAAAAAAATGCAATTAGGGATTAAATTATGAAAATAAAGTGAGAAAATGGTTCAAATTGGGTAAAAAACAACAAATTGGAAAGCCAATGAATAAATTGGAAATTGATCCAATATTAAGAAACTATTTTAATGCAATTAGGGTTGAATTTGAGAAGAGATTGAGATAAAGTGGTTGTGATTAGATAAATAATTTAAATAAAAAAAGTTAAGGACTGTATTAGAAAAGGTGTCAATATTGAGGAAACATTTTAATGCAATCAGGGATGAAATTAAAAGGAAATATTGAGAAAAATATTGAAATTAGATGATGTAAAGCAATAAAAGGAGAACATGTTCCATACTACATGCAACATAAATAATAAGGTATGTAGTATTATTATTGATAATGAGAGTTATGCTAATATTGCTAATATTACATTTGTTAGAAAATTAAACTTGAACACATGAAAAACCTTATAGACTTCAATGGTTGAATGATTATGGAGAAGTAAGAGTTACTAAGTGAGTTTTGAACACATAAAAAATAAGGATGATGTTTTGTGTAATGTTGTGCCTATACATGCTACTCATTTATTATTGAGAAGACCTTAACAATTTAATAGAAAAGCCAAGTATGATGAGCTTAAGAACATGTATTCTCTCAAGGAGGATGGTAAGAAATTCAAACTTGTACCATTGTCCTCTAGACAAGTGTGAGAAGACCAATTGAAATTGAAAGGAGAAAGCAAAGCCAAGAAAAAGATCAACCATGTGAGGATATAAAAAAGAGTGAAAATAAAATGATTCAAGAGAGAAGAAGGTTAGATTAGGCCAAAATAAGAATTAGTGGGGATTGGACCAAGAGAGGAGAAAATAAAAGATGAGAGAAGAAATGAAAGGTGAGAAAAGAGGAGAGTGTGGAAAAATTAAAAAAACATGTTTTATTTTATACAAAATAGAGTGAGATTAAGAATGCTTATGTTTCTTATATGCTTATGATTTTAATTATGTTAAAGAAGTCATATTTTAACTCTGATAACCATGGTCATTGTATTCCTAGTATTTGTGTTTCTTTATTATAGGATTTTAAGAACATCTTTCTTGATGAGTTTCCTAGTGGATTGCCATCTATTATGAGAATTAAACACCAAATTGATCTTATAACAGAAACATCTAAACCTAATTGACCAACCTATAGAAGTAATCTCGAGAAGACAAAGAAACTTTAAAGGAAAGTGTAAGAATTGATGAGAAAAATGTACATAAGAGAAAACATGAGTCCATGTATTTCCAGTGTTGTTAATACTCAAAAAATAAGATTTGGAGGATGTGTGTTGATAGTCGCGCCATCAACAATATTACAGTAAATTATATACACCTAATTTCTAGACTTAATGATACGTTAGATAAATTACATGGGTTTTGTGTGTGTTTTAAGATTGATTTGAAAAGTGAATATCATCAAATATGAATAAAACAGGGAGATGAAAGGAAAACTGCCTTTAAAACTAAATATGATTTCTATGAGTGGTTAGTTATGCCTTTTGGACTTACTAATGCACCTAATACTTTCATGAAAGTAATAAACCATGTTTTGTGTAATTTTATAGGTAAGTTTGTTGTAGTTTATTTTGATGATATTTTAATTTATAACAAGAATTTAGAGAAGTATATTAAAAATTTAAGTAATGTATTGTTTGTTTTGTGAAAATGATGTTTATATGCTAATATAAAAAAAGTGTGACTTTTGCATGAAAAATATTTTATTTTTTGTTATATTGTTAGTGCAAAATGTATTGAGATGGATGAGAAATAAGGTTAAGGCTATCCAAGAATGTCTTACATTTAAGTCAATCATTAAGGTAAGAAGTTTTCATGGTTTGATTAATTTTTATAAGAGATTTGTTAAGGATTTCAGTACTCTAGCTGCACCTTTAACTAAGATAGTTAAGATATTTATGGGTTTTAAATAAGGCAAAAAAAAACAAGAGAATGCTTTTAATTTATTAAAGGAAAACTAATTTTGGCTTTATTGTTATCATTGCCTGATTTTACAAAACCTTTTGAGATTGAATATGATACCTCATAGATAGGTATTAAAGATTTTTTAATGTAGAAAAAAAGGCTCATAACTTATTTTAGTGGAAAGCTCAATGATGCATCATTGAATGATCTTATTTATGATAATGAGATTTATGCTTTGATAAGAACTTTGGAGACTCGACAACATTACTTATGATGTAATGTAACATTCCCCATTTCTGGGATAAAACAACAATCTCATGTCAATAAAAAAAAACAGAATAGTTAAATTTTTTTTTTGTATATACGTATTCATGGTCTTTGTATTAACATCTACCGGAATTTCGACAGAGTCCCCCCTATACCGGAAGGTCCCAAGTTACCGACATGTAACCTGTTTACACTTCTAACAATTCGCATCTCATAACTTAATTCCTAACCCAATCATCCTGGGTTTCAATTCCACAATTATACTCACACCTATCAACCATAATATTTATGATATGCATTATATAACAAAAATATCATTATGGATGGATAATTTAAATAAATATAGATGCATAGACATGAAATATGGATATATAAACTACAGTGTTAAATTCATCTAATCAAGTTTAAACATTTATTATACAAGTTAAGTTATACAAATATTTTCATGTTTACAAAATACAAGGGTATACTCCCTAGAACTTAGATTTCAAAAAGGAAACATTAGTTAAGATCTACTCCTGTCGTGCATGCGATGATCCTGAAACAAAATAAATATTATTGCAAGGTGAATATCACAATAAATATAACAAAATGAATATCTAATAATTTCAACAGGGTAACATGCATTCATATTTCATTTACTTCTCCCTCCTATTTTTTTTAATTTAAAACCTCTTCCTTATTCAAACTATTAATAACTGTTCCCTCTGCCACTATCAACCTTCATTCCAGACCTTATAAGATTAACGTGATTACTTTTGCTTATCACATTATCGATACCGATTTCACTAGTATCGTCATCACCACCCCTTAGGAGTCGATATAAGGCGATCCCTTTACCCGGGATCCTAACATACACTAAATGTATGCTAGCCAATACATGGCGATCCCCTTTTCCGGGATCCTAACATACACTGAATGTATGTTAGCCAATACGTGGAGATCCCCTTACCCGGGATCCTAACATACACTAAAT
>Ga0325402_1003861_pt1 | contig 13717 bp, 9 predicted proteins | sample PopdelMetagenome_22_FD_207212 | JGI IMG/M metagenome (GOLD analysis project Ga0325402, IMG submission 207212) | Populus deltoides microbial communities from Bellville, Georgia, United States - Xylem-PdKOR-R3 | ecosystem: Host-associated > Plants > Phyllosphere > Stem > Wood/Secondary xylem... | reverse complement strand
TATCTTTCATGGCCAAAATTGATTATGCAAACAGAGTATAACCTATAAGTATTGAAGTCATAAATTATCTGGTTCGCTGTTGCTCAGTTGAAGGAGAAGTTGATAGGAATCTGTGGTATTATGATATTAAATAATTTATCCAACACCAAAAGTATCCCCCGAGGGCATCAATACAGTTATGAAAACTCTATAAAGGTTAGCCATGGACTATATTACCTCAATGCAAATGTGTTATACAAGAAGTAATCTGATGGAACATTGTTGAGATGTTTGGATAGGACAAAAAAAAAAAAATGCTCCAAGAAGTTCATGAAATGACTTGATTAACTACTCCGAGTTCAGATAGCTAATGATATCGATGGATTACATTGATATCAGTATTATATGGAACTTGATTAGCTACTCCTAACATGGTCGTTAATGATGTTAAAGGATTCTTGACATTGACATTACCAAAGAATAAATTAAAATATTTGAAAGGACGTGATTAGCTACTTTGAGTTTGGTTAGCTAATGATATCGATGGATTTCGTTGATATCAACATTACTTTGGTATTAATTAGTTGATCCCGGGTTAGGTAGACTAATAATGCTAATGGGATTTATTAGCATCGGCATAAAAATCCCCAATGTATTTGGGAAAAGAAAATGTACTTGATTACCTACGCCCAGGAATCAGGGAAAGCTAATGATATCAAGGGGATGCCTTGATGTCAACATATTTTCACAATGTGAGTTACATATCTAAAGGAAAGATAACAAATCATATTGGATATTAGCACACTCTTGAATTAATTCTTTCTTAAGGTGTTAGGTAGTCGATAACCTGGAACCTCCCGGTACAAGAAAGACTCTGCTAAAATTTTGATAGATAATAATAATAATAATAAAATTCCCATTTGAAAACCAACAATACGGTGATCGCAATTGGATACCACCATTCAATCCTATATTCCCATTTAGATGCCTACCAATTTCGGCATTCCCATTCGGAAGCCAATAATCCAGTAATCCAAACAGAATACCAATCAATCCAATAATCCCATTTGGATGCCTATAAATCTGATGTTTCCATTCGAAAGCCAATAATCCAATACTCCAAACTGGATACCAATCAATTCAGTGATCCTATTCACATGCCTATCAATCCAGCATTCCCATTCACAAGCTAATAATCTGGTAATCCCAACTAGATACCAATCAAAGCAACATTCCTATTTGGAAGCCAATAAGTCTTTCATTTACTCCTATATCAGACAAACATGCTTATTCTCTCAATTATAATCATGCAATTGCATAGTTAAAAAATATATAGTGAATAACAAACCAACATATAAATAAAGAGATCAAGGTATAGGACACCTATTTAGGGCTTACTGACAAACAATAGCCCTTACCGTTTATAAAGCCCTTAAAACATCTTCTGCACCATCATCATCAATTATATTCTCAAATTAAATTATCATTTCATTTAGATTCATTTTCATTATATATATCTATTGGAACCAAGCTCTCATGCTATTAAACATAGTATCTTTATTTTTCAATCCTTAATGATAATTCAATCATCTTTAAATAATATCTAATCACACTTATTAAATACATTCTGCCACAACCACAACAATCAAGGCAATTTCATAATTTATCATGTCTTGACTAAAAGCAATGTTAAGAGGAAGAATACATTTTCCTCAAACCCTTTTATCTTTACTTTATTTAAGCAAATCCCTAATAAAAGTAGAAAGAAGAGAAGAAAAACCTAATTCCCCCTTTTCTAAACCTATCACATAGCTTCACTGCTTAATGAGGCATGTGCAACCAATTTTTAGCTATTTATAATTTGACCCCTCGTTTATTCATGATGAACTGGTCAACTATTTGGGTTTGTTAAATGAATTAGTCGACTGATTTCTGACTTGTTGTCCCCATAATTTGTTTTCTTCTAAATCATGTAATATCAATTTAATCCTTCATCTATATTCAATTCCACCATTTTAAAATTTCATGATCTTCCTAACTTTAGTACTTTTAGATGAGGTTTACAATTAATTAATATTTGGGTAGAGAAATTTGTTTATTGGATGACATGATGGGTGTATAGATACCTATATAAATCTGGCATGAATGGTTCAAATAATGAATTTGGATGTAAATAGCGAAACTGAGAATGGTTAAGTTGATGAGTGTTGATGTCAATAAGAAAATGATGCATAAACTAAGTTTCTGGTTATGAAATTAAAATTGATTTTGAATATCATTTATTGACTCCCTATAAAGTGGGAAGTAAAAATATTTATGAAAACTGTGTTTGTAGATTGTTGAATTCCTTATAGTTTAGCTTAATAAAGGGAAATCAAAGTGTAAGGAACAAACTGTAATAGTCTTAAACTCTGTAAAAAAAATATAAAATTTACCTTAATTTTCTTGAGTCCAAGGATTAAGAAAGCTATTTTATGTGTAGAAATTATAGAGTGTTACACTTATTTTTTGACATTAGATATTGTCGATTCGTTAGATAACCAATCTATTGGTAATCATTGATTCTTTGCTGTATAAATTAATTGTTATTCATTTCTTCCTTTTATTAAGGAGAAACTATAATTAGAAACATATTTATAAGTAGAGGTAGGTAAGAGTCTCATAAATAAATCAAAGTGTGAAGTTCTTAACTTAGCTTTACCGGGTTAAGAGAAAAAATAGGAAATGTCAAAACTAGGAAAATAATAAAGAAGGGGAGATAGATATAAACAAAAGTTGTAAAGAAAGCGATTAAAAAAAGTTATAAATTTCAATAAAAGAAATAATGTGAAAAATTGTCGAAAGCTTGTGGAGAAATTGTTTATATGGAGTTGGTCATCATTTTTAGCTTTTGAATGATCTATTTACAATATTACAGCGATGGAATTTTACAATCGTAATCTTATATAAGTTGTTTTCAATAGATAAGGACTTTACAATCTAAATTCTAGTGGAATTCATACTCATTATTTGCATGAATCATTTCTAGCAGTTATATGTGTTATTGTTGTACTGTAATATTTACCAATTAACATGTTAAAGTCTCATTTTTTACATAGAACTTGATCTTTGATCACTTTTCAATTGATGCCTCTAACAAATCAGACATAGCAGGGTACAAGAAAGCAACTAGAAACCAGACAGCACAACCAGCAACAACAAGTTAGGTGCAAAATCTTCATGAGGTTTACCAACTCATGATAGTGCAAAGGGTTATAAGACCCTCTGCAAAAACCGTAGAAAGCACATTATAGAGTGGAAGGGGTAGGAGTGTGCCTACCTCTTCCAGATCTGGAGAAAAAAGAACCTGAACATTGAAGACACCCGTTGATGCCTTGGCAATCATCAACACGAGCTTCGACAGAACAAACCACCACCAGAAAGTCATTTTTAGAGGGATAGACTCATTCATCTCCATACCCACTGGACCCTCTAGTTAGGGCTGAGATAGTGGAGTTGGGTTTGCTAGAGGCACACCTAAACATGAATAGATCTGAGACTGTTCTTGAATTTGTCTCTGAATCCAAGAGAAGTAAAAAAATATACGCTGATTATCTTTGGCAATGGAGGAAGGGCTAGAAACAACAATGAATAAATAATCTCCAAATGAGACTTAGAGGCTGCATGTCATGAGGAGAACTTTAGAATAAGGAGAGCATCTCTCTAACTTCTCTCTCTAGCAACGACTGAGAGCGACCTTACTGTTATCTTTTTCCAATGTGTTGATGCCTATAGTAGCCAAGCCTTAGGTAGGAACATTTGTCATATCTTTCGAGTTTATTATATAAGCGACCTTGGGGAATGATACTTGGGTCCGTGGGATGGAAATTTTTTTTTTCTGGTTCCTTTCCTTTCAACTTGGCTAACCTTTTTTCTTGTTTAATATCAGTAGCTCTTTTATAATCTCTCTTTCTAGGTTTAAAGTAGAGCATCTCTCTAACTTCTCTCTCTAGCAGCGACTGAGATCGACCATACTGTTATCTTTTTCCAATGTGTTGATGCCTATAGTACCTAAGTCTTGGGTAGGAACATCTGTCATATCTTTTGAGTTTCTTATATAAGTGGCCTTGGGGAATGATACTTGGGTCTGTGGGATGAAAATCTCTTCGTTTTCTAGTTCCTTTCCTTTCAACTTAGCCAACCTTTGTTTTGTTTAATATCAGCAGCTCTTTTATAGTCTCTCTTTCCAGGCTTAAAGTAGAGCTCAAATCTTTGATTTACAGTCTTCAACCTTATCGGACTTATCCTCTTAGGATTTCTAGAGATAAGATCACATTGGAAAGGGAGTCTATGCTTTAAGAAATATTTGGTTGTTATTCTTGTAGCTTTTAACATTACTAGTTTCCTCAATACCGTTTTTTTTTGCACCCATTTTATATTAACAATTTCAAAACCATGGAGATTTTCATCTTTGCTCCCTTCATATTCTATATAGGGAATTGTCATATTCTATACCATTGACAAGGTCTCTTCGGCCTTAACTGTTAAAAATGTTACATTCAAAATATACTTTAAATACTGATGCAATGATGATTCCACGACGCCAACGACGTGTATCCAAGGCCTTTCTAATAACATATTGTGTGACGGGTGGATGTCCATCACTTGCAAAGTTACTAAAAATATAATTAACCGCTCTATTTCAATGGTCCCTAACATTTGCCTTAGGGAACCATCATAAGCTCTAGCTGTCATAGAGCTTTACAACATATGTGTTGAATCAACTGACATTTCATCTAGCACATGCTTTAGGAGTACATTTAAAGCTAAACTATTTTCCACCAATACTTTGCTAATGGTGCAATTCGTGCACCTCAAGTGATGCATAGAGGTTAATTATGACCTGTTCCTCTAGCAACAAGCTCGTCTTCAATGAAGTATAGGCAATTTGTCATATGGATTCTTCCGACCATATGCTTTATAGTTTTTTGGGCCATGTCTTGAGGCATATATGCCTCGTTCAACACTTTTTACAAATTTAATACTGGATATTTGGGAAGACAAGTTTTGGTAGCTTTAGGTTTGGTAATTCTTTTTACTTTTATACTCTTTTTCCACATTGCTCACCTTAGCATCCTTTCTTCTTCTGGCAAACCCCTTATTCTCGGTAGGTTTTAATAATCTACCAACTCTTATCTCTTGTTCTATTCTCTTAGTAATAACAACATCAAAAAAATATTCGGTGGAGTTTCCCATAATCAAGTAGGCATAATCGAGCGAGTTATCAAAATGAGTTATCAAAATGCTTGTTGTTCATTATAGTCTAGTAGCAGGATTTCCCCCCAAGTTTTGTGAGGATAACTAGAGTTGTTGGCGGCAGTAACATGGTTAGCTGATGATTGGATGGCCTTTCCCCATACTGCTCTTGCAAGAGTTGCTCAAGTAAGCTAGCCATCTAATCCATATTATTTTTAACATCTTCCAGCTCTTTTCGGTAGGGGCCTCGAGGTGAGCCATCTCTTCATTTTTCATCCTTTTGCAAAGCCTGTTATTATAGACTTTGGTAGAGAGACCTATATTTTGAATGCATGCCATGCACATTCCATAATTTATAAATGCATATAGATATATGATTATGCATGATGATGTATGTTGGATATGGATTAGCTATACCCCGGGCTGATATATGGCTACCATTCTTGTATAAACGGGTAGGGGTTTGATCCTTTCGTAGTTGTTGAGACATTTTAATCTAAGCCAATGCTTAATAAAAATACACTCATGACAAAGAGGTATTGCTCAAAAGGATGAGTCTAAGACCTTTTCATTAATACTTAATGAAAACTTTTACATTTAAAAGATAGTTTACTCATCATCATCATTTATAAGGAAAAAGGAAAAGCCTTTGTTTTCTATGTCCCTAAGAAAAACATCAGTCTCAACCATGCTTTATTGATATCGATTGACATCCCTTCCAACTTGTCAGCTATTATGGCAAATTCTTCGAGCATAGACAGAGGCTCAGTCAATCTGCTCATCTATGTTTCTCATATTCTCCAAGAGTAACATGTTCCTATTCAGTTGATTGTTGTTGGTGTCAATAATTTGGTTGTGGCACTTGAGTAATCCGTTCTTTTCTTCCAAATTTTTTACCTTAGCCTTTTCTTTGTCGAGCTTCTTGTCTAGCACGTTGATCTCATTTCTCTTATTATCCAAATCAATTTTAAAGACCTCGACAACTTTTTCTTTCGGCTTTTGCTTCAACCAGCTCACTTTACAGCATCACATGTTTCTTGTTAACCTTTTATTTTTCTTAATCTGATAATCTAACTCAACCCGGGTCTTTGAAGACATATTAACCCCTTTTTTATAGCAATAATTGAAATTGGATTTCAAAGCCTCTAGCTCAGTACTAGTTTGCATCCAATGTATTCCCAATTCTTTTCATTCTTCCTTAGCTCAATTTCTAGCTTCCTTTTCTTTTTTCAATTGCTTTTTTAAGGACATGATTTTCTTGTCATTTTCCTCTAGTTGTTGTTCTACAAACTTTCTTAATTTCTCTTTAATGAGGAGTTGCTCCTTGAGGGATATTTTAAGGGCTTTACTGGTGCTCACTTTTATTTAGAGCTTTTTAAGTTGTTCTCCCAACTCTTTCTTATTGACAATCCTTTTTCTTTTAATTGGTTCAACAGCTTGCGAAGTCTTGGCTTCAAATCCAAAAGTCATTGGAATGGTGATTAGTGATAGATTTCTCCACTTTATATGCTTTTCACTAGTAACTGGATCTCTCAAACCATCTTGTTCATTCTTGACCAACACTAGAAGCTTTCAATCTTGCTCGATGTTCTCCATAACTTCCAAAGCAGATTAGTCCTTGAATAACTTGGAGAATTGGGATAACCCGACCATCCTTAGCATATGTTATATGCCTTCAAGTTGCCTTACAACCAAAGTGGATGCATAATTGACATATCCAATCACTTTAATAAGAGGAACCCATCATCTTTGCCTACAACTTATTAAGCATTCTGTTGCTCTCATCCATGGGGCTTTCCACTTCACTTCTCCTTGTGGGATTCCATACAATTTTAATTTCTGGTTTTCCTCGCTCAAGTCTTTCGCTTCTCTTCTTTAACTATCTTTAATGGTCTTTAACTAAACCACTATAAGTTGTTAAATACTAGCCTTTTGGTTTCTATATAGCTAATCAACTATATGTACAACAACTGTTCATAACGTCTCATTGATCCATTGCGAACCCTCTTACAATGGTTGAATGTTAAGATAGTTTCTGCGAATGGGTGTTTTCATATGCAACGAAATTTGTAGCCACCTCTAAACTAATTATTCCAGTGAAGTTTGGAAATAACACCATCCTGAAGATTTCTAAAGCAAGTATTCTACCATTTTCTTCAAAAATCTAGAGTCATTCTTCCTCCTTTCAAATACCTCTTCGTTTCCACTTTAGGCCACTAGCACTTTTTTCTAATATCTTATTGAGATTTGAAACTTTGATCAATTTAGCCAATTCAATTAGCATTTGGTTGCGCCTTTGGTGGAAGTAGACTTTATATACATTTTAAGGAAATCGAGTCAGTAATCCATACTCTTCAAAAGTAGGACACGTGTCTACATTCCTAAAAGTGAAGCACCAGTACTCGAGGTCCTAAAAATGTTGAATTATGCATGGACACCTTTGTGATTTCCACTATCCTGCCATATTTCTTCAAAAACCCATCATCATTGATGCTTTTCATGTGTGAGATGAGCTTCTTCAAGTCATTTCCAGAGCCACACATTTTTTTATGGGTGCTATTGATTATCATCCAGTCTTAGAAAATATCTTTCTAACATTTGTAGGGATTCAAAATCTAACTCGTATTCAATAGATGCCATCTCTTTAATGGTGGTCATTTTATCAGCCCTAAGTCATGCAATTTAAGATGTTTTTTAGGGTTTAGCATGTCTAATGCAACAATGTTTAATTATGGAACTTGTATCCTACATTTAGGTTCTGTGTCTTTTTATGTGAGACATTAAGGTAGGCACTATCTAGTCTCAAAATGGTCTTTTGTTGTCTCAGTGATTACCCTCGTGAAGGTAATACGAGGGGCTTAATAGGTAGTGGGATGAAACATATATACCAATCACTACCAGTCCAAGCACTTAGCAAAGAGTCAGATAGTTTCATGAACTTAAACCTTGATTGAAAGTCATAGGGTACGCCGCTACTCCCCACCAAACCTTGAGTTTCCACGTGTGTGCATTCCAAAGTGATATGTCACAAATAGACTACTGATGCATGAAGACATTCATCCATATCCAACGTACATGTATGAGCAGGATAAAACATTTTAAAGCATAAATAAGTAACAAAAGAAGTAAGCCAATTGTGAAAATTTAAACACATTAAATCATATAAAACACACAAAGCCTAGTCCAATACTATAAAAAACATAAGATCCCTAGTGAAGTTACCATTATATTGCTCATATGCGCATGATATGGCCACCTAATTGTTTGGTTTAGGGTCACTAAGAGACTCATGTGGACTGGTCTTATTTGAAAATTAAAGGTAAGGGACTGATTATGGATAAATAAGGTATTAATACCTCTAGTGCACCTTACCTGAACTAAGCTGCATTGTGTGATTTGGATGTTGTTTAAAAGTGTTTGATACTGGTGGTTGGTCTATGGCTTAGAATAAATATTTACACTTATGATTAAATCTGGCTTTTTGAATTTATTATGGGCTTGTATGCCCAGATAAATTATAAATTATTATAGAAAGAATCCATGTAGGTGCCATGATAGGGTTCACCAATCCTGAAAAGCGAAAGCGTTTTCCCACAACTCGTATATTAAGGTGAAAAATTCTCCCAATTAAAATTGGTGAATATTCAAAATAATTCTGAGAATTTTCTAGTCAACTCCTGATATTTAAATACCAGCTTACTTGTATGTCCAACATTTATACAAGAATATTGACCATTAATTTTTAGAGAAAAAAATTAGGATTGTTGAAATATTTGCCAAATCCTTAAGAAATTTTACAAACTTATTGTAAATTTCAAAAACAAAAATCGAAATTTTTTCTAAAACAATGCTAAATAATTTTTTTTCTCCTTTTCTTTTGTAAATAAAATGCAATTTTTTATAAGGATTAGGCCGTATGCAACAAGCATAAATTGTTTTTTAAAGCCATGTTTCGTAAAAAACTCATTTTTCCTTCAAATCGAAACTTTTAAAATAGGCTCAGGGGTGTTCGCTAAACACATCCTTAAGCCAAAGAAGACCTTTAGCAAAAACACTGCTAGCCAAACATGGCGTTAACCTTTAACCTAATTTTGATCAGACCAGGTTGACCCAAAACTTTTGCTTCGACCATAAACTAAACCAAAGTCCACTAGTTAGACCCGAAAACAAACCAAAACCTAAACCAGAATCCACAACAAAATAACACTTAAAAAGAATACAAAAACTCAAAAATGTTTTTATCAAAACTGATCAAAACCTAGAAAAACAAAGAATATGAAGAACACCGAAGAACATTCAACATGAACCCAACAATGTAGATTTCAAATCAAACTAGACATGGACAAACCAAAGACACAAACATGTTGGAAATCAAGCAAGGATCAATAATATAGCATTCATGCACTTCGATTATAACTAAAAAAACCATGATTTTGTCAAAATGGGTTTCGATTTCAAAATCAAGACCCTAGGATTAAAACCTATTAAAAACATGTTATCGATGCAAATGAACCCTAAATTATTGACTAATAAAGTCAACCGAAGTGTTTCATGCAAATAATTAGACCAAAACTAGTCCAAATCATGAGGCTAAGACAATGTTCTTCTCAAGAACTTGAAAAACATTGCCTTAGAACCCAAAAAATGCCCAGGTATAAAACCAGTCTCTGTTAAACCTAGAAATGAAATTTTAGGCCTCTAAAACATGTTTTCTTAGTTCTAACAAACCACATTACCATAACTAAGCATATTTGAATCAAAAGAACCAACAAACAACATCAAATCATCTAGATTATGCAAGAAGTTTCAAATAAAAAAATTATTAACTTAAAACAATCTACATGTTCATGTAATATGGATTTAAAATTGATTTTTCTAAACTTATTTTGGTCATGAACAGACTTAACAAATCTAGGATAAATATCATTACTTTAACATGCATTGCTTAAGTTAAACTAAAACAACATTGTTTTATATAAAAAAAACAACTTAAATAAAAGACTTTTGTTACATCTAAAACATAAGAAAAAATTTAGAAAAAAAGAATCAAACTATCATGGTAACAAAAGGGGCAACCACAACACTATTTACCAATCATTCTAAATCTTATCTCCATGATTGTAAATATAAATACAGACCAAATGACAATAAAAAAATCACTCTAGCTTGCCACATGGACTCCACTTTTAGGTTAGAAAGTATACCTTCAATCTCCTAGAGTACCGACTACCCTATTTGCTTTCCTTATAAGGTATTGCTTCCACAAGTTTGCTGCCCTTTTAAAACTTAAGAAATCCTTGTATTAGGCTCTTAAACCTTCACACTTAGAGTTTCTTTATCAACATTTCTCCCTTTTTTTCTCATATCTGCTTTGATTTTCCAGGAGGTATTTATAAGGGTTTACTAGGGTTTTTGATGAGTTCAAACATAGATTGATCAAAGGTTAGCCTTGTGATCAAAATGAGAGGGTTATGGAGTACGTTTTATAGTTATAAGCTTTGCACCTATGCTTTTTTCAATAATGGTTTTGCAACAAACTTGGTTTTTGGAGGTTTTGATGGTTTTTCCAAACATGGAGACCAAGAAGCTTGTTTCTAGCTTTTTCATCTTGAGAGAAACATGTCCAACCTTTGATAAGAACCCACTGATAAGGCTTAGAGTGTGAACACATGAAAAAGATTAGTGGTTTTGTGAAATGGGTATCACAGCCATTGATGACTGAGTTAACCACTTTCGAGGCCTTGTTAGAGCAACTCCGACATCATTGTCATTAAAGACCACTTGATCTTGGTAAAGGGGGTGCACATTTTTTATTTGGATCCAACTTTACTCAATTTAGAGGTATGTAGTTTGACATTTATTCATTTGAAAGTGTCAACCTAATTAGCCTAGAATTTGAAAATACAGTGATGGCTAATCAAGGACAAGATGTTGTTGAGTTCGTTGAAGAAAATGAGATATAAACATTTGATAGGAGTAGCTGATCTTTGTAGAAGAGATGTTTTTTAGTTAAATGGTGGTGGTTACAACCCTAAAGGCGGAAACACAAATTTGAATTAGCAAATTCAATTATTCAAACAATAGTTATTAAATTCGAACCGGCCTGGCGGGTCAACCTCGGACCCAATTGACCTGGTGGCTAGACTGGTCCGGGTAAGGAAAAAGACCGACCAGCGTAAAAACCCGACAAAACCCAGTTGACCTGGCGGATCGACCTATGACCCGGGAGAACCCGGACAAGACCCTTTTTTTTCAAATGTAATTTTTCTCCTAGACCCCTCTTTTTTCATATTTTTTTAGTTGGTTATTAACATTTTTCAAAGTTCACTATATAAATACTAGAAGAATATTTTATTTTTTCAATATAAGATTTGAAACCCTTTAGTATATATATACTCTATGTTCCCAAGGAAAAAATTATTTTTTCAATGTGGGATTTGAAACCCTTTAGTATATATACTTTATATTCACGAGAAAAAAGTTATGTTTTTTCAATATGGAATAAAAAAAATTGGTTTAAATACTTCAAATTAAAAGGATAATATAATATCTTTTCAATGTAAGATTTGAGGATTTGAAACCCTTTAGTATATGTACTCTATGTTTCAAAGAAAAAAAGTTATTTTTTTCAATGTGAAATTTGAAGCCCTTTAGTATATATACTTTATGTTAAAAAAAAATTATGTTTTTTCAATGTGAGATAAAAAACTTTTTGATATATTCTTTTAAACTTCATTATTTACAACATATATAACCTATATTCAAATGAATTTTTTAATATGAAATATTAAAATTTTAAATATTTTTTTTTAATTTTTCTGAACTTACCCAGGTTGACCCATGTAACCCGCGACCTAACCCCTTGGTCGGGTCAAACCCTCAGGTCAAGTTTGATAACTATGTTTAAACACTAGTTTAGCTGAATTTCATAAATAAAGAAGACTTTAATTTTCTTCAATTTTTTTCTTCAATTCCATATTACACATTCATTATTTTCATTATACGACTCAATTAAACATAAAATTCATGTCAATTCTAACCAACAAATTCAATCTCTCTACGTTAGTCTTGGCCGAAATTCACCTTCAAATAAGGCATGAATTTTTTTTCTCTCCAAGTTTTCCATAATTATCACATAACTAATTTATTTTTCATCCTAATTAATCTAATTCATCATGTAATTAATGCAAATTGATTTGTACTTAAAAGTGTATTTTTATCAAGGTTTTATATCATCATTTTGCATATGAAGTATCAATAACTCCTTAATTAAGAGCATGTTTTATAATAACAAGTTTGATAATATAAGATACCTTTAATTTATGGTAAATGTTCATTTTAAATGCAAGCCTATCACATAAATCAAACGATTGATTGATGAGTTTAACCACTGAAATTGAGAAGACAAAGAGAGGGCTAAGCTTAGAAAAGAGATGCTGGCTCAGTCCAAACTGGAACACCATTCGATTATTGGATCATAACTGGAGCTATAAAACTTAGATTTAGGTTTGGTTTATATGTATGGAAAGCTAAGATATAGACCTAAAACTTTCATGATGAGTCTATATTCAAAAGGGCCGTTTTCAAGTTCAAAATGTAGCAACAACAGAGAAGTCAGAATCTGTCCTACAACCCAGACATTGTTCAGTGGTCAGCCCATATCTCGAGTTCTAGAAGTCTAAATGCACCAATTCTTTGTTTGTTATAAAACTAAGATAATTTCCTAAAACTTTTGTGAAGACCATCTATTCAAATTCTGATGTTAGCAATGATGTTTTCGGCAGACAAAAAGATAAAGATTATTACCGAGTCAAGAGGTGGCCACCCACTCAACAATTAGTCATCAAATCAATAGTTCTGAATTTTAGCCTATAAAAGGAGGCATTTGCCATGGATTTAGGCATCTTGGTTTTCAGATCAAGATCTTGCTCTTGCTCTTGCTCTCGCTCTCTTTCTTTTTATTTTGTATTGTTCAAGTTTTATTCCATGTTATATTTTCCTTAATCTCTTATTTATGCTTTTCATTTCCTTTACTATACTTATATAATTATGTTCTTATCTTGTTTATCTATGTTTCTCTTCTTCATTATGTTTAGTTAAGTTTATTATGTTAAGGTGAAAAGGTTACACTAACGGTGTAAGAATAAATATAATACAAACTCAACATGGACTTTAATGTTTGATACTAACATGTTTTGTATTTGTTATCTTATTCACTCTTAATACTTTGCTTGTTAAATGATTAATCTAGATTTATGTTGTATAAACCTTGGTACAACAAATACTTGGCACTTTCATAGCCCAACTGTATGGTATAACCGACACCTGTGATATGAAAGAAACTTGATTTGTTGTTAACATAAGTTATCATTATGAATACCTGACAACATTTACAAGTATTAGCATTATTTGAATAAGATAACTAATGTAATCATGTTAACAATTTATAATCTGATTGGAATCTCCTTTGTGTTTGGTTTCCAGTTGAATAATAAAAAGAGTT
>Ga0325402_1003860_pt1 | contig 13717 bp, 12 predicted proteins | sample PopdelMetagenome_22_FD_207212 | JGI IMG/M metagenome (GOLD analysis project Ga0325402, IMG submission 207212) | Populus deltoides microbial communities from Bellville, Georgia, United States - Xylem-PdKOR-R3 | ecosystem: Host-associated > Plants > Phyllosphere > Stem > Wood/Secondary xylem... | reverse complement strand
CAACAGCCACCACGTCTGTGATAGCAGAACCAACTCCACCTTCAACCAAACCCGATCCGGCCAAGCCGTGACAGAATCTCCTTCACGCCGACCTCCTCCTTTTCGCTAGTTGCTCCTCTTGGTCACAACCCCCTAAGCTATTGATAGAACCCATCTAAAACTAATAGAGGGAGGGAAGAAGAATAATATCGACTCTTTATGCTGAGTTTTTTTTTTTTTTTTGCAGGTGCCGGCTAGCTCTCACTGATGGGATAAAAAAAAATATCTTCCATTATAATTGATTTCGCACTTTCAAAACAGATGTTTTAAGTTATTGGGTTTAAAAAACCTTTTTATAATATTTTAAATTGTTGTATTTTAAAATCATGATATTTAAATATATCATGTTCTTTAATAATAATATTTATTAAATTTCATGTTTATAAAATATAACATAATTAAAATATGCTAATTTAAGAAAAAACCGTTTTAATTAGTATCTCAGTCAAATACTGCAAAAGAATTTAAGCCAACTCTATTTTTATTTATTTTTTTATTCCCTTTTCCCGCCTTTCCTCTATTTTTAATTTTTTACTTTTATTATTACACCATCACTGTTATTATCATTTTACATTACTAATTTATACCATATATTAAAACAACAATTAGATAATTTCTCTTGTGTCGCAGGTCATATAAAAAAAATTTTAAATAGGAAAAATCTAAAGTTATGGAGAACTTTTTGGTAGCCCACAAATGAACATTTTAATTATTTTACTCTAATTATTACTTGGTTTTAAATTAAATAATGTATGACTTATCATGAATCTAATCAACTTAGAATATTTAAAAATAATTTAGATGATGGATAAAAATATGATTTGATTTAAAAAAAAATTTCATCAACTCACTATCTTAATCAAAGACTGCACCAGCCTTAATAATTTCTTAATTATTTTTTATTTAATTATATAATAAAATAATATATTTTTAAAATCAAGTATTAATTCAATGTTGAAATGTTTATTTGAGATTATAATAATCTCATAAAAAATAAATTAAAATAAATTATAAAGTTATTTAATTAGTAAGAAAATAAAAAATTAACTAGAATCCAAGATATTCCTAAACCACAATATATATATATATATTTTTGACAAGATAAAGGAAAAAAAAACTTGAATGAAATCCCCCATCAAATGAAACTTGTTGAAAATAGAAACAAGGAGTTTCATAATAAAAAGTGGTCATTTGCCATAAAACAAATTGCAATTATAATAGGTAAAAATGAAAAAAGAAAGGCTTGGTTTCTCGAGATAGAAAGGCCCAAAGTTCCTAGTTTTTGAAAAAAAAAAATAGTAAACGACCTGTTATTTGCACTACACAATTTCATATCACCTCCAGTCGTCAAAAAAATGGGCCGGTCTGTTTTAGACCAAGAGAAGTCCACTTTCAACCATATTTTGACAAACAAAAAAAACAAGAAAACACCCTAAACACCTTCTAAAACATATTCATAACCTCTAACAACTCAAAAAACTGACTCCAAAACCCACAATCAACCCAAAATAAAAATTATTTCGAGTTCAAATCTATCATTTCAAACAAGTTTAAGAAGAAAAAACATCGTGTATAAACTTTTCCTATTAAAAGAAACTCATTAACACCAAAATTACATGTTTTCGTGGTTAGAATTGGTCTCAACCGAGACTTTTTCTCTCTACCACTAGAATCCGGTCACTTTGTCTCTTCTCTCTTGAATATAAGATCAAAAAATAAAATATAAAAAAGTTTGAAGCCAAGATTGAATTTCATAAATTATTAGTAATTAAAAATTTATAAATTAAAAAATTAGAGGACCAAAAAATACGTTTAGCCTCAAGTTTTAAAAAAATCATCTATTTTTGTTGCTTTATTTATCCCAGTCCACTATCTTTGAATTTTTCTCATTTTAATAAATGTAGCCATTAATTTAGGCCTCTAAAAATAAAAAATAAAATCATGGTAACAATCCAAAAAATATATATATATATATATATATATATATATATATTTATGAATAGTGGCATAAGAAACAATATTTTAGCTCCATTTCTTAATAATAAAAGAAAACGTAAAACTAATAATTACTCGTGTACATTATTCGATTATGTTCCTTGTAATTTCAACGCTACATTGATTCTGTTGCTTCAAGTCTCTCTCCTTAACAATGAGGGTTACAAGAAGGAAACAGATGAAAAACAGAGAACAACAAAATTTAAAGAAGCGTACTGCCTGCTATACTTTATTTGTCTTTACAATGACAATTTCGTTCTCACAATTTCAATTCAAAAATAATAATATCAAAAATATTTTTTAAAAAAATTAATAAAATATTATTTTAATATTTTTCCAAATAAAAAACACTTTCAAAAACAATCATTCTCACTCAAACACCATCTTTATACACCATCTTTATCTTGATCTTCATCTTGCGGGATAAAATAATTTGTTCAGGTATCTGCATAATGTTAAGTTCCAACACAGGAAGACCAAAGCTAAATTCTAATTTCGACACTGTATGTATGAAACATTGAAGACCAACAACCATACACACCAAGGAGTACAATTTTTCTCCTCTCTCTTGAGGCTACGAAACTTTCAACGAGCCACATCGGCTCGAGGCAACATACACCGAGGATACACACGAGTAAATCACCAACAAAAAAATATACACCATGGATGCACACAAGTAAATCACCGACAAAATTATACACGAAAGGATGCACCTACGCTACAAACTGATTTTTTGTGCTGCGGTTTGTTTTGACTATGGAATGGTTTGGCAGGCTGCAAGAAATTCAAAAATTCCTGCGGGTGAAAAGAAATTATTGAAAGAATTTTCTCTATCTTCTGGTACCAAGTTGCTCAAACTAGCTTTTTCAACCTAGAACATCACTCATTGGCAATGTAGTGCTAGCTGGAACACTTGCTCCCTGGTTATCTGGTATTTGTGGCGGCAATGCCAAATCACTTGCAATTTTTTCCGGTATACTTTCCACTGGAGCAATTTGATCTGAATTACTTCCTGGGGATGAAGTAGGAGCCTTATCATCAACAGTAGGGTTGCTTGCTTCTGATGGCTGTGGAGAACTTCCTGCTTCTGGTGTAGTGCTAGGAGGTGCATTTTCTGTAGCTGCTGAAGTAGTTGTGGTTGCAGCAGATGCATTTTCTGGAGCTTCTGAAGTTGCTGTGGTTGCAGCAGATACAGTAACTGCTTCAGGAGTGGCAATGGGAGGACCTTCTAATTGCAACGGTTTCTGCTGTGAACTCTGTATACCAGGAGTTGGTTTTTTCTGAGTGGTAATTAGAGCAGAAAGAGATGGCATTCCCGGTGGAAGAATTTCAATTGGTGGCTTCTTCCCGGCTTCTGCTAAACTGGTAAGCTTAGGTTCTTCAAGTGAAGCCAGAAAGGCAGATGCAGCATCTATCTTTTGAGAGGGAGCATGGTCAACCTCTTTCTGCAGCATTTTGTTCCAAGCCTGAACCAAGTTCTTGAGTGTTGGCCGTCCATGAGCCTAGAGATATTCATGAGGAAGGTCATATCAAAAATTTTAATCTCAGGGTTTAAAAATAAAAAGTGAATATGAACTATTCATACATGGGCATGAAGTACAGCCTCAGCAAGCATCCCAGTATCCTGCCATGACTTTTCCATGAGAGCATTGTCTCCCAACACTGCAGCAGAAAATGCTGCTTCCCGTCCCAGGCCAGCTGAAATCAAATTGCTTACCAGACCCTGCAGCGCACACAAGAAATTGCTTTTAAAAGAAGAGATAAAAATAAAGGCATCAACAGCAAGGCAAAAAATTGAAAATCATTGAACACCCAGAATCAACTAACAAAGTCACTCATGGCAAGCAGGCCATGGCAATAACTGCCAGCTTGCTTTCTTGAAATACAAAGCCATGCATGTTTATTAACCCAAAAGATAACCAACCCTGCACCCCTCTTTTCTCTCATGTTGGTTTCTTATTGCCTAAACTACCATTGCGGCTTCAATTCAGTCAGTACTTCTGGTTTAAATTTTGAGAATCTAAACCCTTGCACTAAAACCTCGTATATACGAGGAATCATAATATCAAACTCTTAATCATTTTCAACAAAGAAAAACTCTTTAGTCAATATTAGCTACCAGATAGTATAATATTCAAGCATGCATTCACAACTCATAGAATCAATATTCAAGAAAATGCAGAAATATGATGGTACATACATTCAGCCTTGTCAACTCTCCATGATTTGCCAGGCACAAAGCAAGTCTTCTCAATTCATGGCCCTGTAAGGCTCCTTTCACAGAACCTGCAGCGGCTAACCTCTTGAGAGCTTCACGAGCAATATCAACTTGAGCAGTAGCATCCGCAGCATCAATGAGGTCCAAAAATTCCCTTGCGAATTTCACTATTCCTTGAACAGCTTCAACAATATTTTCTTTTTTAGCTGTTATGTTGAGAATGTCATTCAAATCCAGCCCAATACCATCTTGACCTATGTCCCTGCTGTTGCTCATGGTAAGAAGGCACTGAAGAGCTCTTTTCAAATCATTGCTTTGCATGGCCAGATCAAACTCCAACCTATAAATAACATAGACTAGCAATATAACTTGTTTGCAAGGGAAAAAAAAGAAATTAAGCACATGCTGCAGAATGCAACAATAAAATGCTCTTAATGGACTTGAATTGCCATTGTTAAAACTTTGAATAGAATTACTTGAACTTCTTTTACTATATCAAGAACTGAAACACTAATCAACAATGTAATGGTATGCGTATTTATGCACGTCTTAGAGCTATGCTTAGAGACATCATAGCAGTAGACAGGTTGTTTGCAATACAAGGGGACTCTGTGTGTGGGAGAGGGGGGGGGGTGTTACGAGGCAGACCTCTTAGATATTCCAGGTAAATGCAGTGCTTCAGTAGCATAGCCCATCCCCATCATAAATTGTGCCAAATCATCATGATGTTCCCTACCAAGCCTACTTGCCCTGCATATGAAAGTAGAATATAGGTTATGCAAGAACTATAATCCATAATAAAGCATTTCTGCAATTAATCTGTAATTAAACAGGGTGGAAAAAGTAAATACCATTTCACTGCACTAACAGCATCCCCATAAGCAGCAAGACAGCGGCAACGAATACCAGGATGACTTAGGGATAAGGCATGTGCACACATGTACCTACCAAAGAGAATTCATCTATCATATTGAGTTCTCTTGTATGACACAAAAGATTTGCATGGTAGACCTTGAAATGAAGATACTAGCTCCAGTTTTTCAAAATGGAAAGAAAAATGCCATAGTTCAATTTTCTATGTGCCGGAGTACTCAGGCAACATGCTATAGCAATTAGAAACGATTAGTCAACTTTGTAGTACTTTTCTTGTTGATATTAGTGAAAACACTCTACTATTATCAACAATTAAAAAGACCAATTTACACAACCAGCCCATGAAATTAACTTCCTAGCCTAAACTCCTAAACTTTTGCAGGCCCAAATTTACAACCAAGGACAATATACTTTACATTGTAAGTGCAACTTATTCAACAAACTAAATTAAAACAAGATTACTGCAAGTGAAGTATGAAATGTGAGTCAGAGATGGAGGAGGCCGAAATCAGGCATCATGGTGGAGCTTCAACTCTAAAAACTAATACACACACAAGTTTCATTTGGAGTGAGTACAAATATAGCCATGGAAAACATGGACCCACACAAAAAAATCATTCTGAACCTGGGTTTCTCAAACAGGGCAGTGGAAAGTTCCTACAAATTGAGTTAAGAAGCCATTGAAAGAAACTCAAATCAGTAAAAGGAGGTTCAAGAGATAGACTCAGATTAATGTACTTGTGCACAAAAAAGCAACACATGGACTGACAGATTTTTTACTTGCAATAGAAGAGAAACAGTGTAGAAGTGATAATGGAGGTAATATAGCATAGTAAGAAATGGAGACACAGGCTGTGAAAACTAAGTTCTCTAAACAAATCATTATAAATAGAGGTGATAACACTCGGTACATTTTTTCAGTTTGAACATCCATCAAAAACAAGACCAAACAACAATGTTGCTGGCACTACTGCAAGTTATAAAGTTTCTAATTAGATTGAGACCATACAACCACATCATAAAAACTATGCCAACGATTCTTAACGAAGAAGGCGAATAGTAAAAGGGAAAAGTTGAAATAGCATTTGCATCCTCATTTCCTAATAGTGAAGGTTAATGGACTAGCCTTAAATCTTGGAAATTCTTGAAACAAAGATCACCAAATTACCTATCGATAAGCCAAAGAACTCCATCCCTCACACCCACCACAACTAGAGGTCCTACAGGTCGTTTCTGCTCTGTTGGAAAACGAGTAACTGCCACAGAGACCCCTCCACCACCAACAGCTATCTCATTAACCTTTTTCTCTTCTATTGGCATTGCTGAATCATCTCCATCAACTTTAGTCTGTTTTGGCAATGTTAAGAAAGGTGGCACCGAAGGAGCATGCTGAAAAGAAGCTAACCGGACTACCTGAAAGGAAGATGTATTATTCACTTAAAGAAGCAAGAAGAAAACCAGATTCTTCTAGTCACACAGTTAACATGGTACAAAATAAACAAACTCAAGGCTGATAATACTTTTAAGCAAACGAAATAAAAGGTAAATGAAAAGAGTGGATCAGTTGATTGCTTGCTTTCCAAGTGTTGTTTGCTGTCTGAAATAATATATTCAACAACATAACTCAACTTGATGAAGCCATATCCCAGCTCAATTCATTTGGCTAATATAACATATGAAATACTACTTCAGCCAAACTGACAGATGCAGAGACGTTATAACATGGCTTTTATCTTTATCTTTATTAAACAGTTGGGACGATTCAAACTTTACACAATAAAAGAACACTGGAACTACAGAAGTTCAGTAAGTTGATACACAATCTGGAACAAAATCTTTATCGCTCCATGAAATTTCTCACCAAAGAAGCTCACTACCTGTGAACACAACACTTAAATATTTTTCTTCCCTCGTCAAATTGTACATGTGATAGGTAATGGAATTAGGATGGTATAATTGCCTTGTTTTGAGTAAGTGCGGACCAAATTTAATCCAGCAATATCTCTCTACTGAACAAAAGGCAGAAAGAAGAGCCAAAAGAGAGGGGGCAAATTTTCCCAATATGCCCAAAATGAAAGATTAATATAAAAACATAATTAATTAACACCAGGGAAGCTATAAAGTTACTAAACCTGTAGCATTGGGGGCCTTAATGGTATTCGTTCTTGGGTAGCAGATTGCAGACCATCTACTGCGATTAGGGCTAAATCTCCATGCTCAGCAACTGCTCTAGCCTGTGCCTCTTTCATTTTCATTTCCTCTTTCCTCTTTCTTGTTTCTATATCAATTGCTGCAACTCCAGCATCTACAAAAACACATCTGAAGAAGAGTCGTGTGTTGGATATGAGCTTGTCAAAATTAAAATTTCCAAGGAGGCATGGAAAGAAAGAAAAGGCAAGAAGAAGAGAATATCTTATGTAATCAATACCTAAAGGGGAAAGTATTTAAGTACTCCATGAAAGAGCCATGATAATTGAACAAGCCTTTTGCTCATGTTTGTGGGCCTATTGACCCAGATAACATAAGAAAATTATAGTAAGAAAATTATACAGTTTGAGATATACAGTTGTGTGTGTTCACCATAAAACTGAAGCTCACTTTTGCAGATTTACTTCAAACTGTTCAACCACTCCTAGAATTCTCTCTGATGTCTGATCACCACTTCAAATTATTACCTTTCTTTCAAAACTTAAACCTCTTTGACTCACAATAGTCAGTTTTTTTTATAACTTCTCTCATTTTTGTTTCTCTTTAACTAAGGTCGATCCTTTCTTTCCAAGGAATGACCCACTTCAATTGCAAGCCATTCATTTTTCAGAAATAAAAATTGTCTTTATTTACAAAATTTCAGTGACTTTCACAATCTACATATTCAATTCCAGTTATCAAACATAGAGGCAATTGAATGCAACAGACTATATGTATGTATGATTGTTTCGTTGATCTAACTCCAAAACCCTTCAATTAATTAAGTTGCAATTGATTATTTAGTTGTTTGGAAATTACCCTTCATGTCCTAAATTAACAGTCATTTTTTACTATGCACATATTTTGGGAAAACACGCTAAATGTTTCTACTTAAACTCTTAGTATAACATGCCAAGCCAGTGGCTTCCAAAACCAAAATTGAATCACTTTAAGATGTTCACTTTGCCATCTCCAGTAGCCTCGCTATGAATCCCAAAGACAAAGGCAACAAGTAATCAATGTTTTTAACCTATCACCTCGCCACAGTACCAAAAGTGTTCAGGTTATACTCTCAAGAACGAGAATCGTCACTTCATGCATATTGCCCAAGGATACAACAATCTCCAACTTTCTCTCCTAGTACCGCATTTCAATGGGACCATAACCAAGTAGTGCCCTTAGATTCCTTACTACTATCAGTATACATGATAATCCATGGTAATACTATAATCCAGCACTTCAATGGGAATAGTATTATTCAAAGTACTGATTCAGACAACATAATCATCTCTATCTATAGGCATGTGAAAAGAAAAAATCCGGCCTATGTCTTCATAAATACATCTTATTACTCTTCCTTTATTGTAAAAGCTCCATTGCATGAGATACACAAATTGTTTATTTATTAATTTTAGTATTCCAAGTCCCCTGTGAAACTTGAATTAATGAATCTAAAAGTTGACTTTGGCGTATTTCTGTAGATCTTTTTATTTCCTACAAGAGCAAGTGTTCAGAATACTATGGCAGCTCAACACGAAACCAACTTAATATATGGAAGAGAAATATAGAAAGTAAGATTCAAGCTAAATATCAAACAGAATAAAAAGTGAATCAATAAACAGATCTTACTCAATGGTAGTTGGTGTGGCCACAAAAAGCTGTCTCCGATGCCAAACAGCTCCAGTAGCATAGGGAATAGCAACATCTCCAAGGTATCTGTATTGAGGCCGCAAAGAAGATATGACAATATAGTGCTGATAAGCAAAAGCACAGTACTCAACCGTTTGGTCCCATGCAGTCCATTCTGGATGAGGAAGTAGACCACCAACAGGTTGAAAAGTTTCCCAACTGTCAAACAAGCATTAAGAAGGATCAGTGTGCTTAAAAGATCTTGTTCAGCACTGTAAAGGAATATATAAGCATAAATATGCCCTAAAGGTAACCTTAGTCACCTACTATTTGATGTCTAATATCTTGAAATTGAACTAATGGCAGGCAACTAAAAGGATGACTATGATTCACCTATAAAGCTGAAAGTTTTGTGGGGCTGCCTCAGCAGGAGATTTATGAGAGTTAAATCCATCATCGAGAGTAGTAAAAGAAGAAAGGCCACCGCTTCCAAATCCTGACAAGGGCATAGACTGAATAGTTGAAATAGCTGTAGCTGCAACAGGGCTAATCCTCCGAGATGTTCGATAGGCCACACCTAGAAGTGCCCCTCCATGCAAACCAATAACCTAGAAGAGATTGCATCGAGTTAGAGAACCTTATAGTGCTCCATGCAAGAAAAATGATTGAAACAATCCTAGCCTTAAATTACATGAAGAGAACACTACATGATATACTGCACTAAGGACATATGCTTTTCCCTCTGTTTAAAAACACGCCACACACACAGGAGCTCCTACAACATACAAAACACAAATGAATCCTACTTCAAGATAATCCCATAGTATTTTCCACTCAGTGGTATTATGATCAAAAGATAAACATGAAATCAATAAATAAAAAAATGATTAAATAAAAATTGATGAAGTAAAAGAAATGGCATTGAACAGCCACTCCAGTTCAATGTTACTAATCATATGTTTGAGTTTAAAGGATAATTGAATGAAAAATAGGCATGACTTCTTTACAATGAATTTCCATGTGCCAGTCATTCCAATAACCAGAAAAGGAAGTTGGGCAATACATTACAGGAAGATGAAAAGGGGTAATGACTTTAAGTCCTTTCATAGAACTATATTCCATTGCAATTTATCGTTTATAATTACTGAAAAAGCTAGGAAAATTCTGGATATGCCTCAGATAGATCAACAGATGACAGCAAAAATGAAGACTGCAATCACCAAATTTCAGTGCATGAACAGGAACTACAAGAGTGCCATAAATTGAGAGAAAGACGTCAAGTACCGGTTCACTGCGACCACCAATGGACCTCATTAATATATTTGACGTTCCGTCATCCAGCAAGATACGAACTTGCACAGAGGCAGCAGAGGCAGCAGAAGCAGCCACTGCTGCAGCTTGTGCGGCAGCTGCAGCTGCTTCTTTTGCTTTTCTTGATGAACCCCCTTTCGGAATTATTGGCATTCTAGGAGGCAATGCAGAATCCAATATAGCAAACCTATCACGACAGGTATCCCAAGCCAGAAGCCTTGCACTGCCTGAATCTACAACGGACCAGTCACTCACCTTGTATATAGTGAAGTAAGGAATATCTGGCCACACAATTGCAAGATATCTGCAACCAAAATGTTTGGTAAGAAAGCAATGTCATGTGTATACCAGTTATAAACAAAAAAGAATGTCAAAACCACTTAATGGACAGATAATTACAGTCTCAAAGCCAGAATACAAAGCGTTCGGAAAGCCAGGGTAAATATATTTATTGATATAGCTGCCGGCATTTGAGTAAGAGGGGATGGTTACACATGTTGCTTCCTTTTTGTTTCAAAGGAAGAAATAGACAAATGATTGTAAATTTATGTCCATGTTTAAAAGTAAGACCTCGGACGAGTCTTTACTGATGTTAGTATTTTTGACTTGACATGAAGTTGCATTGACTAGACTATTGCTTCCTCTGTTTCATTGGAAGGAAGAGTGTAGAATCATCCCTTCTTAATTGCATCCTCTCTTTCTCTTGTTAAAAAAGGCAAAAAAAATGAAAGAAAGAAAGGGTCAAGGAGACTTACTTCCCTGAACTGCTTACAGAAAGAACTGAATAAGAATCATGAGGAACAGGTGTACTGATATGCTTTTTCATCTGCTTGACATGTAATGGTTCAGCCGAGTCTCCCCTGTACTTTCCTGTTTCAGATAATGAACCATTACTTCCAAGAGATGGATTTGCTGTGTTGGACAATTGGAAATTCAGAAGCTTCAATTCCCTTTCAACTACATAAATGGCAGAATGCTCTCGATTTCCTGTTGGTGTTGGTATGGGAGCCACGGCTGGAATAGATCTAGCATCAAACTCGCTGACAATAACACCAATATTGGTTCCATTAGCAACAAGGTGGGGCTGTAGAGGATGTGCGACCATGCAATAAACCTGCAGTAGCAACCTATAGGTGTCAAATAAAAGGCATTCCAATATAGAAAACTTAAAAGGACAACACTACTTGTGAAAGAGCAAAATCTGACAAATAGACAACTGTATCAACCCAAGTTCAATTAAAAGAAAGTAGTTATTTGTAGAAATATCAATTTTCAGTGATCAGCAATTCCAATACGTAATATTGATTAGTAAATAAGAAGTGCCTTGTTAATTTAGAATTGATCAAAATTAGTACCATCCTTTTAGGGAATTTATCAGGTCAAAGGAGTGATTCAACCGACATAAAGGTGTGAATAACAAAACCTTCACATTTGTTAATGTAGGTTTGGCATCCAATCTGGGAGTGACAACCATGGTTAAAAACATAAATATATGATTTTATGGGCCAGTTTCCAGAAACATGCAACATTGTTATAAAATAATCATACCAGAGAAGCCCCTAAAAGAAGAAGAAACTGAAAAAATGGGAATATAAAGAGTTGCAATGCAAAATATAATGCTACTTCTATAACAAGTTTCAAACATCACTCTGTTCCCTCCCAGCTATCCAACAAATAATCAACAGAAGCTTTCATTTAACAGTACCAAGAGATGCTAAATTGACATCAAACTCATGATATAAAGCTGCTAAAGAAAAGGCAAAGAAAATAATTACATACCCTAAGTTTCTTGTTTGGTGCAAGAACTTGAGGAGGGATTAGTGAAGAAAGCTCGCACAATGGCCTTGTAAGGGCTGAATAAGTGGGGTGTTCAATGGCCCTGCAAAATGTATGAGTTGTTACAGCCGTGATATCCACTGTACACATCTTTGATGCAAAATTGCAAAACACAGTTGTTTAGTAATCATCAACTTTCTGTCAGAGCATACGACAGAAATAGCAAAATTATGCATACCATATATGAGAATCTTTGACGCAAGTTAAGATATCTAGGTTTGGAGCTCGAGGGTGGCACCAAGATGCCACGCTGTGGCATGCAAGTTTTGGAACAGGTTTAATACGCCGCAACTCCTGCACACACAAACAAAAAAGGGATAGAAAAAAGAAAGTGTGTGGGATTATATTAGGAAAGGAAGGAAAGATAAAGTACCAAAGCCTTCAACTCGAATTTCCATAAATAAAATGAGATTTTCAAGTAGCTTAATAATGGAAGGTTGTTACAACACCTTAAAAGAGATTGTGTCCCATATAGCTAATGTTTTATCTGCACCAATGGTAATAAGTTGCGGAGCACCTCCAATTACTCTCGAAAGCTCAACAGCGACAACCCCACCATCATGTGCCTGGTAATAAGGCAAATTAAAGCATTAAAACCTACTTCAGTTGCACTAGTTCAAAGAAGCAGGACCTGTACAACATGAATAGGTTGGAACAAGATTAAATGTGCACATGCTTAGAAATCATGTATAAACAAAATGACTTGGCAAATAAAACTTTGAGCATAAAATTTACATCTCAAAATGCCAAAAGAAAGTAGTAACAACAGCCATGTTTGACATATTTGCATTATTTCTTGGACAAACAAGGTCCTCAAATAGGTGTGGCATTTTTCTTTATTTAAGATGCAAAGTTGGAAATCTTGCCTCTTTAATACCAGGTATCATAAATTCTTGGCATAGCTAAGTTAATGTGCGTGAACATCAAAATCAAGGTTTAAATTGCTTTTTTAGTTGTGTGATGTAGAAAGGGAAGCAGCAAGACACATGATGAAAGAAGAGTAAGAACGCTACTTTTAAGCTTAGCTTGGGTACAAGTTCTCGTGAATCTTGACCATGGTCTGCGCTCCAAAGTACAAGTAAACCATCACTACCACCCGAAACAAGAAGAGCCTGCAATCAATAGCATAGCAATTGTAAACAAATATGAGTTACATGACATATATCATTTATAGCACATGCAAGTTCATGCACATAGGTCGTTACATGTATTCTCTAAAATGCATAGATATTAATTGAGTGGGGGTGCGCAAGAAAGAAAGTGTGGAAGGCATGCATGCGAATGTTTTCTTACACAGAAGGTGGAGTAAGAAGGGGAGAGAGAGAGTTTACATAATGGAGAATAAGGTGTCCTCCAAGAGAGAAAAGAAAGAACTAAATAATAATAATAAAAAAAAAACAGATATTCAGAACAAAAAGGCTTTACAGTCCCCATTGAATGTCAGGTAAAAGAACCCCTCAAAAGCCCATTAAGAGGTGCACCATAAAGGGTACAAAAAAACAATTTATCCATTAACAATTTCTTTGAAAAAATGATCCTTTCAAATTCTGTACTCTTTATTCCATCCAAAGACCCAACTCGCAACATTGATAGCACACCAGCATTTATTCTTGCAATCCTTTCCTCATT
>Ga0325402_1003859_pt1 | contig 13718 bp, 6 predicted proteins | sample PopdelMetagenome_22_FD_207212 | JGI IMG/M metagenome (GOLD analysis project Ga0325402, IMG submission 207212) | Populus deltoides microbial communities from Bellville, Georgia, United States - Xylem-PdKOR-R3 | ecosystem: Host-associated > Plants > Phyllosphere > Stem > Wood/Secondary xylem... | reverse complement strand
TGACTAATTATGCAACTATGGGCATACATGATCGGGATAATCTAATAGAAAAAAAATAAAGATAAATTTCTAATAAATTAAATGTTGAAGGATAAAATTAAAATAAATTAGTTTTAAAAAATAACAAAAAAAAAGTTAAACCACGTTAGCTTTTGAAACCGGTGACTTTAGTCATGAACCTAGGAACAACCTCATAGAAAATAAACCGTAAAAAATAACAAAGCAAAACTCTTAAAAATTTGATAGAAAATAAGAAAGCATCAGCTTAAAGAAAGAGAAAAAACCAAGCAAACTCGTGAAATCCTAGACCTGAATTCAATTAAGAAACTTAAATTTCAACCAATTTAATTTTGAATGATAAAATCGTGAAAAAAAATATCAATCTAAAAAACTTGCAAGAGCAAAAAAGATAACAATAAAAAAAATGAAGATCAAATTTGATAGAAAAAAAAACTCAATGATGATGAAATTGTAAAAAAAAAACAATCTAAAAAATGATCCAAAAGAAAACAAATAGCAATTAAAAGAATAGGGACCAAGTTTAAAAGATTAAAAAATGGTAGGGGAGTGAAATTGAAAAACATCTTTAATTTCATAGATCAATCAAAGTTATAAAAAAAAAATAGAAATCAAAAGCACAGAGACCAAATATGAAGGAAAAACTAATTGCAGGGGCAAGTCTAAAATTCTAAAGGGACTGACGTTGAAATCGAGAAAGAAATAAAGAGAGAAAAAAAGGCTTTCAGCCCCAAACAAAAGGCGCATTTGTCGCACACGCTGCCCTATCACTAAGGGGGCAGGAGACCTTTTAAATATAGTCACAAAAGACGGTGTTTGGTGGTCGAAAGGCCCTGCACATGCCATCTAAAGAGCATGATGGTCTTCTACTTGCTAGTGCATAATATTTATTATGTAGTCAATTATAATAATGTCTTTGAGTAACCTTCATATTAATAATAAAAGCTATGTAAAATGAATAAAAAAAACCTTATGAGAGAGTTATGTTGAATTTATTTTTAAGAGCAACATAGTAATTAACTATTAGGAAAAAAAAAATGAAAGATCATAACACTATAACTCCCTGATTGAAAAGCATTATATTTTTTTAGTTAGGGTTAAATCAATAATTTTTTTGTACAAAAAATGAAATTATTAATATAACCTTGTAATAATTATTAAAAATAATTATATCAATAAAAAGTACATCTTACCACAATACATAGTTTAAAGATTATTTGAGGCGGGTAAAATAATGATTTGTTACTACAGCTGGAGTATTAGTCAAGTTGAAATTTTGGGCGGGGAGTTCTTGTTATTGGAGTGTGAAAGAGTTCCAGAGGAGGTTGGTGTCCATGAAGGTTGGACACCCGTTACCAAATCTACCATTCTGCTTGGTTTTGTCTTACATCCCAAGCTTTCACTTGACGAGATTTGTGTGGGTCAACCCTTCTCTGAAAAGGAACTGATTTCGATGGAAGAGCAGGTCAATGATGACTATTCTGCTTCCTTTTCATGGTGGTCTGCTAGACATAGGCGTCCTTATCAATCCCAATGGCTTCAAGCTACTCTCTCAGGTTTTTCTCCCTATCTCTAGCCTTTCATTCATGATTCTTGTATAAATGTTATACCTGTAAATAACCTGTTACAATTACATATTTATGGCTATTAATTATGCTTTTCTTTATGTCAAATATTATCTGTTGTTTTCTCTCTCGTTTTCTTGAATTACTAGAAATACTTCACTTCTTTGCCAAGCAGAGATTGAAACCATTCCACCTCTGTTCTTAATGATCCCATCTTGGAGACATTTATAGCGCAAAAGGCTAATGAAATATGAAATTTGTAACAAAACGCAGATTTGGATAACAAGACTAAAATGTCCTAAATAGCATACAAGATGGAGATTCATTTGCCGAGAGAGCTGAGATGTTTTATAAGAGAAGACCAGAGGTTATGAACCCGGTGCATGACTTGCACAAATCCTACCGTTCTTTAGCTGAAAGTATGACCAACTTAGATATGAAAGCATTCATGTTTCCCATTTGAGATCATCATCCTCTTCGTCATTAAACTCCTCCAAACAAGTCCAGCTCTTCCAGGCCTGCAACGAAGGTAATGTTGGGAACACCAAATTGGAAGCACCAACTTCCCGCCCCGATTCATTTGCAGAAGAAAAATATAGTTTTGGACAGGAAAATGATTCAATGTCAAGTGAACAATACAAGATCCTGAAGATCAATGGAGATGTTGATGGAAAAGTTAACGAAAGTGGGCTGTAAAGATCATTAATGGTATTGGATTAAATGGAAACATTGATGGTAGTGATCACAAAATGGAAAGCCTCGAAAAGGAGAAATTGCGAGATGCATTAAGGCTACAGGTCTCGGAACTTACTGGGGATAGTTTGCAGCAGCAGAGTGAGCTAATAAAGAGAAATGACGAGAAGAGAGAAGTGATCAAACATCTTATACAGGCTAATGGAAGAGAATAGGATCCTGAAGAGTTATCTTCCTAGCTACGAGGTGGATATGAGGCTGAACACCAAATCTCATGTATCAAAGCTGAAGAGGCTCCATTGCATTGGCAAGTTCAAGGGTTAATTGGCATTTCCCACAAGTTTTGGTTGATAACGTAATGCAATCAAAGAACAAGAAGGTTATCAGTCAAAAAATGCCACCAGTTCCTTTGGTTTTTTCGAACTGGTAGCCCTTTTGTTCTTTCATTGCACTGCATTCCATCCCATCCCATCATGAAAATCAATGCCAAACTTGATCTTAATCTTGCCTCTTGTTTTCCTATTTCGTTGTAAGGAGATGCGCGCGGCTTTCCATTGGTATTCGTTGGTTTCCATTTTTCATAGAATAATGACAGTTATTGTATACAAGAATGAATGTACTTGTAATTTCTTAATAATTATTTCCTGGCATTGCATTTTTTGGTTCAAGCAATGGATTTTATTTGACTATATGATAGTTTTCTCTCCCGAATTACTTCACCAATTTTAAGCAGGCTTTAATTCATTGGTTCTTGTGCAGAGACGGGAAAAAAAACGACCATTATTCGAAAAGGAAAGAAAAGAAAAAAACAGCGAGCATACAATTACACGTACATGAATGTTAAATGTCCTCTCGAAAAGAGAAAAAAACAAAGTGTAAGGCCCATTTTTAATATTTAATGAAATAAACCTATGAGGCAAGGTCCATTTTTTCCTCTTTAATGAAATAGACGTTTCTTCAATGCTTACAAAATCATCGGGGTATTGCTAAGTACAGACATTTTTAAACCATCAACATTTAATCTTCAAAAAAAAGAAAAAAAAAACAATTTGAAAACAGCCTCTGGCATAATCCTGAAGGCACGAAATCACTACAGATCTTTCCAGCAAATCACGGCAGCCAAGCTTCATATCTTTTTGTCTTCGTAACCCACAAAATAACACCTTTTTTTTTTTACTAATAAAAAATAATGAAATAATAAAACAGTTGTCGATAACGGCTACAAATAACCCCGTCCCGTTTCCGTCCACGGTCCCCCCATCACATAGTACAACAGTTGAGACAAAACCAGCATATCTCCCCTTTTCCTCTCCACCAATATTGCACTGCATTTCTCCACAAAAGATCTAGGCAGGCAGACCGGCCTTAAAAAAGATCAAAATTTTTGAAAATAAGATCCTTTTGTTTTACCCTACTCTGACTTCTATTTCTTTGTTTATTTATGGACTGGCAAAGAACTGGAAGTCCGCTCTACACGCTCCAAGGGACCAGCGACCCCGCCTCTTCTCCGACAGCGGCTACGGTGCAAAATGCGCGTCACGGTCACCATGCGCGATCCTCTTCCGCCTCTGGATTATCCACCATCAAGCGAAACCAGAATGTGGCGGCTAAAGCGGCGGCTCAGCGGCTGGCGCAGGTCATGGCCTCTCAAACTGCTGATGACGACGGCGACGACGAAAATGACGGCGATGATCTAGGGTTTCGTTACAGTGCGCCTCCGCCTCTGTCTTTTTCGAGGAATGTTAATAGTAACAATACAAATGTTACCACTACTAGTAAAGCTTCGTCCACTGCTGCGTCTTCAAGGATCAATAGATCTCCTTCACCTGCGGTAACTTCTTTTCTTAACTGTTTTTTGGGTGAGATTTTTCACTGGAATGAAAATGTGCTTCAATTTGATTGAAATAAATTAAGAAAATGATTGGTTGGTTTTAAATGATTGAAGGAGTGATTTTATTGCTTACTGTTAAGTAGTAAATGTAGCATTTAACGGCGGGAGTTAAGACGCGAATCGTGGATGTTAGATTTATATTAACTTCATCTTTCTATAATTAGAGTCCTTTAACTAGGAAATTAAACTGAGACTTTATTTATTTCTTTTATTTTTTTTAAATTGTGATAATTTCTAATACAAGAATGCATGATGTGTAAAAATTAACTGGATTGTATGGCAATAGAATATGCTAATTGGAATTTTTTTTTTTTTTTTTTTGGGGGGGGGTCTGCGTTTAGTTAGCTAGGAATTTTGAAGAGCCTGCATCGGGTGGATCAACATCAGCTGGAAGGCCAGCAATGTCTCTTAGAACGGCAGCAGCACCACCACCACCAGTGCCACAGAGCAAAGGATCATTGAGGACTGCGGTTTCTTTACCGCCAATGGATCCTCCGAGAAATGGACATAGAGATGGTAAAAGGTAGAATGAATAACCTGCATTAGAGAAATAGAACATTCACATGTAGTCTGCTGTAACTGTGAATGTTCAATTCTATTGGAATTCATTTCTTTTTATCTTATTTTATTGGAAAAAAAAAAGAAATATGGATTTCCTAGTATCTATATCAACTTTGTGATACTGGTCATTTTTTTTCACTTATTAGAATGCGATGGCATGAAAGTTAATGTAACATGTTTTTTGGCTTAAGGTAGAAGGTTGAAGGTCTTTTCTTAATGCAGTCTAGTCAAGCAGCATGTGATTGATGTGACATGGTTTGCCTTGCATAACCCGGTAAAGGAATACCTTGCCCTTGAGGTGTAGCTAAGAAATTTGCCTAGCTAGGCCAAACTTTGAAGAGGGATAGCAAACAAAATGACACATTAATTTTTACGACCAAGTTCCATCTAGCTCGAGTAATGTCTCCTTAGTACTGCAACATGCATCCCCTATCAAGACCATTGTTTAGATAAACTGATCTTTGACTGTTCAATTAAGGATGCATGGTTTATGATATGACAATTTGGAGATGTGAATTGTCATAATTGCAGATTCTTGTCAGATGCTGTACATTTTAACTCAAAAGATACAGGAGATCAACGTGAAGCTTCTGCACTCCGTGATGAAGTATGTTGATTTAACCAGATTGTTGCCATTTGCATTTTTCTTCTTTATGTACAACAATCAATAAGTATTCTCTTAAAGACATTATATGGATTTTATTTTATTTTTTTACGATAATGAAGACCCCATGATGAGATTAATTCTTTTGGCAGCTTGATATGCTACAAGAAGAGAATGAAAACATCTTTGAGAAGGTACAATTATTTTTATTTTTTTCCCTTTTCCAAACAAGTATATGTAGCATCATATGGTACAATGAAACCTGTGTTTATTGTACAGCTCCGGCTTGAGGAAGAGAGATGCGAGGAAGCAGAGGCCAGAGTCAAGGAGCTTGAGAAACAGGTGCTACTTTGTTTCCATATTGTTAGGCTATGTTTTAGAGCCTCAGCACATTGGCTTCTTTTTTGTTTGACTTTCCATAAAGCTTAAGAGTGTTTAATTAACCAATTTAGGGTGCATTTGTTACAAGTTTTAAAGATGGAAATATACTGTTTCGTTAATAACTACAAGACTTTTCCAAACATGTGCATTAAGGGCACACATGGAAGGTTTTAAATTTAATTCCTGGTAAAAATGTTGATAAACAATGCGTTGATGTTGATTATGGGAGCTTGTCATTACAGAGAAAAAATGAGCTATAACTCTAAGCTTGAGGAAGCAAGGAAAAAAAAAATAGAAGGCAACTTTAATTCCCTTTGCAACCAATTCATCACTTCCTTTTCAAACAAGTTTAAATAACCCACCACCAATAAAGATTACCCTTTTTTTACCCATATAGAACCCACCCTTGAAGTAGCTCTCCTCATTCATACAGAACAGTATTCTTCTTCCTAAACCTTGCTCTTCATTCAACATTTGGATTTTTCAGGTGCTGCTTTGAATTTGAAAGCCTCACAGGTACCCCTTTTCATCCCCCCACGTCCAGTGTCATTAACATGTACACTTTGCTGCTTGTTCTGGGTTCACAGGTTGCTGCTTTTGGAGAAGGAGTATCTTTAGAAGCTAAATTGCTTAGCAGGTCAGTTGTTCTAACAACTTAGGTGGTTCTTTATCTTTGTGAACATTCATGCAATGACATCATCTGCTGCCATCTGCAGAAAGGAAGCTGCTTTGCGGCAGAGAGAGGTAATGGGGATGGGTTCTTATGCCAGGCTTTTCAATTTAGATCATTGTGTCTCATTTACCTTACTGAGTTGGACAAACTAAGACACTTATTTAGGCCATCAAATGACTGTAACTCCTACGTTTAGACTGTTCATTATTATATTTGAATTGTAGTAGGGAGGGCTTTTGTGTCCTTTTTGTTTGAGGATCATGATGGTTTTCTTGCTGTAATTAGCTTCAACAATGTAAAAAATAACCCAAGGATCATACTCGTTTTCTCTAAATGTTGTTTTGTTCTTTAGGCAGCACTAAAGGATGCAAAACAAAATAATATGGTGGACAAGGAAATTGCATCTATTCGGTCTGAAGTAGAGGTAAGTATGCCATCAAGTGGTCTTCTAAAGCCTTCCACAATATTTTCCTGGTGTTTCTAGCTTCCTAACCTATCTTATATTTCTTGCTTAATTCAGAATGCAAAAGATGAGGCAGCAGCAGTTATGCGACAGCTGAAGGGAGCTGAATCTGAAGTGAAGGCCCTTCGTTCAATGACACAAAGAATGATATTGACTCAGAAAGAAATGGTTCGTAGTATAATAGATTCAAGTGGCTCCTTAATAATTGCTTAGAAACTATTAATTGTGTATCTGCATTTCAGGAAGAGGTTGTTCTTAAGAGGTGTTGGCTTGCTCGATACTGGGGCTTAGCTGCAAAATATGGTAATCTACTGGTCAATGTTTTCTTTTTTTGATGTAGCACTGGAAATGTCTTAGTTTCTAAATTTCCTTTTTCTTTCCTGCGTGAATTATGAGGCAAGTATCTGTAGGCTAATGAACTTTCTCCTCACAGTTTTCTGATGTAATATGACTTATTTTAATATACTTTGGAAAAACTATGTGCATGATGTCATTGCGAGATCCTTTTGAGATTGACAATGTGCAGTTTGTCGATCACATCTAACTAATACACGCAATTCTTCTCATATTTATAGGTATCTGTGCGGATGTTGCTGTGTCAAAGCATGAATACTGGTCATCCTTAGCACCTCTTCCATTTGAGGTGGTTGTTTCCGCTGGACAAAAGGCTAAGGAGGAATGTTGGGAAAAAGGCTAGCACTTGCTACTTGGCTTTTGAATTTACTATTGCCTTATAACTGGTTATATTTGTGGTTACAGTTTTTTAACCTGTCCAGTGTGTTGGTTTGAACTGCTCTATTGTTTGTATCACTCTTTTTTCAGGATCTAATACTGGTAACTTTGAGTAGGTGATGAGGACAGTGAGAAGAGAAGTACCCTTGCACAAGACTTGAGCGATCTAACTGGTGAAGGAAATATCGAGAGTATGCTCTCAGTTGAAATGGGTTTGAAGGAGCTTGCTTCCTTGAAGGTTTTGTGTCATTCATCACTTGTCTTTAAACCATATGGTTCCATCTTGTGTTTAATTTTGAGTTTCAATGCAATGCGAAATAAGCTTTGTTTTTCTTTCTGCCCCCTTGTCTCTATATTTAACTGTTATCTTTGCATGATTTAGAGTTTCTGGTTTACAAAGTATGACTGTGTTCTGATATTATATATTGCACTCCTTTCAAGGTTGAGGATGCCATTGTGCTTGCACTGGCCCAACAGCGGCGAGCAAACTCTCTTCGACTCTCCATCTCAGGTATGATCTGGCTTGTTGACATGCTGCTGCTGCTGGCAGTGATTGTTAGATTCTATTCTTTCTCATATCATTGTTTATGCTATTGTATCTTTTGCTGACATGACTTTTCTGTTGCTTTCAGATGTCAAATCGCCTGGTGATCCAAAGTATACGGAAGCATTTGGTGAGTCACTATATATGGCCGAACAAATTTTTTTATAATGTAAAAAAAGTGATAGATTAAAAAAAATCAAGTCATAGGTCATTAGTTAAATTGACAATTTAAATATTTACGGAAAATAACAATAAATAAACTGATAAAAAAAACAACGACAAAAAAAAGAACCACACCTAAACTTATTCGGATTATAAAACAATTCAATGCTAACCTAACTGAAGGAAAACAAAAAAAAAGGGTCAAACTTCAAAGAAAAAAGAAAACATCAACTTAAAAAAAGGTGGGGAAAACCAAATAAACCTACCTAGTCTAATCTAAAAAACTAGTAACTTGTTAAATCATGAACCTGAGTTCAATCAAGAAGTTTAAATGTCATCCAATTTATTTTTGAAGGATGGAATTGTTGAAAAAACTATTAATAAAAAAAACTTGTATAAGAAAAGGAATAGCAAAAAAAATGGGGCTAAAATCTGACACGAAAAAACTCAATGGGTATGAAATCTAAAAAACAAATTACCGCAAACAAAAAAAAATTGCAATTAAAAGAATTAGGATCAAATTTAAAAGATTAAAAAATCATAGGGGGTGAAATTGAAAATCATTTGTAATATGATAGATTATTTATAGATTAAAAAATAGTAGGGGTGAAATAAATTTTTTTTTTATTAAGAGCTAACCTAATAGAATCAAACCAAAAAACAACAAAATAAAAGTTCAAAAAATGATAAAAAATAAGATAACATCAATTTAGAAAAAAAAGGAAAAAAAACAGGGCAAATTTCTTAAACCTGATCTAATATCTAAAAGTTGTATCTCCTGAAATATTTTACCCAGATTCAATCAAGAAGCATAATTCTCAACCAATTTAATTTTGAAGGATGAGATTGGTAGAAAAATATTAATAAAAAAACCTACAAAAGTAACAAAAAGAATGAGGATAAAATTTGATTAAAAAAAACAAGGAGGATTCAATTTAATGAAAAATATAAAAAATAATCCCAAATAAAATAAATATCAATTAAAAGAATAAGGATCAAATTTTAAAGATTCAAAAAATCAAAGGGGTGAAATTTAAGAACATCTGTAAAAGTGAAGCAAGCCCGGACAAACATTTTAAATATAGTCAAATCTCAAAAAGCTCGCAACCTATGAAACCCTGAATTTGAGTCCTATCAAGAAGTTTATTATAAGCCAATTTAAAAATATAAATTTTAAAAACTTGTCAAAGCAAAACAAAAAAAGCCTTGAGTGAACCCATCAGCCAGCCCGGATCAACAAATCAAACACATGCCTAAGACATGAAATTGGGATGACCCTATAAATAGGAAAGCAAAAAAAATACCACCAAAAAAAATATTTGAAAAAAATGCTTTAAGAAAAGACAGAAATCGACTCGAGCTAATCCTTTAGATCTATTACCCGGATCATGAGATCAAGGTGACCCCATTAAAGGCAAACTCGAAAAAACAAAGAAGTTCTTAATCAAACAAATATTGAAATTAAATGTTTAGGGAAGAAATTGTAAAAAACAAATCCATTAAGAAAATGATTAAAAAAATAGCATTTAAAAGAATTAGGACCAAATTTGACATAAAAATTAAATGAAAATAAATTCCTAGGGGTGGAATAAAAAACAAATCAATCAAGAAAATGATTCAAAACAAAACAAATAGCAATTAAAAGATTGAGAATCAAATTGAAAACAAATCCAAAAAAATTAAATGATCAAGGATAAAATCGAAAATAAAATCAAATAAGAAATAATCAATGTAAATAAAACAATTGCAAATACAAGAAGAGGGATTGAATCACAAGAAAAAATAAATTGAAGGGTTGGTATGATTTTTTGCATAGCCAACACGCAATTTGAGGAAGAAAGAGAATGAAAAGAAAGAAAAGAAAAGCAATTTCGGGTCAAACCACTATACTCGCGCCATCTAGAGAGGAAGAGGATGCTGAGATGAATGAAATGATGCGGCGGAATCACAGTTACAACCACCAGAGCTAGTCGCACATGCCGCCAAAAGGCGGCGGAGTGGTTGACACGTGTTAGGCACACTTCAACAACATTTTTGTTTTTTTTATTTTTTCAAAACTGAAAATGCTCTTAGGACTAAACAATAATAACAAACAAACTATGATGAAATTACAACCAGATCCCTAAAACCAAGGCTAAAAAATTTGAATGATAAGGGTAAAGTAATAATTATATTGTTCTATCAAATATGAAAATGTAAAAGTGTCTATGTAGAAGGCATTGAATTATTTTATTTAAGGGTTACATTAGTAATTTTACGTTGCATTAAAAAAACATACTTACCAAAATAATCTCGCACAATCCTCAAAAGACATTTTATGTTATGGTGAAAGGATCACCTTACCCCCGAAGCAAAGGCAAAAGATAAAATGATTAAGATGTAAAATAGTAATTATACTATTGTAAGGAATAGTATTTTGTTTTGGGGCACTCTCCACGATGATTAGTTTTGTGGATAATATTTGGGCCACTTTATACATTTGCCATATAATTTACTTGGCTGAAATAATTAGGACCACTGCTATCATTCTCACTTAAAGTTGATGAGCATTGCCTATCATATGCTGTTGAGATCACAGTTGTATATAATTAAAATCCATCTTTTTTCTTTGCAGAATTGAGTCCGGAGGAGTCTGAAGATGTTCTTTTCAAGGAGGTCTGGCTTAATTTATTATTTAACCACTGCTGTATCTAATTTATTTTCTAGAATTGTATAATCTTTATTTGGTGGATGAACCTGCATGGTGAAATATGCAAGTTTCCAATTTTTCTGCAAATGTTTTTCGTTTCTGGATGTGCGATTAAGCATTTTGGTGGATTGCTGTTGTCACTGGCCTATTTTGTATAAACAGTGTTCTATTATAGACTTTGGTATGTGTTGGAAAATCTCAATTGATGATCAACATTCTTCAAGTGAACTGATCACTTTCAGACTTGTAGAGAGAATTGAATGGTATCCGTGTGCCTTATTGAAATCTTAATAATTAAGCAAGGGAATTTCCTTATTCTTTCATATTTGTACCGTTTTCCTTTCCTGTGAAAAATACTACCTGTGAATAGCCCATAATATCTAGTCATTGACAGGTTAAAAAATTAATAGTTTCTGCTCTGTAATCTTTATGTTGTGCTGATTTTGATTAAGTTGAAACATATTTAACTTGTGTAGGCGTGGCTTACATATTTTTGGAGAAGAGCCAAAGCCCATGGTATAGAGGAGGACACTGCAAAAGAACGATTTCAATTTTGGATTAGCCGCAGTGTGCACTCACCAAGTTCACATGATGCTGTTGATGGTAAGCTTCCCTCGTCCTTGATAATTTGTTGCTCACATGTAGTTGATACACAGTTCTATAAAAACCATAGAGAGAAGATTGTATAACTTTGACACTGTTACTGGAGTCACTACTCGCTAGAAGCCATTGTAAAAATACCCACTGCCAAATCCTTTCAATTGTCCATATCATTGCGTTGGTACCTTGATCTCATGAATGATCACATATCTTGAGTATTCATCTCAGTTGAGCAAGGCCTGACGGAGCTCAGGAAGTTGGGAATAGAGCATCGATTGTGGGAAGCATCTCGCAAAGAAATCGATCAGGACTCTTAACACAAATCTTATGGGCAACTTGGGGGCTCTGGTTGACGATGGTTGTTCCAGGAAATCTCACGCTATCAAGTTTCTTCTTGATTCATTTTACTGAATTCTTCTTCTATTTGTTGGAGAATTTACCTATGTTGCTTGGCACTGGTCCGCACCAGTCATATGATATATAAAGTAGGCTCATCTCTTTAGATACATGTTATATATACACATGCATCTACATATAGTTATGTTAATTACATGAAGTTAAATACAGTCTAGATCAAATTGTAGCAAGCTTGCAATGGAAGGAAATAGCTAAGTTGGTTTTGATTTCTCATTTTCTAAGAACAAGAGTAATAGCTAAGTTAGCAATGCTTGGACGAATGCTTGTCTGCTGTGGATCTCGAAAAGTTTTGCTGGATTCTGGCGCAAAAGCCGACCATTTAAGAGACAAAAGTTGTAATTTCCAAGGAAATTTGAGCAGGAGGAGATAAACAAGGGTGAAGCTACGCTGTTTAATTATGTGTTTAGAAATGTGGGTTTTTAAAAAAAATTAATTTTTTTTTATATTTTGGATTGTTTTGATATGTTGATTTTAAAAGTAATTTTTAAAAAATTAAAAAATATTATTTTAATATATTTTAGAGTGAAAAATATTTTAAAAAATATAATTATAATTTCAAATAGGCATAGGGTTTTTAACGGGCGATTAAGGTGCTGTTTATGTCAAAAGAGACCCGTTTATAGTTCAAAGTTTGAGGGGTTATTTGTTTTGTCATCTTAACAGGGAAAATTGAAAAAAATAAAAGACTCTAGTTATCTTCCTGTCAAAATTTAATGCTAGGATTAAGAAGTGGTTATGTTTTTGTGTTTTAAAAGTATTTTTAAAAAAATTAAATTTTTTTAAATTAAATTTTTTTGATATTTTTATATCATTTTAATATGTTAATTTTAAAAATAAATTTTTTTTAAAAAAATTATTTTAATATATTTTCAAATAAAAAATTCTTTAAAAATTAATAACATTCTCAATCAAGCTAAAACGCAAAACTGATCCGACGCCTAGGTGATGAATCACTGATGTACGGGCATTACTATGTGATAAAATTGTCGTGACTCTTGAGTTGTAGAGACTAGAACTACAATGTGAAGTTGAGAGGTGGGTTTTACTCGAAATATCGTTTGTTTCTGTGTTTAATTATATTTTTGAAAATTTTTAATTTTTAAATATTTTTTAATGGTTTTAAATTATTTTGATATACTAATATTAAAAATAAAATTTAAAAAATAAAAAAGTATTATTTTAATATATTTTTAAATAAAAAATACTTAAAAAAATAATTTTTGTCACAATTCCAAGCATTTTAATAAAAAAACTAAAAGTTATGGAGAAAACATTTTTTCTTCGTACCCAAACATTGTAGATTGAATTAGTGTTTTTTTTTAAATAATTACAAAAACTTTTCTTTAGTTTAATCTAAATTTCATTTTTTTCTTCTACTTATATAAATTACATTTTCTATAATGTAGTTTACATGTTCGATAACAATTTACATCCTCAACATTGCATTCTGTTTGAATTTTTTATTTGATTTATGATGTAAAGTGTAATTTATAAAAGTATGGAGAGAGTGAAATTCAGTAGACTATAAATATGGTTTTTTGTAAATATATCTCTTTTTTTTATTATTTTAATTCTTTTTTTTTGTTATTGATTTTTTTTTTTAATACCATCCTTTCAAATTTAGTTTATTTAGGTTTTAAATTGACGATTTGTTTTGATTGACTTCGACAGGTTTCTCACAAGATTGAAAGAGGTTATTAAATTGATGTTCAATTTGACAAAATC
>Ga0325402_1003857_pt1 | contig 13724 bp, 5 predicted proteins | sample PopdelMetagenome_22_FD_207212 | JGI IMG/M metagenome (GOLD analysis project Ga0325402, IMG submission 207212) | Populus deltoides microbial communities from Bellville, Georgia, United States - Xylem-PdKOR-R3 | ecosystem: Host-associated > Plants > Phyllosphere > Stem > Wood/Secondary xylem... | reverse complement strand
TAATCCTTACATCAATATCACATCCCAAAACTCTCTTCAACTCCTTTTCTGTTATTATTCTCTTCAAATCTGTCTTTATTTGTAATTTATATAATTCACCTCCCTGTGGTTCGACCCCGGTCTTGCCAGGTTATTTATTACTTTGACACTCCTGCACTTGGGAGAAGACATCAATCTTTTGGTCGTGTCAATAGGCCAAACAAACTGTTTGGATCCATAACAACAACCAAGAGAAAAACAGAGTTGACAGAATTACCCAAGGACAGCCAAAACAAGACCACTCCAACATAAGATGTAGTAGCAAATGAGAGGATTTGTAACAGCTATGGCTTGCTCACCAGCAAGAGCCTCATCCAAACAGATCCCCTCAACAACAAATAAAGCCTCCACCAAGCAGAAACTCATCAAATTGCCAATGACTAGGAGCAGATTAGCCTCAAAGTAGTACGTGACCTGAAGGGAATAGCACACGAGAGGAGTAAAACCAAGCAGAGGTATGGCAACCACACCATACAAGAACTAGAGGATGAAATCAATCATCAGCTCTAGCAAGCCAACATTGCAAGCAGTAGCGACAAACTCTCCGGTAGCTTAACAACAAACAACTTCTAGAGAAAATCATCGTCAATCAAGGAAGACAACAGAAACAAACTGACTCCACTCAGCCATCCAGCAATAGGGACTACTAGCATCCTCCAGAAGTCCAACAATAGCATGGCCAAGAGAAGAAATAGAACATATACAAACAGAATGTAGCAAAATAATGTCGACTATAGCAGCAGGCTAGAACAAGGCAAGCTGAACTTGCAGTAGACATAAAAACAAAGAACAAACTGTCCAGACTTCATGAGGTGTGTAACCTCATGTTGTTTCCATAGGGCTATTATGCCCCCTAAAATACCAGAAAAGAAGTAACATTATAGAGGGGAAAGGGTATGAGATTCCCTACCTCTTTCAGAAACTTTGTTGAGATGATGCAGAGCCGCAGATCTGGTATTGAAACCTTCAGAAATCCCAGAACCAACATCACCAGCGAAGACGCCAATGATGCTGATAGAGGAATTTTGTATTCTTACACAAGATGAGCAAAAGACCCCATCAGGCAAGCAAAATCCAGTTCCATGACAGAAATTGAAGTAAGATAAGAAAGCAAACCTCCGTCTAATCCATCTATGAAGAAGGGGTGAACCACATCTTTATTGAAGCCCTTGTTACCGGGCCAATCTTCAACCTAAATATCACTTCTAATAAAAGCAGTGGTTGCATTCAAGTGCTCTCAGTATTTCATAGCATCATTTCCAAACTCAGTGGCTTTTTATTGCAATTTATCAACCTAATAGGCTACTCGTTCAATCTAACTTGTCATTTGCTTTATGTTGTCATGGAATAAGGTATTATCAGTAACCAGGACATCGTTACTAGAAGTTAAAGTGTCATTGTTTCTTTAAAGCATTCATATTGTATTTTCCAACAATGTTCTTTTAGTCATTGCTCTTTATAGCTCCTTCCTCTCGATGTCAAGCTCATATATTTTGGAGTTAATTTGAACCTCAAATTTGTAGATGTAGTCTTGACATCTTTAACACTTTTAGCTCCCTCAGCTCCTCCTCTCTAATTTCTAAGATGAAAGAACTAGAGCATATCTCTAAATGGTTAATGAGAAAATACTCAACATGAAAAGTCTACTTGAACTCATTGCCACTAAAACCCATATTAGTGAGGTCTATAACTATTCTTAATGGCAGACCTGTATACTTTTCTTGACCAAACTCTTTTTAAAATGAAATGGGTAATGTAAAGTCATATTCAAGTAGAAGAAGTAAGCATAGCCAGACAAGAACACTCTCATTTTCAACAACTGAGAGTAGAATCTTATAAGTATATTAATCTCCTATTAGCCTCAAGGCATCCAAAAGGAACACCAAAGGATCCATTTGTAATTGACTAATATATCTTGAGTTCAAAACCATATGTGTTAAGCTATTGGTTGTCATTAAGAGGAGAAATTGTGTGATACCCACATCTTATAAAGAGTGATGTGAACACAAGAAACCCCAACAAGTTTTTCATTCACCATGACAACGGTCATGATACTGAGTAATGTCATATCTTAAAAAATGAGATAGAAAGATTAATCGTTAGGGGTTATCTCCGACAATTTATAATAAAGAAAATATAATCTAAAAAAAAGGTTGACATATTGATGATATGTTACCCGATATCAAATAGGTTTCAAGGATTGTATCTCCAATTACATGAGAAAAACTATAAAGATTTTCAATGAAAAAGGCAATGTTATCTCTCCAAGTAGTCTCCATATATTTTTCTCTCTGGTTTTGTTTATCTCCATGTCTCCAACAAAAATCTTCATATATCCAAATGAAATCAACATGTATCAAATGAGAATCTACATGTCTTCAATGAAATCTCTTTGTCTTTAACAAAATCTCCACGTCTCCAAATAACGAGCTCTTTAAACATCCATCATGATAATTCTCCAATTAATTCTCCATTTCTCTCTACTCTCCAAATGAGAATGTTCTATACCCTAGGAGGACCAAATAAGCTAATCAAACTCTCATCACTCTTGCATGACACATTAACAAAATCCATAAAAAGGTAACATAATAAGCATGAGACAATAATTGTTTTCTATCCCTCGTACTTTAACTAGTTAAGTCTTTCAAACATGAATATTGAAAATAACAGGGGCAAATGATAGTGCATAACAAAGAAAAACATTAACCAATTCATTTTCGCTGGTAGGTTAAACGGACCACCCTTAACTATTTTAGGATAGAAATTTATGGACAACATGTCAAATGGGTTGTCCATAACGTTTTTAAGTTCAACCTACTAAAACCCAATAACTAGCACACAACACAATGCATATTATGACTTTCAAGAAAATCATTATGGTGCTTGACCTCTTGTTCTTACACATAAACTGTCAATACAACACCTATTTTTCTCATCAATGGATATCTCCTACTAAACATGTGTTCTCAAAAGGAACCTGCCTCCTTTAAGAATCACTTGCAAGCGTTAACCTTCCCACCAATGACACAACAAGGTATAATAACCAAAATCTCAATTTTTTTTCCACTCACTATTAGTTACCTGTGAAGAAAAGAAATTATTCTCTATTATTATACCACTCTCCACGAGGTAACCTGACTTGATCAAATTCTATATAAATACCTCATGTTAATAGGTAAACAATAATTCAATAAGTTCACAAAAGAACAACTCCTACATCCTTCACTCTTCTCTTTTATGGATATTATTTCCCCTGTTACATTTATTAACTTAAACAACAAAAGGTGACCTATTTCGATATGAGACTTATGTTTATAATAAAGTATAGAAACAACCAAGTTTAGTCACCCCATCAGCTTGTCAACCGGTGGCCAACTCTAGTCACCCTTTCAAACCTGTCAACTAGTAGCTAGGCCTAATCATCGAGTCAAACCTAGGCATAGTCGTGGAAAGCTTAATCCATTCTGCAGTTTTCATATCTTCATCATTAACAAGAACTAAAAGTCGATGCTGATTTAATATTGTTAATATTCCTTATAATGAATTACCAAAACTACTTAGTTTCCTAAAAAAATCCAAGTGATTTGTTTATAATTATATTCAATTCAATCTTTGGATGTAAAAAGAGAAAGTAACTAAGAAGAGAGAAAACTCCATTGAACCCCATTTTGACCACGTAATCTGACAATCTTTGTGTTTATATGTATATCTTTACGAGAAGAGTTCGTTGATATAAAAGAGAGGTTGAGGCTCAAAAAATAATTAAATTTTTGGATTTGATTTGGTTTAGGAAGTTTTCAAAGTGAATTAATATGTTTTTTGACATTTTAAAATGGTTTTTACATGTTGTGAAGATGATTTTAGGTGTTTAGAGGTAGAAAGGTGGAGAAATTAGGTTTTAGTCCAATATTAATAGCCCATCAATTTTCTAACGTTACCTATCAAAAGATGTAAGGTGAGGTGAGGTTAACCTGTCATTCACCCCTTTTTATCAATTTATGAGTCATATATAAGCTTGTGTCACTCCCTAACCCAACTTTTTTTCTTTTTTCTTTTATTTTTATTTTACACTTTTATTTTTTTAATATTTTCTCAAAATCAGTTTCCCTCCAATAATTAATGGTTATTTTTTAAAATTTTTCATATAACCCTATAAAAAATAATGACTATTTTTCATAATTTTGAATTTTTATTTTATTAAAAGAAGTATTATCAAAAGTAATGCTTATCGTCAAAAATAATTCTCCACATACCCTTATAAAAAATAATGATTAATTACCAAAGTGTTTGATAATTAATAATTAATAAACCTAAAACATATAGGTTTCAAAAAAGAAAAAATCATGATGGCCCTACCAAGATTTGAGTATGGTAACACTTTACTTCCATTATTTAGAAAATTACATTTTATATCCTAATATTTATATAGTTAATAACACTTCATATACTGAGTTAGGAGCGTACTAACTCAGTCAACAAAAAAAAAATTAAAATATTATAGATTTGTCACTATAATTTATTTAATGTCTTTTATAATTTCTACGTCTTTTTTCTTCATGTACTACCATTTTTGCATCTTCTTCTTTTTCAATCCTAGTTTTTTAACATTTAGGTCTCTTTAATGAATTAAGTCATTTCAATCCTACTACCGAATCAACCTAGAAGTCAGTATATCAGCAAGGTCTTAAGAGTTAAATCCATGTAAAATTGAAAGCAAAAGAGAAATCATAATCCCACTTGCATTTATGTTACGTTATGCAATTAAAATTTACAATATTATCTAAGTTCTTGCTTTGGTTTCTTACTTTATTGCTTCAATAACTCTTTGAAAAGAACATCCTTATACAGAGAGAGAAACAAAGAGAAGGGAAATAATTAAAGCGTCATTGTTGCTTAGAAATAATGAAATTTCAAATAAAAGATACGAAATAAATAAATAAATAAACATAAAAAAAAAGTAAATTTAAAGAACACCTATTTACATTTGTGATCCACTTGACAACTATGAAAATACAAGAAACCAAATGGAATACCAAACCCTCTAAAACCATTATAGCATTCAAGCCAAGAAAACAACCAATAAGTTGATTTAACAAAAGATAGAGGTAAAGTATATCACTCTCAAACCTTGAAAAATGTCAGGTAATTTCTTTAAGAACAAAATAGTAGTACTATCAATAAACACTACTAGAAAACCGATAAATACAAACGGAAATACCGAGGGAATATTTTCATCGGTAAATTTTCAAGGGATTTTACCGACGGACATATTCCCTCGGTATATACCGAGGGAATTACGGAGGGATAAAAAAATTAAAACAAAGCAAAAAAAATGATGACGTGTCAGGATTTACCAACAGAATTACCGACGGAATATTCCGTTGGTAAAATCCGTCGGTAAATCCGTTGGTAAACTTGTTTACACTGTTCATCATGTCAATTACAAAGGGAATCACCGACGGACAAAATCTGTCGGTAGTTTCCAGAGAGCTCCAGAACTGTTCACTTTCCAATTGCACTGTTAATTGTTGTTTTTTACGGACAAAATCACCGACGGATTGAAAAGTCGTTTGTGTTATTTGGCAGTTTTCTAAAAAAATTCAATTGATTTAAAATTTTCATTTAAATATTACAAACAGAATCACCGACGGACCGAAAAATCGTCAGTAATTGTTGGCGGTTTCTAAAAAAAATTTATGAAATTAAAAATTTAAATTAAATATTACCGACGGAATTACCGACGGAATAATTAAAAAATATTAATATTCAATTATCCATCGGTAAATTCGTCGCTAACTCGCTCCAATAAAAAGCCCGAATCCCTTATTTCACAAGAGACAGACTTATTTCTTCTTCTTCTACTACTTCTTCTTCTTATTCTTCTACTTCTACTTCTACTTCTTCTTCTTCTTCACTATATGTAAAAAATATCAATATCTATTTCTTTCTCTTCTTTTCTCTCCTCATCTCCTTCTCTTTTTCTCCATGCTTAGGTATGTCTTCTTCTTCTTTCTTCTTTTATCCTCTTAGTTTTTTTTAATTAATATGCTTTGCATAAATATTTTTCTCTCCTTGGCTTCACTTGCAACTACATTAATTAAGGTAAGATTTTTCTTTTTTTTTCATGATGTTTTTCACTATATTTTTTTATTTTATTTTTAATTGTTTTTGTTCTTAATAATTGTATAAATGTTGTTGTGAGATTTGTTTTTTCATATGAGATTAATTTTTAGTTGATTTATTTATAGGATTTTTAAATTTTTAGCAATTGCAACTTCATTTTTTTCATATGAATTTTTTTAGTTGAATTTATTTTTTTATTTTATTTATTTGTTGCAAATTTGTTTGAGTTGATTTTCTTATTTGTTTTTCAAGCATTTTGAGTATATATTATACAGTGTTGATTTATGTTAATTTAATTATTCCGTCGGTAATTCCATCGGTAAATCCGTCGGTAATAAAAAAATATTATTACTGAGGGATATACCGACGAAATGAAGCGGGTAATTTTATTTTTTTATTTCTGACGGACAAAAAATTACCGATGAAAGATTCACCGATAGAGCATTTCCGTGGGTAATTTTGTCGGTAAATTAATTACCGACGGAATATGTGTCTTACGCCGATGAAAAAATTCCGTCGGTAAAACTATTAAATCTTGTAGTGAAATTAGTATTTAAAAGAAAATATTATCTAAATAACAAAAAAATAATAGTTGATAATTTATTATCTATTAGTTTATATTAATTATATCTTACTTCAAGATTTATCATAGTTCCTCATCATATCTTAAGAAAGTGATTCCTTATTCTTTTGTAGCATAGAAGCATCAAATAAGCATCAAATAATATATTATATTGTTTGATCTTATCTTCTTTTTTATGTAAGTTATAATTAGATTTTAAATAATAAAAATTAATTATTTTTCAAAATTATGTCAACGCAAAATTAAAAAAAAAAAAAAACTATCAAGTTAAGAATGATGGAGTTTTTTAATGAATAACTATAGACTCAATAGCTAAAATTAAGCACTCTCCATTGAGCACCCTTAATTTCTAGGTAAATTCTTTTAATCCTTAAATTTTCTTAAGGTGATTTCCAAATTAAAACTTTACTAGCTATTTTATTAACTTCTTAGTAATATTGTAATCGATTCCATTAAATATTATTTTATTTTAAATTAACATGGGTGATTAAAGTTTTAAAATGTATTTTTTAAGCGGATTCAAACAACACAATAAGATTTATGTTAATTATAATAATCTCAATTTCTCCTCAAATAAATCTGAAAAAATTGCAAGTAAAATTGAAAATAAAACTCAATAATAATTTATAAATTTTATTTATAATTTATTTACTTTTTGCAATAACATCAATATTTGTTAAAATTTATTCAAATTCACTGAAACGTTGAATTGAGCTAAATTAAAATGAAACAAAGTTTTGTAAATTAACGGATCCGCAACAAAATAGGAGGAGCCCACTTGCTAGTTTTATTGTTTTAGTAATTATTGACATCTTTTATTTTGTGTTGCGGAATTTTATTTCATTATTAAAATGCAAGACCATAACATGCATTAAAAATAATAGCAATTAACAAATTTAATAATAAGTGGTGCAAATGAACGGTTTATGGCATCTTCTCTTTCCGCTTTCTACCCAATTTCTTCTACCTAACTGTAACATAGCTTTTAAATCTCATCCCATAGTTGACTCAAGATAAGTCATAAGATATAAGAAGATGAATTGATTATAAATTAATTTAGTTTTTTCATTTTTTAAAAAAATAAAAAAAAATATTTAAAAATATAAGTAAAACAGGTTTTGATTAGGTTTTTTTACTGGATCACACTGAGTCAATTTTCTTCTAATTCTAGTTGAAAATCGGATCAGTTTAAATCTCAAGTGATCTTAGAATCAACCAGAATCAACCAGCCAAATCGAGTTAGATTTTAAAATCAATAACCCGAAATTAATCTTAACTGATTTATATATATATAAACACTCCAATTCATTCATATCAGTCAATGTGGTTATGGCTTTGCATAAACTACGAACGAAGAAGAACAAGTCCAAGTGGATCGGATAGAAAGATGCTCTTAATAACATTTTTCTCTTAGCTGTTGATATCATTACGTAAAGCCGCACATCACAATTACCTAACATCGTCGTCGACCTAATTGTTCAGTAATTTCCAAATGAACTTTAGTCCTGAAAGTCTGTGTTAAGGAGATAGACCACTTTAGTCATCGACGACTTGCTAAGAAGACCAGCAAAGGTAAAGAAGCCGAAGGCCGACCGAATCTTATTGACTACTAATGATATATCTCTCCTACCATTGCTTTTACCTAATCCACTACTTATATATGTTCAGGTCAATATATATCCCTCAAAGAATGGCCAGCACAACAAGGGCTGTTGCCTTTTCCAAACTTAAAATTAATCTTTTCATAGGAGATATATATATATATATATATATATATATATATATATATATATATATCCTTTCTTGAAAGGAGACACTGTTTCCTTGGAAGCTAAACGTACTACACGAGCGAGCAGCAGAGCGAGCGAGCTTCCATAAATTGATGACATTAATTAGGTTTTGCATGGAACACATAGAGAGGACAACCCTAGCTAGTCAAAACCTGACTAACATGCACTTTCACACCAATCAGCCTAGCCTAATTCACAACAGCTAGCAAACGGCATTTGCATAGATCGATCAATTCATTTAGCTAGCAGTGTGAACTGAACTCGCCAGTACTACATGGATTTCAACTTTCCATGCTACCGTACCAGTTAACTGGGAATGACGTGAAAAGACGTGTGTACAAGGAAAATTGAGGTTATCAATAAAGAGATGGATAGGAAATATGGATCCCGCGCGACTTTATTGAAAGATGACAAGACCTCTTTGTTTTTTCCAAGACCGTTAAAGATGATGAGGAGTTACTAGTGAAGAAAGGAATCAAACAGTTTCCGGCTTAATTACCACAGTCCGTCCAGCTCGGTTGATCGGATAGAGCTAAGGATCGATCATCAATATCCCTTATTGGATTGGATATTTGGATTGCCTTGCTTTTTCTATCTGAGGGTTTTCACCTTTCTCATCTAAACAGCTGGAAATCACCAAGTACGTTTTCTTGGTTGTCAGAAATTGTTAACTGGCAACAAGAAGACCATTGACATTTAGGCGCGCTTCCTTTTCTTAATATCTTTGTAGGCATCAAGTCTCCGGACATTTATTTGAGATAAATCAAAATGATTTATGAAAAATAAATAAATAAATAAAAATCAATTTTATAGAAGCATTTACAATTCTTTACCCATTGCTAAATACTTGGAGTACTACTGAGGCAGTTTCGGTAATAACAATTTGCTTTCTCATCCATATATATATCCCTCGTCTGATCATGATAATTCGTATCATACTTTTAGTGCAAAATCCCGTGAAGAAGTTGGTGAGTCATGGCATTGACTTGGTGCCTTTTATATATAACAGGCGTTCAGTGCATGTTAAACCTATTTTAATTTCGATATAGGCACCTTTCCGTTACTCTTATTTTAATCTTGAAGGGAAAACACTGAAATAATCACACAATTATTAAGCTCAATTGTTCATTTATATGTGCAACGTGCAATATCATCATGCACAGTCATGTACACATAGAATTGTCAAAGACAAACAACTTGTTGCTGGCAGCATAGGATGATTCCCCATCATAAAAGTGTATGATCCCAATCGATTGACTAGAAAAACAACAATTAGTGAAGAAAGCAACATAAAAAGATAGAAACGGACGTGCTTGTCATGTGTAGCCTGAGGACAGTGCTTTTAGTAGAATATTTTTCTTTTGTTGCATTAATATTATTGAGAATTGAGGATGAAGATGAGATTAAGGCACCCACATTTCTTTAGGGGAGATATATATGTATCATAATGTTAATTTTGGGGTGGATTAAAAAACGTCACCGTCCCGGAACCTCCTGTATGGACCATACGCCATTGTTCCACATTAACTAAAGCCACCAAAACGAGGAAAAAAGAAAAGGGGGTCCCTATGGAGGTAAAGACGGGGAAGAAAATACCTCATACCCACTCGTACTAGCACATCTCTCCCCCCATTGCAAAAGGAGGCAAGGCAAACCCACAGCAGCTAAAAGCCAAATCTCCCGTCAATTTCCATCGTATATATATATATAATAAATAAATAAAGCAAAAATATACCCCGGCACCACCAAATTAAGTTCACCCATAAAAGGTGCCCGTTATGACCATATATCTTGTCATATGAATATATAATATGGACCGGCAAAAGACAACCATGCCCCTCGTCAGGACATAGGTGGTCCTGTGTGCCCAAGGACAGGCCTCGTTATTTGCCGTCTACTGGCCCTAATTAGAAAGATACCACGAACCCAATTAACAAAGGAAAAGATCATCAAGATAACTAGATGAGGTATATAATCGAGAAAAAGGCATGCAAATGATACGGCCAAAAAGTTCTTGCATGCACTCACCTATAAACGGTTTATTCCGATTCACACATGATTTTTTCTCGTCTCGATTTCATCCACGAACCATCCAGCAGGCCTTCGAATATATATATAGATAAAAGTTGATTGGCGAATAAGATTTACCATATTATCCCCACAAGAAACTTATGCTGTGTTTGGCTGAGAGAGGATCTAAAAAGCCACATCCATTTACAAAAGTTGAGAGGATTATTGAAAGTGAGGATATTCCCCGTTTTTTACAACAGAACCCCATATCTTCTCATTCCCTTTTTTTCCATCCCCGAAAATTCTCCACGATCGAAGACCCTACTAAGACACTACAAAAAAAATTCCTAAAAAAAAAAATAAAAAAAAACATTTCATTTCCGTGTAAAGAGTTTTTCTTTCTTTTTCTACTCCGAAAGTGTTTAGAACTCTCTAGGGTCAACAAAAATTGACAAGCCGGGTGGTGATTTAGTCCAGTCACCAACAGACCCGTCGCTATAGTCCTCCCCGAGCCTCTTAATACACCACAAATCCTCTGCGCACGATAGCATTTTCCAGTGTGGTATTCCTAACTTAAGCGGCTCGCGATTTGCTACCTCTGTAACCACCACTCCACACCCACTCTCTTTAGCCAAATTATGCACGTGACCACACAACGCTTTCATCATTTTAGCTGCGCGTGGTCCTTCACCCCCCAAGCCATACATAAAATACAACCCGAAGGGCCTAAACACCGCAGGTACCGAAGGCAACCTCAAGAATGGCAACGCCTTGTCGACAACTCTCGTTGTTTTAGCAAATGTCCGCTTCACGCGCGACGCGCCACGCACTTCAAGTCTAAAAACATCCTTGCAGTTCCACACGCTGAGCACAGCCCACGACTCCGGCGGGTCGGATAGAAAGCTGTCCGGCCCCGCCCACGACCCGGATTTCAAACTGCCACGTGGCACGGCCAAGAAATTCCCCACATTCAGCTTGTTCTTGAGGACGGAGTCAATGTCCCGAGGGAAGAACTCGGTAGTGGCGAATCGTCGCCGGTACAGCAACTCGGCGTCGTGCGGGGTGAGTTTGATGATTGTTACACGGTTTGATACAGGGACCCGGTGAGCAAAGACCGGGTTGACTAGGATCGAGGGAGTACGGAACTTGGAGTAGCCGCATTTGTCGGTGAAGAGCTTAACGGAAGCGTGGTTGTCGTTTTCAGTTGCTATGTAGGAATATTCAGCGCCGTTTTGACGAAACCAATCTTCCATTTGATGTACCAATTTTAGGCCTATGCCCATCCTCCTGAGAAGAAGATTGGATTAAATTAAATGAATAAGATACAATTATTAATATTAATTAGCATCATCATTATTACTGGGCATTGAAGACAAAAGATAAGAGATGTTACAGAAGATGTTACTATGTCTTAATAATAATAATATTAAAATGGTTCGACCCAATAATTAGAGGGGATATATCGTTTAATTATAATAATCAATTACACCCCGTCTTTCACTGTATATGGTAACGAAAATCAGCATTTTTTTTTTTTTTGTACAACTTTCTTTTCATAACGTAAAGTAAATCCATCTCTTCAATCCGATCAAGTTGACGACAAAATGCAAAAGAACAAAACATAGCATTAGCATCCAAGTTGATTTGTTTGGAATTACAAGTAGATGTGAGAATGTGGGGTCATTTATTGATTGGGATATTTCAGGGAAAAGGAAAATAATTAGAAAAAACAGTGGTGTGCTAAGATGAAGATGGAGGCTAGGAGCACTTACCGGTGTGAAGGAGAGACACGAAGGCCTAAAATGTAAGCAACTTTGGTGTAAACAGGGACGGGTTTGGAAAGGTCATTATTATTGATGACATTGTAGGAGTAGTTGTTTTTCACAGTTCTTGAAAGCTTTTTGCCACATGTAACGGTTTTGATGCAACCTCTTATCATCCCCACTATCTCCTCACCTATCTCGGCCACCTATTAATAATATTACATGGCATGGTTACACACGATTAGTCAACCTCGTTTTCTCGAAGGTAGTAGTAGTAATTAGCAGGTAAGAAAGAAAAAATTAAGGACAAATTTCTCAGAAAATGGACAAGTACTAATGTTCGTGTGTACCAGCATGAGGAAAGCAGGGGAATTGCGGACCCTGCAAATTGGGTCACCCAAGAGGTCGGTAAAGAGAGAGAGCTTGCCGCCGGGACCAACCTCACATCTTCTCTCTACTTCCTCAACACCAACTCCATCTTTTCTTGGATCAAATTCTCTAACCACTATCATATTCACTCTCTCTTCTCCCATAATATGTGTGTGTGTGTGTGTAACTATTTGTAATAAAATTAAACACAACAAGAGGAGAAAAAACGAGGTTAGAGAGAACCTTAAAGGGCAACAAAGGCTGCAACTTTAGTTGGGATTGGAAAAGGTATATATATATATAGAGAGAGAGAGAGAGAGAGAGGGAAGACAAGGGATAGGTAAGCAGACTGAATAACTTGTGGAATAAGCAAGGAAAGATCACTCGAGAGCAAAGGCTATCTGAAGCTAGCTTTAGAGGGGGAGTCCTTCGAAATTAGAGAAACCAAAAAGGATCAAAAACGAGAATATCTTCGAAAGAGCTAAGATATGGCATAAATAACGAAAGAAATTAACAAGAGAAGAAAGGAAATCAAGAGGGTGCGGCAAGCCCTTCGAGTTTCAACTTGTGGTGCTAACTATCTCCTTTACTTATAGGTGGTGGGTAGTTCTTCACTGCGGAGGCTCAAGTGCACTTATGGTACCTCTAAATACCTGAATTTTGTGGGTTTTTTTTTAAGGAAAAAACTCTCCCTTTCTCTCTCTCTCTCCCCCTCTCCCTCTCCCTCTCCTTCTCTTTCTCTATTTTTATTTAATTCAGTGCTTTTTCAAGTCCCTATCTCTTCTTCCCCCATCTGTCCGTCTATATGTCCTTTATTTCTTTCTCTCTCTCTTACTGGTAACAATATTATTAATAAATGGTTATCCTTCGAATATATAGTAATTGGTAGTAAAAAATAAGAAATGCTCATCATCACAGGAAAAAAAAAAAAAAAAATTGGAAGAGGAAATGGCGGCTTTGGCTGCGCAGCTCTCCCTCGGTTACAGGTATTTCATTTTAATCATATACGATGCGTTGCCATCATGACCCCGTTTGTAATCATTACCT
>Ga0325402_1003856_pt1 | contig 13724 bp, 7 predicted proteins | sample PopdelMetagenome_22_FD_207212 | JGI IMG/M metagenome (GOLD analysis project Ga0325402, IMG submission 207212) | Populus deltoides microbial communities from Bellville, Georgia, United States - Xylem-PdKOR-R3 | ecosystem: Host-associated > Plants > Phyllosphere > Stem > Wood/Secondary xylem... | reverse complement strand
TGAAAAATAAGATGACTAAATACATGGCAAATACCTCCTTCTATAGGCTAAGATTCAGAACTATTGATTGGTTGACTAAGAAAATGGTTGGTGGCCAACCATGGATTTGGTGGCTGGTTTTTGACATTGTTGGCTGCTGGTTATTGATATTATTGGTTGGCCAAAAAGTCATTGCTAACATCAATATTTGAGCCCTTTGTTCCATGAAAGTTGTGGGCAATTGTTTTAGTTTTCCAACAAAAAAAAAAACCAGGGCTCATTTGGACTTCTAGAACTCAAGATATGAGCTGAAAAACAAACGGTGTCTAAGCTGCAGGACAGGTTCCGATTTCTCCGTTGTTATTAAGATTTGAACTTGAAAACGGTAGAATTGAGTCTTGGACTTTTCATGAAAGTTTTAGGTCTATGTTTTAGCTTTCCATCCATATAAAGTAGACCTAAATCCGAGTTCTACCACTCCAGTTATGATCCAATAACCGAATGGTGTTCCGGTTTGGAATTGAACCAGCATCTCTTCTCTAAGTTTAGTCCTTTTTTTAGCTCTTCACTTTCAATGGTTAATCATATCAATCAATCCTTTAAATTGTAAGATATACCTACATTAAAAACAAGCATTTCCCATAAATTAAAGATATATTATATTATCAGACTTGTTATTATAAAATATGCTTTAGTTAGGGAATTTAATTATACTTTAGTGCAATACGATGATATAAAGCCTTAATGAGAATGCACTTTTAAGTACTAATCACCAACCATAAACAGACTTTTTTTCTGATTAAAGGGGATCGCCAGAAGAGATCTTGGTTTATCCCAACCACAAACAGTCTTTAGTTCTGGTTAAAGGGGATCGCCAGAAGGATCTCAGGTTAGCCCAACCATAAAAAAACTTTAGTTCTAGTTAAAGGGGATCGCTAAAAGGGATCTCAGGTTAGCCCAACCGCACATAGAATTTAGCTTTGGTTAAAGGGAATCATCAGATGAGATTTTAGGTTGACCGAGCTACGCAAACTTTAATTCGGGTTAAAAGAAATCGCCAGATGAGATTTCAGGTTAACCCTAACAAAGACAAAATACAGAGGATCGCCAGATCGGGATCTCAGGATAACCAAGCTGCACATTGATTGTTATTTCCGGTTGAAGGGAATTGCTGTAAAAACAGACTTTCAGATCAACCAAGTTTTAAGAAGATTAATTTTGGAAGATCAGTTTTGTTTATCTTTACAAAACTTACTATGCAAAGTCTTTGCTCCGTAAGTATTGTGAAGAGAGGGCATTTGTTGTAACTTATTTTTGGGTCCCCACAGAAAAAGAAATACGATATATATATATATATATATATATATATATATATATATATATATATATTAAAGAAAAACAAAAAAAAGAAAATAATAATAATAATAAGCAGTGAGGAGAGGATGCCAAAGCGCCTAGAAAATGACTAAAAAGTTGGTTGAGGAGATTTAAAAATACAAGACTTGAAATTTTACAGTATATCATTGACTGATGAGAGCCTGACTGACAAAGAAAATTTAATTTGAGGAAGAAATGTCCAAAATCAAATGTTTATTGGACTCAATTAAATGTAGTAAAGGTTTAATTGAGTTTATGAAGAGTTTAATTGCAAGAAAAATAGATTTTAAAGTCAATTTGGGCTTTAATTGGAAGAAATTAAAGTTCTAGAGTCAAATTATAATTTTTGAGAGTTAGTTTGGTCAAATCATGAGCTTAATTACATAAATATTGAAGTTTGATGGCCAATTAAGGACTTAATTGAAGAAATTCAAAACCAATGACCAAACTGGAAAAGACATGTAATTGAAAAGACTGAAATTCAACGAATCAAGAACTAAATTGAAGAAATTGAAAGTTCATTGATCAATTGAGGGTCCAATTGATAAATTCAAAATCAAGGACCAATTTGAAAAAATACGGCCAACTTTAGGGCCAGCGATTGAATTTGGTAAGGATACAATTGAATTGATTTGAAAATCAAAATTGCAATTGAGGATTTGATTGAAGAAATCATAAATTAAGGACTGATTTGGTTTTTGACATGTTTTTGGCGCCATTTTCTTTTAAATGAAACGGCGCATTTTGGATAAAAGGACTCCATTTCATCCACTGTTTTAAAAAAAGCCCTAAATGATGCCATTTTGAACGGCACTGTGGGTTTTCTTCTTCCCCTATTCTTCTTCCCTAAACGCGCGAGGAAGGAGAAGAAGAAGCTTTTGTTCCCCTACTTTTCTCTTTTCCCTCTTTCTCTAAAAACCCCAAAAAGATGCCAACAAAAACCCCCTACTTGCCTAAGCTCTAACCCATGGCCTACCATGAGGTGAAAAATAGAAGGGGCGTGCCCCTCAAGCGGTTCTAGGGTGGCTGCATAGTGGCCGCCCAGTTCACCTTACCCCTGTGCCATGACTGGACAAGGGTAGTAGGCCTCTCTCCTATGTTTTTTGCCTATAAATACAAGGGAAGAGAGAGCGGAAGAGGAGGGCAGCAAAAGGAGGAGAAGAAAAAAAGAAAATAGAGAGAAAGAAAGAAAAAACAGAGAAGAAAAAAAAAGAGAGGAGAAGCACAAAGATAGAGGAGAGAACTGAGAGAGTGAAAACAGGAAAAAAAAAACAAGAAGAAGAAGGAGAAGACGCAGGGACTGGTGTCTTTACACAGAAAAAAAAGAAGCATTGTAGCAGCCGCCACCAAGCTTCCCAGCCATCGCCACCACAAACGATAACAAACACGCATCTTCACTCTAGGTAATCTTCTCTCCTTCTCTGATCTATCTTCCTTATTTTTGCCAGATAGATACATTATATACCTGAGAGTGGACAATCGTCGCAACGCCATACACGTGCGACACTTCTAGTGGCGAAAAATGATGCCACTAGTGGGGTCGTCCAAGGCCTGGGTTGATCTCAGGCCCAATGTTAAGGTTTTTTTTTTTTATTGTGAGAGGGTTTTATTTTTAAGGCCAAGTGAAATGTGAGGGCGATGTTTGACAATGAGAGTGGTCGACTAGTCGTGGCATGTTAAGAGTTGTTATTAGTGAGGAAGTCATTATATATTCTGTTGTAAGGAGGAGCTGCTGACAGTTGAAAATAATTCTTGGAATGGTGGAAAAGAGAAGACAAGACAACTAGTGTGTTGGTTGAAGGCTGAAGCCGTGGGGGAAACACGTGGTGGTTGAAGATTATTGTGGAAGTAGTGAAAGTAATTTTTTTCAAGTGTTTTATTCTTAAAATTGAGGTTGAAGATGATGGGTGAAAGGTTGGTCAAAGTGACAGGGTTGTGTTGTTAGTTCATAGAAAAAGGTCATTGGCAACAGCTGCTATTGTGGTATTTGATGATGTTGATGGGTAGTTCAAAAGCTACTAGAGTAGGGGGAGCAGTTGAGTTTGGAACATAAAGGAGAGGGAAAATCATGAGGGATGTTAATGACTTTTAATAGTGTTGGTTCACGGTGGCTGGGAGAAGGAAAAAGATAATGTTAATGGCGTGTTTTTATTTTTAAAAGATAAAGAGGGATAATAGTGAGGTGGTTTTTTGTTTTTGAAATGGGTCTCTGCTGAAAAGTGTGGGATGAAGCATAAAATGGGTTTTGTGAGGATTGGTTTAAGATGAATTCTCCACTGGTAAAGGTAGTGGCGCTGAGTGGCAAAGATGGGGTCTATGGTTTTTTTTGTCTTTTAGGAGAGTGTGTGAGCTAGTAGGTGTGAGAGTGTTTTGGTGTGTATGTGTGTGATTTTTTTTCTCTAACTAATCCCCACCTCTTTTATTTATAGTTGTACAACCACTTATTTATAGGTAAAATAAAGTCATTTTCCTCCCAATTACTTGGTCCCTCATTTTTCTTCCTTTGTATTTTTTGTTCTCTTATCTAATTTTTTTTAATTTTTCATATATTTTTGTATTTTGATATTTAAAAAAAAACAATGTCAATATCGACTCAATAAAATTGATCAATGATTTTAAAATGAGTGCGTTAAGAACTAAATGAGTCAAAAGTAAATTTTTGAATTTGTTAGTTTTTTGAAAAGATACTGAAAATGTCAAAAATGACGCAAATACATCAAAAATATTTTTTTTAGATTTTTGTCATTTTTTTCTATTTTTATGAATTTTTTTTTTATTGGAAACAAGTAAGAAAAAGAAGGCAAACAAATTGATTATGACAAATATCAAAACTTTTCTTACAAAACACCAAGCAATAAAAGCTATTGTTTCTTCATTAGCTTTCCCAACACCTTTAAATTTCTACTTCTTTTGTTTAGGTAGGACTTTTGTTCTTAGATTAGCTTGGCATTAGTATTGTTGATTCACTACTGTTATTGCAATTGTTTAGCTGCCACTATTGTTATTTAACATTGCATTTGCCTTACTTCTTTATGCAAATTACATATTTAATTTTTACCCCACTTTTCTTTAATTTGTGTTTTACTTTTATGTATGCTCAAACCTTATTGCTTTTCTTAGTCACATGTGACAATCTTATTATGTTAAACGTTGTTAATGAATTAAGATGCATCCCACAGCAAAAAGCGAGACACTTATTTAGTATGACAATAAATTTTGTCTTTTTAAATGTCCAAATATAAATCACCTAAAGCAATTACATTCCATACAATACATCTATTAACAAATGTAAATGTGCCTAAATCATTCTAGTTACACTCAAAAAACAATATTCATTAAAATAGTATTTTGTTTTTTTAATTTTTTTTTCAATTTCACCTTTTAACAACCTAATTTTTTTTATTTAGTTAATATTAGGTTGTTTAGAGAATTATACTTTGTAATTTTATTTTATTTTATGTTGGGTTATTATCAATCTCATGGATTTAATTTTTTTTTTCTCGATTTCAATATTCAATTTTAGATATATTGAAATTGGAGTTTTATAAAAAAAAATTATTTGCTTTCTATGAATTTTCATGATTTCATGACATAAGTCAAAGGTTTAACGGGTTTACCAGACTTGGGTTATTTTTTTGGGTCACTTTTTCTAATTAACTTTTTTTATTTAATCCTTCAATCTTGGTTTAGTTGGAAATTAAGCTTTGTAATTTTTCTTAATTTACATTATATGGGATTATCTCAGTCTCATGACCTAGGTTAGGGATTTGACTGGTTGATCCGGGTTGACTCAATTCATTTATGGTGCTTTTTATAATTGCATATATTTTTTTAGCTATTTTAGGCTATTAACAAAGAAAGTTAAGAAAAATTATCGAAATAACATAGCTAAAAAACGTTTTAGTAAAATAACACAATTTGGGGTTGTCATGGTTTTGAAATGTAACATTTAATTGATATCGTGCTTCCTAATCGTGACTTCTTGATATGTTTCACTTGGACTTAGTGAGATCAGTTAAATGTCACATTTTAAAACTATAACTTCATTAATAACAACATCCAACGAAATGACTAAAAGTTCTATTAGCCAAATCCCCCTACATTCTATATTCTTGTGAGATTTATGGTGAATTACATCCTATTTTCATGTCTTATGAATTTAGGTTGAATTGCATAACTACTCTAATTCTAGTGGTTATTAAGTTTATTAATCCTACAATTAATATGGTTCATGACAACAATAAATCCAATAACATAAAAATTATAACATAATTTTTTTTATTAAAGACATTATCCAATTTTAATAAAATTTTAACAAATCATATACTTCTCCTTTGTAATCACAGGATACATCTCTATACATATCTCATTTCTTTGTGCATCTTACTGTGATAAAAAAGTTTCATGATAGCTTAACTAGTCGTAATTATCATTTTCCCCTTATGATTTATGGCATGAAATGCATCACTCGTATCGATATTGACTGGAATGTATTTTTGTAGTCGAACCGTTGTTTTACCTGATCTATGCAATGTAGCTTAACCATCTAAAAAATATTAATGGGACCATCAATGCCCATCTCGTTAGTAAAGACAACAGGAGCAACAACCAATTTATCATCTCATGTGGAGTCCACATGACCTCCAATATAAGTGTCAGAAACAATAGTAAGAACTAAAGTGTAATCCTCATAATCTGAACAATTATGATTGGCTTTCTCAAAATTTAGGGCCAGCCCATATAGAGATACTCTCAGAACTATAATTGTTATTAAAAAAACAAGTTATTTTTTTCATGTTTCCTATAAACAATTAAAATGGAAATGGAAATTTTAAAATTCATTCATACTTATTGAAATAGCAAACATTCCCAATCTATTTTTTTCTCCTCCATACAAGCAGCGCATATATATTTGTACAAGCATTTCGATACAACAAAACCCCTAATTAGTACTTAAAAGTGCATTCTCATTAAACCTTTATATCATCATATTGCACTTAAAGTATTATTAAATTCACTAATATAAGCATGTTTTATAATAATAAGTCTGATAATATAAAATAACTTTAATTTATGGCAAATGCTCATTTTAAATGCAGGCAAATCTTACAATTCAAATGATTGATTGATGTGATTTAATTATTAAAAATAAAAAGACAAAGAAAAACCTAGGTTAGAGAAAAGATGGTGGATCAAACTGGAACATTATTCAGTTATTTGTTCATATCTGGAGTTGTGGACCTTGGATTAATGTTTGGTTTATTGTTATGGCAATTTAAGACGTAGGTCTACAACTTTCATGAAGAGTTGAAGACTCAAATCTGCCGTTTTCAAATTCAAAGCTTGGCTACAAAAGAGAAGTCAGAATCTGTCCTAAAATACAACCAAAACACTACTCAGAAGTTTACCCATAGATGGAGTTCTAGAAAGCTAAATGACGCCCAATTTGATGGGTGAAAAGATAAGACAATTTAAAATAATGTTCATAAGGATCACCTGCTTCAATTCTGATGTTTGCAATGACATTTCATCTAAACAAAAGCTTGAGAGCTATCCACCACGTCCACCAGAAGCATTACTCGGTATTTTAGCCATATCTCAAGCTGTAGTGATCCAAATGTTCTGAAATGTTGTAGGTGGAAAGAGAAGATGATTGCCAACAACTTTTATAAAGAACACTTTGTTAAATTCTGATTGCATCAGTGTCATTTCATCTGGCCAAAATGTTTGAGTACTATTGTCCACAAAGTCCACTAAATCAATAGTTGGCCACTACATCAATAATCAATTATCAAATGAATAGTTCAGAATTTTAGCTTATAAAAAAAGGTATTTACCGTTCATTTATGCATCTTGATCTGAAAACTGAGATGCCTAAATGAATGAAAAATACTTTCTTTTATAGGCTAAAATTTAAAACTATTCATTTAGTAATTGATTATTGATGTAGTGGCCATTGATTTAATGGACTTGGTGGACAGCAGCACTCGAGCATTTTCGTTGGATGAAATGACATTGATGCAATCACAATTTGGCAAAGTTTTCTTCATGAAAGTTGTTGGCAATCATCTTCGCTTTCCACCCACAACATTTCAGAGCATTTGCATCAATACAGCTTGAGATATGGCTAAAATACTAAGTAGTGCTTCTGGTGGACATGGTGGATAGCCCTCTAGCTCTTGTCTAGATGAAATGTCATTGGTAGCATTAGAATTGGAGCAGGTGATCCCATGAAAGTTATTGTAAATTATTTTAGCTTTTCACCCACCAAATTTGATGTTATTTGGATTTCTAAAATTCCATCTATGAATAAACTTCTGAGCAGTGTTTGGGCTAGATTTCATGACAAATTCTGACTTCTCTTTTGTGGCCAAGCTTTGAATTTGAAAACGATATATTTGGGTCTTCCACTCTTCATGAAAGTTGTAGGCCTATTTCTTAACTTTCCAGAACAATAAATTATACATCAATCTAAGGTACACATCTTCAGATATGATCAAACGACTGAATGATGATCTAGTTTGATCCAGCATTTTTTCTCTAACCTTAGCCCTTCCTTTGTTCTTTTATTTTCAATAGTTAATCACATCAATCAATCCTTTGAATTGTAAGATTTTCCTACATTTAAAATGAGCATTTACCATAAATTAAAGCTATCTTATATTATCAGACTTATTATAAAACATGCTTAAATTAGGGAATTTAATGATACTTAAGTATAACATGATGATATAAAGTCTTAATAAAAATGCACTTTTAAGTACTAATCACACCCCCCTTACCAGCTTATTACTAGTCACTAGTAATTAAAGCGTTAAAGTAGAAAAACTATTTACAAAATCCAAAAAGCAAGGCATTCATCATTTAACTTCTATTAATATATCCAAATAAACAAACTCTCATTAAATTTATATATCTACTTCATACTTCTCAATCAAGATATTAATAAACCTTCATTTTGTGCTCAATATATCAAAATAAAGCTATGAGGCTTTTCTTGGAAGAAAACACAATTTTGTTCTAATGTGTTTATAAGGTTAACTTCCTTGGGTTGAGATCATTATCTCTTTCTTTTATATAGACACACACACACACACACACATATATAACTTAAAACGCAATGCATCTTTAACTCATGTAACGAGCTTTAGGCTAATGACTCCCAGACCAGTTAGTCATAGGGTATTAGGTGTTGAAACACCCCTACGAGCTTAGTAACTCAGGTTGCAGATACCAAAATGTAGATAGTGCAATGTTTGATTCCCTTAAACTTTTCTCCTCAACTCATGTAACAAGCACTACGCCAATAGCTCTCAAGTTAGTTGACTTTAGGGTATTAAGTGTTAAAATACCCCTTTGGGTTTAATTGCTCAGGTTAGGAAGGCTACGAAACCAAACTTATCTATATTTTTATTTATTTATTTTATTATATTTATTATCTTTTTTTTGTTTTTTTTGTTGTTTTTTTTAGAAAATTATATATTTTCCCTTTCCCTTAGTTGCTATCTTTAACAAAAGAACATAAATAATGTAATAATCCAATGTGCAACTCATAATCATATATTAAAGTGTGTGAAAATGAAGGTTTATGAATACTTCTTAAATGAGTATATGAGCAGAATCAATTGATAACAATGCGCGAGTTTGTAAACCTGAATATTTCAAGAAGTGTTATGATAGACCTTGTTATGAATGTTTACTAAGATGCGTCTCAAGAATTAATACTCCTTACTCTGCCATCTTAATAATAACAAATCTGTCAAATGGTTTTAATAACAAAAACAATTATTATTGTTTTTGTTTTTTTTTTGTTTTTTTAATTTAACTACCATATCCCCCCAACCAAAACAAGACAATGTCCTCAATATTTTAAGATAGAAAGGTAGAGTATGAAAGATATCACCTGAAGCAGCGACTACTGACAAACCTGAAACACACTTAAACAAAAATAAAAAATAACAAAACAGGAAAAAAATTATGCTATTAATAAAACCAAAAAACACAAGTTTTTACAAGCTAAGGCTCAAATCCAATCTAAGCTTTTTACAGTTTTTCCTGGTTGACCAGTCTATTCGACTCATGGAGAAATCAATTAATGGGCTGAAAGATTGCAGTTGATCAATCAGTTGTTAAGCAGTAGCAGCAGAGATTATGATTTGTCATGTCGAAGATGTAAAAAAATTTTGTTCCACAGCATGATCAAGAAAAGACAACAAATTATCATAAAAACCATTAACATTTAACAAACCTATAGGTTTCTGGTGAATGTTCAGTACACAACCAAGATGATTTATTGATTCTAAAAACTTTCTTTTCCAGGACTGAATCCACCAAAAACACAAATATTTTTTATTTGATGTCCTGAGGAATCTATCATTTCTTCACACTTTTATATCTGTTAAATGTATGGGTTAAGCAGAAATGAAGGGAAGGAAGAGAAGATTCTACAAATGAGAAATTAAAAATGCAATCATACCACCTATATGTAGGTCAGCTGAAGTCACCTTTTTTTTAGCATGTATATGTACAAGTAGTTGTGATTGTGGCTCACATCTTCCCTTGGTTTTACATCCAAAAACGGCTTAAACGCCCTCTATGGGTCGAGGATAGGCTTCCTATCTAGTTTTCTTAAAAACTAGCAAAAAGAGTCTTTTTTAGTCAGATTCCTAAAACTATGATGAGCATGTTCTTTATGAAATTGGAGTCATAAATCATAAATTGCACGATATACATCTCCACTAGGGTGTATCTCAAGAGTTAATAAAAGGTTATTTAAAGACTCCTTACTCGTGTAATCCTTAAAGAATTTTATTTTATCTTCACGGTTTACACATATCATTCCTAAAGAACGACATTTTGCATTACAAGTCCATCTATCACATCTATGACAGACTTTCAGTTGTTTTACACGACGTTTCTTTGCAAAAGTATTTTACATGTCCCAGACATATATGAAATAAAAGAATTAGAAGACTCACTTGATAATTGGACTTTTGCTTCAATTAGCCTGCGAATATCTTCACGAAATTCTATGATTCATTAACAATCTCAATCTTTCACACCTAGCACGGTAAATTTTTGTAATCGCATTTTAAAACAAAGCAGGAAAATACCTTTTCAATTTTTCGAGAGTGATGTCCATTTTTCAAATGAGAAATGGAGAAGAGATGCAGAGAAAAGAAAAGGAGCAAGGAATTGAACAAATATATACACAGATATCAGTTATCATGGAAAACTGAAAGAACCGACTTAAGAGTCATAGAGTACCGTTATGCGCCATTTGACCGGGGTTAGAGAAAGACTAGCAAAACAAAAGTCACATAAAAAACAAACATAAAAACAATGTGAGAAAAACAAAATAATCAATCTTTATAAACAGCATCACCCAAACTAATGGACTTATCTTTAGTAGGAAAATTATTAATGTAAATTTTAAAACGATGTCCATTTACCTTAAAGACATTGTCATTCTTTGGATTCTCAATATCAAATGCCCCATAAAAATACACATGTTTCACAAGAAATAGACCACTCCATCTTGACCTTAGCTTTCCGAGAAATAAGTGGAGTCAAGAATTTTAAAGCAAAACTTTTTGACCAACATCAAATGTTTTTCTCAAGATTCTCTTGTCATGAAACTTTTTTATTCTTGCTTTATGAATTTTTTAATTCTCATAAGCATCATTTCTTCTTTTTTTTCTTGCTCATTTATTTGTAACTTACTCAGCTGGCAAACATCATCAAGTTTTGAATTGAAAGTTTTAATAGCCCAATAAGCTTTATGTTCAAGTTCCACAGGCAAGTGACAAGGTTTTGCATAAACCAACTTATAAGGTGACATACCTAATGATGTTTTAAAAGCAGTTCGATAAGCTCAAAGTGCATCATTAAGTCTTGAAGACCAGTCCTTCCGATTATGGTTCACTGTTTTTTCCAAGATTTGTTTGATCTCCCTATTAGCAAGTTCTACTTGTCCACTTGTCTGAGAGTGCTAAGAGGTGGCAACTTTATGTGTGATTCTATATTTCTTCATTAAAGACTCAAATGGCTAGTTGCAAAATGTATTCCCCTGTCACTTATCATGACTTGAGGGATTCCAAATCGACTCAAAATATTTTCTTTCAAAAACTTGATCACTATTTTATGATCATTGTTTCGACTTGGAATTGCCTCTATGCATTTTAAAACATAATCTACTGCGACTAATATGTACAAAAAACCAAATGACAGAGAAAATGGACCTATGAAATCTATACCCCAATAATAATAAAAATTTGATGACAAGAATAGGATTTAAAGGCATCATGTAACGTTTTGAAATAGATCCTAACTTTTGATAATTTTCACAAGTTTTGCAGAATGCATGCCTATCCTTAAACATGGGGGGCCAATAAAATTCACATTGTAAGATTTTTACAGTCGTCTTCTTTGATGAGAAATGACCTCCACATGCCTCAGAATGACAACATTTAATGACACTACTTACCTCATTGTCGGGAATGCATCTTCAAAATATTTGATCAGGACAATATTTGAATACGTAAGGGTCATCCCAATAAAAGTTCCACTTCGCTCAAAAACTTTCTTCTGTCTTGGGTACTCCAATGAACTAGCAAATCTCTTGTTGCAAGAAAATTGACAATATTAGCAAACCAAGGCATTGTAGCAACAGAAAGTTAAAATTCATCAAGATAGTAATCATTGATTTGTGTAATGTTAGATGTGGAATCAATTGTCAATCTTAACAAATGATCCGCGACAACATTTTTTATGCCTTTCTTGTCCTTGATTGTGATATCAAATTCTTGAAGTAACAAAATCCACCATACCAAGCTAGCCTTAGAATCCTTCTTAGAAAGAAGATATTTCAATATTGCATGATTACTAAAAACAACAACAGGTGAGCCAATAAGATAAGATCTGAATTTTTCATATGCAAATATTACTGCAAGTAATTCCTTTTCAATGGTAGTGTAATTCATTTGAGCATTAGTTAAAGTTTTATTTGCATAGTAAATCACATAAGATTTCTTATCTTTTCTTTGTCCCAAGATAGCACCCACAGCATAATCACTAACATCACACATTATTTCAAAAGGTAATGACCAATCAGGAGGTTGTATGACAGGAGCAGAAGTAAGCAATTTTTTAAGTTTAACAAAGACTTCTTCACAATGTACAGTCCATTTAAAAACATTATCATTTGTTAGAAGGTTACATAATGGCTTAGATATTACACTAAAATCTTTGATGAACCTTCTATAAAAACCAACATGTCCTCAGAATGATCTAACATCATTAACAGATTTTGGTGTTGGCAAATTGGCAATTAACTCGATTTTAGATTTGTCAACCTCAATTCCTATTGATGAAACAATGTGAACAAGTAGAATGCTATTTGTTACCATAAAATGATATTTTTTCCAATTCAGCACAAGATTCTTCTCTTCACACGTGTTCAAAACCTTTTCTTGTTAAATAATCATCAAATGAATCACCAAAAACAGAAAAATCATCCATAAAAATCTCCAAAAAACATTCAACCATATCACTGAATATACCAAGCATGCATCTTTGAAATGTAGCTGGTGCATTACATAATCCAAAAGACATCCTTCAATATGCAAAAGTACCAAATGGACATGTGAAGGTAGTTTTCTCTTAATCTTCAAATGCAATTTCAATTTGGTTGTAACCTGAATAACCATCAAGGAAATAATAAAATTCATGACTTGCGACTTTTTCTAGGATTTGATCCATGAAAGGTAAAGAAAAATGATCTTTTCTAGTCATTGAATTAAGTTTCCTATAATCAATGCACATGCGCCGACCAGTAATAATCCTAGCTGGAATTAACTCATTTTTCTCATTTGTTATCACAGTGACTCCAGACTTTTTAGGTACAACTTGGGTAGGACTTACCCATTTGCGCTGTCAGAAATAGGATAAATGATTTCATTATCTAGAAGCTTAATGACTTCATTCCTCACTACTTCTTTCATATTAGGATTAAGCCTTCGTTGCATTTCTCTAAAGGTCTCTAGAGGGTTTAGCATTTTCCTCCAAATAAATCATGTGTCTGCGAATCAAAGGACTAATTCCTTTTATATCAGTTATAGTCCATCCTAATGCATTTTTGTGCATTGTTTTGTATGGATGAAGAAATATTTGAAGATAACAATAGTGATCCTTACATCAAGAATCTGGAGATTTTCATTTTCTTGCTTGACAAGAAGCTTCTCATTGAACTGTTCAATGAAATCCCCCTTCTGGAGATTTTCATTTTCTTGCTTGACAAGAAGCTTCTCATTGAAATGTTCAATGAAATCCACCTTCTTATTCCGATGAAGGAGATGATTGAAAGATTT
>Ga0325402_1003855_pt1 | contig 13725 bp, 10 predicted proteins | sample PopdelMetagenome_22_FD_207212 | JGI IMG/M metagenome (GOLD analysis project Ga0325402, IMG submission 207212) | Populus deltoides microbial communities from Bellville, Georgia, United States - Xylem-PdKOR-R3 | ecosystem: Host-associated > Plants > Phyllosphere > Stem > Wood/Secondary xylem... | reverse complement strand
AGACATAACAAAGCAAAAAATTAACTGTGCAAACTGTAACCACATGGAAAATACGTTACATGCCTAAGATTTCTAGAGCATCACAAGTCAGTAAATCACTATGATACACGCTTCAGCTACGCATGGAGATCCAATATTTGTAGTTTTAAACCAGCATTTACAGTATCTCTGACAGCCGTTTGCAACCCAGCCCTAGCCATGCATCAGCAGTGGGGGAAAAAGAATGCTAATCTTGTGAAGAGGAACAAGAACCCTGGCGACATTTCGATATCCGGAGACCAAGTGAAAGGGATGTCACTCACAGAGCGCACAGAAAACAGATAGATAATCACCTCTGAGCTCTAATCGATAGAATGATTTTGCTCTGCTCAATAAGGTTGCTAAAAAGGAATCTTTCAGCTGATCACTCTCTCTTGTCTTCTTCGGCCTCGCCATCTTCATCAAAAACATGAGTGCCTCCAACACTCTTTTCTTTCTTTTCGACTAAACTGATGTCACCATCTGGCTTTTCTCGGGTAAGAGATTGAGCTTCTTCCTCGTCATATTCTTCTCCTAATTCTTCAGAGTAGGCATACCTAAGAAAGTTGCCAGCAAGAGTCAGAACATAAAATATACAAAGTGGAAAATCACAAGTTCACGAAAAAAAAAGTGGGAAAAACTTCTCACTTGAAATCGGCCGCAACATCTAGAGAACCACAAAAGCCAAGACTTTAAAATTCATCCTTAAACCAGTCTAATGTCAGAGATTCAATTTGACAAACTCAGTGGTTATTCCAGATGATTTTGAAAGGAAAAGAACCCATCAAATAATCAACTTGACCATCAGAAGATTGATAAGGCGGCACTTTTTTTTCAAACTGAAACAATTTTTTTTTCTTCGATAATTTCTCCTTGAGAAAGATTTTCATCATCAAAAGAAATATTGAGACAGCACTGCACCTTTGAGAGCTTTGAGAAGGAGCCCAGAGATAGCAGATAATGCAGAGCAATGCAAATGCAAGAATGTCCCAGAAAGCAGTGATGATCCAAGCACTCTGCCACCGCTCACTGAATGGGTCTGTTGCTTTGAAGTAAAGCTGTAGAGACAACATTAAACACATGAATTAACCAATGTAAACATGTTGGCATGTATAGAAGAGTAAAGTAGAGAAGTTTTGTTTAAAAGAGAACATCTAATTGAAGAAATCCAACCCACCCCCCAAGGGAAGTAAATTAGATGAATGACGAAATAGAATATAAGAGTTCATAATGCACAGCAGTAGAGCAAGGCAGTTGTTTCCAAAGAATCAGGTTATTAACAATTGTCAAGAATCTCCTCCGAGCCTTGTCTAAACACAAGAATTTGCATGAAAGATGTTTAAATGTATAATTAAGGGTAATAGTAACTTGAATCAGTAGCAAGTTGTGTGTTTATTAGCCTAAATGATAATTAAGTTGAATGCTATTAGTTGCACACTGCTGCTCAAAGAAAATAACAGAAATATAGCATTGAATAAAGCCAAACTGATTCAAGAATTTGCAAAATTCAGATAAAGTTCAAAGCTTATTATTTTTGTCTCCCATTTACTGAACCAGAGGTCTATAGAAGGCATCCTCACCCTCCATGAAACCTCACATAGTATGTCAGTATGGAAGTTCAAAATCTCACAGCCTGAGACTTGAATTCAACCCACCAACAGATTTCTGCCAAATTGCATGCCATTCAAAAAAGAAGAAGAAAAGGAGTATACGCAAACAGAGACCCTCTTCCAGTTATCTAAATCCCCTGCGCAGACCCTTGAAAGAACTGCCTGTATTTTTGCAAACAGAGAGCCTCTTCCAATTATCTAAATCCCCCTGTCAGACCCTTTAAAGAACTGTCTGTATGTTTCATTATCATTTATCTTCCTCTCTCAACCAATCTTTCAACAGCTAGTTATATTAATATTTGAATGCCAAGGAGCGCAGCTTAAAACGAAGAATCCCATTCAAGATACTCTTCTTGAAAAAAGTGCTAGTTAACTGTCCCAGTATAAGTTGCAACCAAGAGTGTTGGCATGATAACAGGCTATAAGACCTCCAGAACAAAATTTGTGAGGTAACTGAACCAACAAACAGAAGATATAACATGTTCTACCATAAGAAATATAATTTCTTGAGGTTTCATAAAAGTCGGTGTGCTTTTGGCCAGAAATGATACCTCATATGCTATCCAAGCAACAGAAGCAAACACTACAGCAGCCAATGCATTTGAGAACTTCCTATAGATATCCAACTTAACAGCACTTCTTTTCACCTGGATGAAAATAATTTATTTAAGTTCCTGAAAGTTGAAACGACATGAAACAGAAATGGAAAAACTGGCATGATAAAAAATAACAAGCAGGATAGCAACAAGACTAGAAAACATTAAAAGCAGAAATGGTTACCTGTAACTGTTCTAATGTTTTTGAAAGAGCTGTAAAAATCCACAATATTAAAAATGCATCGAGCAAGGCATCAGGAAGAACTAAAAACAGTCTTGCTCTGCCTGATAGGTCATTAATAGTCCCCACATACTCGGTAATATCAAGCAACTCGGATGCCAAAAAATAAGTAATTCCAAGAAGAAGCACCTTGGAGGTAAGACCACCAAGAGTAGGCCTCACAACACCATACCCCATAGAAACACAGAGTACAAGAAGGCGGGCAATAGTTTTTCTTACAGCTCCAACAGTGACAACCCAAGTAGTAAGCACAACTGGCCTCATTCCAGTGCTGTTAAAATTAGCATACTCAAAATACCAAAGAATCATCTGAAACAATCCTAAACCAACAACCGCCGAGATACAATGTTGAAGTTGCAGTATATCTTTCCGAAACCTAATGTACTGGGTGAACCAAATAACAGCAAGCAAGAAATACACAAGGGACATAAACACGTAAAACCTCATCAAAGGTGCCATCCTACCAGGCAAATAACCATCAGAATTCTTCCAAACAGTCTTCCCACTCATCACCACTCCTTTAAGTTTTGGATCACAAGCAATAAAGAACAAGTTATACATTCCAGTCTTTGATATGCTAATCTCCTCATGATTTTTCATGCTTGTCGACAAAGAATTGCGACTGAAATGTAGCTTTAGAATGATGGGCCAGTTTAAATCATTGGCAGAAGGTATCCTAATAACCTCACCTTGCTTACAGCCTTGAAGCTTAGAAAGATCAGAGGTGCAACATATCGATCTTTGTCCACCATAAGCAGACCCGCCAATGTTATTCCGATCAGCTGCCTCAAAAAGCACAACTTGTATCAATCCTCTGCTTTTTGCTGCCGATTTCGGCCTCCGGAAAGTGATATTATCAAACCTAAAGACATCCATAAACCCAGCAAGTAGTCAAGCACAAGATCAGATCAGATCAGACTAAATTCTGAAAGGGTATTTACATACATACATACATACCGGACGAAAGAGCGGGAATGGGAGGAGGAGGAAATGCCCTCGCTGCCACCAGAAAGAAGATAAGAATTCCCTACTTCATTGAAGGATTCTTGGTTGTAGACATGAATAGAGGCATTGCCGGGTTTTAGTAAAAATGTAAGAATCAAAAGGAAAATGTAAGAATTCATGCCCATTTTGCTCTGGCGTGGCTGGCTAGAGAGAGGGTATCGGCAGATTTGTTTAGGGATCCAGGCAAGCCAAGGCAAGGCAAGGCAGGGACTTTGTTGGGACTAGGTGGGAGGAAGTGTGAGAGAAGCAAAGCAAACGTCACTGTCTGTCGGATGAGACTCACAGTGACAACATACGAGGCCGGGGGTTGGACTCTGTGGGCTTAACGCCCAACAAGCCCTGTTGTGGAGAGTCATGCTGCCACGTGGTTTTTTGAGGCAGTGCTTGACATTCAACCAATCCCTTTGGAGACGATTACATTTGAGTAAATTATCCGAATTATTGGGTATATCAGTAAAAATCGATCTGAAATTAAATAAACTGATTTTTTAATAAAAATTTTATTTATAAAAAAATCATTTCAATTTGATTTTAGTTTCAAAAATCAAATTCAACCCAACTGAAAAAACTCCCTTAAAACTAAAAATTTAAATAAAAAATAATTTAACCAAAACACCTATAAATCAAATTGAAACTATTTGATTTAAAAAAAATATAAAGGCTAAATCCAATTAATCAATTTAGTTAAAGTTGTTTGTCCATTCAATTATTATTTAGTTAATCAATGCATACTATAATTTTACTTTAAATTCTCTCAAAAACTTTTAATTAAAAAAAACTATAATTTATAAAAAAAAATTAAATTAAATTTTCAAACCACAACTATGAAAGACTAAACTCAAGAGTAGAGTGGTTACAACTCATTTTAATAAAAATACGTTTTTGAAAATATGATAAAACTTGTATTTTAAAATGTTTTTTTACTTGAAAATAGATAAGAATAATTTTTTATTATTTTTTAATATTTATTTTTAATATTAAGACAATACAAAAAAAAAATCCATAAAAATAGCGAAATAAACCCAACGCCGAACATGCCTTGATAAGAAATGAAAACGATAGCAACTCTCCTATCTGTTCTATCACGCGGGGAGTGCCACGAAGAGCCTGCAATGGATACTATCACCGCCGGATAAACTGAAAACAAAAGTTCCATGCATACAAGACATGGCGTATACTATACTGTTCTTGTTTTGCTATGCCAAAATCCCTAAAAATCTAATCTTTTATTTCTTCCGTTGCTATTTTCCTTCCATTATATCGTTCAACTAATTATTGATAAAATCACTATACAGCAAATTGTAGAAGAACAAGAACGTTCACTGCTCCCTACATTGAGATTTGTTAATGTATAGCCATGTCAAGATCATGTAAATGAAATTAACATGGTCGTTTGTCACCACAGAATCTGAAGCATCCTTGAAATAGAACCAGGTGATGCACCTTATGGTGAGGTACTGGAGCCATTTTCAACCAGGGGACAGTCATCTTGAACTACATTCTGCACAGGGTTCTCCTCAGCCCACACAGCAGCATCTAAATATCCAAGCTCGAAAAGCCGATCAAGAACATGATCTTCTGCTGGCTCCAATGCCCATTTGAAAAGCTGGAGTGGTTGATAACAAAGATGTTCATTGGCATACCAGAAATTAAACGAGACATCAATTCCAGAGCTACACTTACCTCTCTTGGGCTGGCCCTATTTTCAGGATTGCAATCTGGACTAATCCCGATCCCTTGCAGTCCCATTTGACTGGCAGGGAAAGCACAAATGCGAACCTGAACGGTGACACGTAGAGTAACTTTTGATATCCATAAGGGTGCAGGATATATGGAGCTATTAACCCCAATAAAGACCCATGCATGATGCCATGATGTAGAAAAAATAACCGCAGAGTAATTCATAAATTGTTAAACGGATCTGATATCAACTGCCTAATTCATCCATTTTTGAACAATGAGTCCTGGAACCCTTGAGGCAAAAAGCCTATTTAAGATAGGCTGGGGCAAACTCTTAGCCTATATAGCAATAGATAGAATAGAATGGCAATCAAAAGCCACATTCAAATCAAGGATGACCAGGCCACCTGAATTATGTGAGGTGAAGGGCATAAAGGATGGTGGGCAAGCTCTTGATATCAAACTGTTTAAGCTGGGTCCAGAGCAAAATGCTGAATTTGGCATGCATAAAACTATTCTAGCTCATTTTACTTACGAAGAGTAAAAAACAAAATATATATTGCTCCCAGCTCATCATAACAAGTACCCATCAACAATAGCTGCACTTTCACTTACAAAAACCTTGTGTACTGGCGAAGGGATCAATCATCCAAACTTAATTAACTCGATTACAACACACAAAAAGTAAGCAAGGACTGTATGCAACAAACAAAAAGTTTTGACAGGTTTTCCCACATACCGTCTGAGCAGCAGATGTTGGTGGCATAAACAATGTCAAACCACCATCAATGCAAAGTCGATTCCGGAACATCGTTGCGGGCCTTGGTGCAAGATATCTGCACTGAATTTCACTTTAGTTCAACATCAATAAATGAACTCACATAACAAGTATTGTTCTCAAAATAGCATGTTAATTATTCACCCTGGAATGAAGGAAGAAGTGACAACTGCATTTATGAGATCTTCCTTGGAGTCAAACTGATCCACTAGCAAACCCCTGGGCCTCCACAGAATCTGAGTAACAGCGACTGTAGTACAAGAGCATAAACAATGTAGTTTATGTTAATATCCAAAAGAAAAACAGTGCATATGGGAATTTAAGGCCAGGCATAATTGGCATTTAACAAGTATGGAAAAGTAAAATAGACGGTAGACATCCACTAGGAGGTTCCTTGAATCCAATCCACGTAGAAAACGAGGAATCAATCTCAAACATGATCTAATGCAACTCAAAACACAGATATGTGCGTGCTTATGCAGGAAACAAAATTGCAATTAAATTTTAATCAAATAACTCATAGTAATAAGAAAATCATACTTAATACATATTACAAATAGAAACTTCCTAAACAATAACGCATTGCACAATCAACAAAATTAAAAATAATTTGGAAATATCAATTCCATTTGTATTGTCTTAACAACAATCACAAGGAAAGCTAACATGTTAAAGGTAAAATAATTAAAGGTAAAATAACCCATAGCATTAAACAAGACTGCCCCCTCAAACCCATCATGGCACCACCACATCTTCCATCAAAGCACCAAACATTCAAAACAAGTACCACGCCACTATCACTCCTGCTCGGTTCTCCCCATGCACGTCTTGGCACTTTCACATGCCACAAAGTTTAGCTATTTCCTGATCCTCCTTCCTCAGATCTTTCAATCTCTACCCCATTAGGCGCAACACTACCTCCCATATAATAATTCATAAGAATAAAACCTGCATCTACAAGCTGTAAAGCTTGGGTTTGACTTAATGGTCATCTCCATGGATAATACACCTACATAATAGGAGTAGACTAAAAAAAATTAAAAGGAAAAACAAGTGCCTTGGGCTGTGTAAGTTCTCTCCACATCTTATTCTACGACTCTCCTAAAACTAAACTTGTAGTAGTCTCCTTTGCTTCATCTTCAATGTATTGCACCTGTCATTACCCAAAAATCAGGCATGTGACCAGCACGAGGATCGAAGCGAATCTCAACCCAGGCAAGCCTTGGAATGGACAGAACTTAGAACATACAACACACCTAACAGCATTGATTTATCACTATTCATAACTTCATTCTAAAAGAGAGGCAAGGCCACAGACCTGGAAACAGGATTATCTAAATCTCAGCTGAGAATGGTGGCCTACTGCATGAAATTATCAGCATCCAACCTCTTTAGAATAGCAAGCACATAAAAATCTATAATATATAACATTTCTGATAGCTTAGGATTTAAATCTCTAGATGATTTTCTATAATATATTATATATCTATAATGCATGCATACATATATAGATATAGATATATCTGGATGATTCCATTCATGGTGTCTTTTTGCCTGGGGAATTGCAACAATCCTTTACACCATTCTGAAGCAACTAGACATATATGCACATGTAAAGAAACATTTTCTACTAGAAAGCATTTCCTAACTCAAAGTACAACTAAAAAACAGAAGGGTGGAGGAAAGAAGATTGTTCTCACCTCGAACCCTCCCATTGGACCTAATGTGAACATCATCTGGCAGAAACTTTTCAAGAACATCCCGCAGAACAGCCTAAGGAAAAGAAAGTACAATTAATGGCTATTTTACATAGCATGACAAATTTTAGCAAAAACATACAATAATTCTAGCTTGTTTAATATTTTGCACAAGGTTTACAGTTCACAGAGCCAACATAAAGTTACATTATGGCTAAAATCTAAGACTAAACCCAAAACATGTTTACTCTTTCTACAGTATAAACCTTCCCAAAAAGCTACCTACTTAAGAAACTTGCCCTTAATGATATTTTACATTGCATGACAATTTTTTTCAAAGTAGCAAGAAAAAAGCATGCTGTTAATTGTAAGTTTAAAATAAGCATCTTGCCTAGTCTAAGCTATGCAAATGACCACTACTTTCTGCAAATGATAATATGAGCTAATGACTAGCGATCATTAAGACTGAAAAAGTGAACAGAAAGCAAAGCAGCAAAAGAACATAACTTTATTTGCAAGCATGGTATTTCATGGCCCGCAGAGATTCTTCATACATTTGTTAAGACTTGTTGCTTGAGTTAATATCTCTTATTTGTAGGCCTTCCATTTTCTGGAAATTTCCTCCCATTTGTTTCATCTCATAAAAAATCTACCCCGTACTGCATCATGCCAAATTTATGGCATACATTGCATTGATACACTGCCCTCAACGTAAGCATATGATGAAGGTCAAAACACCAGAATGACTGACTCATTTATTGTCACATGCACTTACCGAATGGCATTACAAGCGCCAAGTTACTGACAGTGAACATTCTTTAGAATGAAAGGTGGACACTACAAATCTTAAAGATTAAGCACCACAATTTGATTCAAAAATTAAATTTTGGTATGTCAATAAAAATTGGATGCCAAGCTCTGCTAACCCTAATAAAGTATTGGAGTAGAAACATACCCCAAGCCGAAAAGCAGTCCCTTTTAGCCGACAATCTTCAGCCAACACTTTGGTAGCTGTTAAAGCCTCATGCATGCTGGCCCCAGAGGCAATCACAGCACATACAATAGCGCCAGCGGAGGAACCAGCTAATGGTGTGGTTTCCTGTTTGGAACATTAAGAAAATACAAAAACAAAAAACAGAGGCTTGAGCTAAAGATTAGAACTTTTGATCTCAAGTTTGCTTAACAACCTAAATACAACGTCAAAGAAAGATCATATCCAGGATATAAAGAGAAGTGGATTCTTTTCCGCTTTCTATTTCTACTTTATTTCTTGGATTATGCACAAGTTTCAAATACGACAACATCTTGAGCGAATCTGATCATGTCAATACAATACATAGATTAATGACATTGGAAGTTTCTAATTTTCTTAGGGAATAAAACGAGAATAAAGCAAATAGAACTGTCCAAATTGACGAATTTCCGCAACTGGGACATTCAAAAGTCATATACAGAAAACTCAAAATTGAGTAAACAATATAAATAAAAAGAAACTAGAGCCCAGTCAATGTTACAAACATTTCCAATTCCAGAGAAAATTGGACAATAATCAAAACCAAGTGAGAAAATTCAAAATATGATGAGAGAATACCACACAAGCAATTCACTTTAGAAATCCCAAAACAAAGGGAATGCACATAGTACTTGATTAAACAAGAAAGAACCAGAATTGAAAAGGAAAGAGAGATGGACCTACCTTGATATAACCCTTTTCAATAAGCAAGTGAGCAACTCCAAGATGATAAGGAAACAACAAGCCAGCAGCAGAGAAACTAAAGCCAGGACTTGTAACCACAGGTCGATCTTTCTCCGCTTCAATATCTTTAACTCTTTGTTCCCATATAACCTCAGGCTCAACCTCATCCTTCATTACAGCCCCAATCCTCTCCTCGTGATCAACATTCCCATTATAGTTAATTTTATTAGTGCTTCTCAAAACCCTCGACGCAATTCCCAAGAAAAGTTCGCCAGTGGCAACAGCAAACGACTTCTTCTCCGACTGCGGTGGCGCGGATGGTGGCGCGGGTGGGTATGTGATTTTGTTTTCGGTGGTGCTGTCGTTTTGCTTGCCGGAAGAAAATCTTGCAGCAAAAGATAGAGAATGAGAAGGGCGGAGAGAGAGCATGTAACGGTGGGTGATATTAGGGTTTGTATGGGGGAGGAAAGAGTGGCGAGTGTGAGGAAGAAGAGTAGAGAGTGAGGGAGGAGCCATTGAAGAAGAAGAAGGAGAAAATTTTGGTCCTTTTGGTTTCTTCTTTTTGAAGAGCATTCCTGTCCTTATTTCTCTCTCTTTTGTCGTCACCTGTGAAAAATTACGTGGGTTTGTTGTCTTCCCCTTATGTGTTTTGTGTGTGACAACTGTTGTAGTGTTCGGTAAGGACGAGGAGGTGGAGGTGGAGGTGGAGGTGGAACAGGTGGAGGTATGTCACGAAACGTCCACGTTTTTTGCCGTGAGGAGAGAGAGAGAAAGAGAGAGAGAGCGCTTGTTCTTGGGCTTGTGGACAACACAAAGGCCACGAGGCCTAAAAATAGAAAGGAGGTGGGTGCTTTTAGTGTCATGGTGTGTGATTTTTTATTTTTTTTATCAAAACAAATTAAATTGAATGGTTGTCTTTATATTTAAATTTTAAAAACAATTAAATTAGTTTTTTAAAATAATAAAAATTAATTTTTTTTGTTTTTTTGGTTTTCAATAAGCGCTAGATGTCACTAAACTATTAATATCATTTCATTAGAAATTATTATTTTCATAATTTCATAATCAATACTATAACCATTACTTTTTTTATCACTTTTTCATTTTATTTAATGTTACTAAAATAAGTCATCGTTAGCTATGTAAAATTATTTGTATTCTTAGATAATTTTATTTATATTTAGTTTTAAAAAATATTTTTTAAAAATATTTTGTATTTCTATTCAGTTTAGAAAATCAAATATTCTACTTGATAATTTTTTTTCAAACCACTGTAATGGCTCCATCATTATTTATTTTGATTTTTTTTTCTTTTTCAATTTAAACCTAAGACTGGTGTAAATATAATTATTTAACTTGTATTTCAGCAACTACTTAAAAAAATATTTAATAATGAAATTTCAAACTAGGTTTTTTGTATGGTGATCTTATTTGTAAAATTCTATGTTGCTTGTTTTGCTATCATTCTTTGGTTGTTTTTGTTTGCGTCATTCGGTATTAGAACCTAATAATTCTTAATATTTTTTGTTATATGTCGTTGAATCACCATGATTGAAAGATGTGGAGGATGTTTATCAAAATTTAATGATTCTTTATGGTTTTTGTTGTGTGTTGTACTCAAAATTCTAGTTGTACACAATGTGACGATCAACATAAAGGTATTAGGGACCACGATGAGACAACCAACTTTACACAAGATGCTAGGAACTAATAATGAGGTGGCCCACATAAAAAAAATATTTACGATAAAGAACGGTTTTTGATTGAGGTCTGAACTCGAAAACAAGTTTCTTTCAACCCAAAAATACTAATATATGATCTTTTTGGTGAAAATAATTATTTTTCTTAGTTATTTTTATTTTTTCTTTTTCATATTAGAAATTTTATTTTTTATATATGTTTTTTCTATTTTCTATTATTAAGCTTTTTTCTCTCTCTCTTATTTGAAGAAAACATATTTTCTATTTTATTTTTTTCTGCTTAATAATTAATTGATAACAAGACTAATAAATAAATTACTAAGAATAAAATTTATTTACACATGATGGTTCATAATAAAATTCATCCTTAATGTTCATTTATTATTCTATTCCAATTAAATCATAAAAATTACCTTTTATAAAATAATTGCAATCAAGCTTGTATCTTGTGAGCATATTAATTTAATAAATCTTAATGTGATCATCAAAGATATTATGATAATTTTAATATACTAAGTATATAAGCAGTGGGAAATTAATAAAATATATAACTCCTTTCATGATTGATGAAATATTAAAGTAATTATAAATCTTTTTATCGTCGGGAATTGATGGAGATGTACATGTCATCACGCTTCTTCTTGGAGCTTGATAGCAAGCCAATGGCTATGCGAGAATTTATTATTATTATTATTATTATTATTATTATAATAGGTGTTCGGGTTAGTTTGCGAACATTTCGACTAATTTCACGAACCCTGAAGTTAACAACTATGTAAGCCTCCAGTGGCCATCATATTAGCAACCACAGGGCTCGAACCTAAGAATACATGGAAACAAATCTCTTGATTCTAAATTTTTAATATTGTATTATCTATTAGATAGTTTGTTGTTGTTGTTGCTGCTGCTGCTGCTGCTTGGTTTTGAAGATATGAAAAATGTGAGAGCATTCATGCATTATATATTGATGATGACAAGTGCTGTCAAGTCTGGTTGGTGGAAGAAGAAAGCTTTGTGGACCTAGGCGAAAAAGAAAATGACGGTGTTTACGAGAATATGATAGTGGTTATTTTTTAAAATATAATATTAGAATAATATTTTTTTATTTTTTAAAAATTATTTTTAAATTAAAAAATTATTTTATATAAAAAAATATTTTAAAATTTTTTAAAAAACACCTTTTAACCACATTTCCAAATAATCATGAAGAAAAAGAAAAACCATGGCCAATTGCGGTGGAGGTGAAGATGAATGCTACTCTTCAGCACATGCTTTTTTTATCCTTTTCTTTTCCACCCAACGGATTTTTGTAATTCTCTAAAAAAAAGTTTCTTCTTTTTAAATCTTATGTAACTCTTTCTAAAATTATATATGAATATTGATATTATAAATGGTTTAAAAATATAGAATTATATCATTAAATATATTATTAGTAAGATAAACTAATTAAAAAGTTTTTAGTTTCTAGTAAGGTTATATATACAATTTTTCCTATCATAAAAATCTATATATCTAACTTGTGAAAATGATTTTGATTAAAATAGTTTTTGAAACAATAGTTAATTTGAAGGAAATAAACATTGTATGTTATATTTATGTACTATATAATATAGTTGTAAACATAATTTCAAAATATAAATATAAATATAAATATGAAAATAATATTGAATATAAAAATTTGTATGACAATTTCCATCCAAATCAATAAAAACTTTTTTATATCTAAAATCTTTATAGCAAGACATTCACATGTATTAATGGTATTAAGTGGGAGTTAGATTTTGAAATTTTTGGTATAGGAATTTTATTTTGATATTTTATAGATACAAAAATATCTTAAAAGACTTTTTCACAAAAAAATAAAATATTTTATAAGGGCCTTAGTAATTATACTTGAGCAATACTTTACTCGTGTATTCCTTGTGGAAACTTTATTGGATATTTTTAATACTTGTTTGAAATTATAGTAACAATGACAGTTCAAAGTTGTTTTTACTTAAAAATATATTAAAATAAAATTTTTTTTAAAATTATTTTTCACATCAGCACATTAAAATAACAAAAATTATTAAAAATTATTTTAAACAAAAAAAATCTAAAATTTTTGGAAATGTAGTTTGTACAGTGCTTCCACACACATCATGAATACTTTAAGCTTTTGTTGGGCCAAGGTCCATGGGCCTTTGTTTTTTCTTGCAAAAAAGCAGATTGGTTTTATTAAAGTAAAACACAAGACAACCTCAAGATCACTTTCTGCAAAACCTTTGCCATGACAATGGCCTTATCTTCATCTCCACACTCTCCAGCAGTCCTCACAGCCTCTCAATTCTCAACTCACTCGCCATTTCCAAAACTCACCACCTCTCACTTCTTCTTCTCTACTGGTAAACCCTCCAACCAAACCAGCTACTTTAACCTTTCTTCAAGCTACTCCACCATTGATAGATCATGGAGCGCTAAGGTTTCTTTCTTTCCTGCTTTCTTGAAAAAGGGCAAGAGTGCTAAGGTCCTCAAGGAGGAACTTCTTGAGGCCATTGATTCCCTTGATCGTGGAGCAGACGCCATTCCTGAAGACCAACAAAGAGTTGATGAGGTTGGTCCATTCCCATCACCTCTTCTTTGCCTTGTGATCATTTTTGGCTGTGACTCTGAAGATTTTATTACGTTGAAGCTTTTCTTGAACTTGAGCTAATTAAAATGCACC
>Ga0325402_1003847_pt1 | contig 13730 bp, 9 predicted proteins | sample PopdelMetagenome_22_FD_207212 | JGI IMG/M metagenome (GOLD analysis project Ga0325402, IMG submission 207212) | Populus deltoides microbial communities from Bellville, Georgia, United States - Xylem-PdKOR-R3 | ecosystem: Host-associated > Plants > Phyllosphere > Stem > Wood/Secondary xylem... | reverse complement strand
CCATTAAATATTTGATAAACATGAGAGCTGCGGCGGCGGCTACATTATCTTTGTGCATCAAAAACATAAACAACTTGTAAAGAACAAACTAAACTGCCCGTCTAAATTCCTACTACATTGGATAACAACCGGTTGTCATACAACAAAATAAAACCTGATTTTATTACAAGTGGGTTTTAGGCCTTTTTAGGTGATTTTGGCTCTGACCCCGAAGATTTCTCACTAGCTGAAGTTTTCTTAGGCAAAAGTACTGGGTTAATGTTAGGTAACACTCCGCCGCTTGCTATTGTAACTCCTTGCAGCAATTTTCCGAGCTCTTCATCGTTTCTTACAGCCAACAAGACGTGTCTTGGGTTGATCCTGGTCTTCTTGTTGTCTCTCGCTGCATTTCCAGCCAACTCCAGCACCTAGAAACATGAGATAAAACAGATTAAAATACAAAAATAGATGATTATATTGAAAAGAAAAAAAAGAGTTTTCTATGAGAACCAAACAAATTAAAAAAAAGACAGTCTACTAATCTTGTTTTTTATTTAAAAAGGAAAAACGATTGTTCTTCCATAGAAAAACCGAAAAAAAAATAGATCTGAAATTTTTAAATAAAAAAAGATCGAAACATTAGACATTTCTCAAAAACAAAGGAAACAGGGATGGTTCAAAACGGCAACACGGGATGTACCTCAGCAGCGAGGTATTCAAGAACAGCAGCCATGTAAATGGGAGCACCAGAACCAAGACGCTTAGCGTAACGACCTTTCTTCAAGAACCGAGAGATCCGACCAACAGGGAATTGAAGGCCAGCTTTGATCGATTTTGAAACGGACTTCTTGCGGTCTCCACCTCTTCTTCCTCCAGCACCTTTGGTTGCCTTTGTCGTTGCCTCCATTGTTAAAGGGAATTGAAGAAAATTGAGAGATATTGAGATGCGGGTTCAAACGGTAGCGTTTTCTGAGAGGGAACTGAAACTGGAGAGCGGGATTTGAAGGGGATAGAGAGGGTGTTTGGGCATTTATAGCGGAGTGTGACACGTTGGCGATCCGAGAAGATTTGGGTTTGAGATTAGAATGGGCGGTGAGATCGCGACAGGCTGGCGATCCTGGGTTTTTGAAATTGGTAAATGAAAATGAGAGTCTGGTTTTGGGTTGGCGTGTGGGTGAGGTATGTGAGTCGTTGGATTTGCCATGCTGGCAATCCGTGGAGACAATTGCTGATGTGAGTTTATAGCTGAAAATTTTAAAGTGATGATAAAGATGCGTGTTTGTGAGTATTTAAATCATCATAAATTAATATTTTTTGGACCGTGAAGATTTATTAATCAATAGAAATATCATTAATGGATGAGATAATGATTTAGTATTTTATATATTAACTAATAAAAAAATATAAAAAAATCATCATTTTTTTACTAAAACATTTAATTTAATATGTATATTATCTAATGTGGTTATACAAATATTGTCTAGTTACGAATTATAGATTATTATTATTATTATTCTATGTATTTTTATCTTTAATTTAAAACATCAAAGATATAGCTTTGTGATCCAATGATTATTCGAGTTTTCAAGATGCATTGTTATCTTTAATTTTACCAAAGTTTCTATGGATATTATGTAATTGAAATCCCAAATTCATAAAAAATAAATATTTAGATGCAATGAATCTTGCAATTCTGATTTGGACAATAAATATTCAAGCAAGTATAATTACAAATTATTTTCGACATTATAAAATTAAGTCCATGAAAAATATGAATAATTTGGATCAATATTCATACGGTACAGTTAAAATATCATGATACCAAAGTTTTTAAATCCGGCCCGGTCCAAGGCCTGGGTTTTGACCGGGTCGGTCGGGTCAATTTCTATTTTTAAAAAAATTCAAAACGGCGTCGTTTTAGTAAAAAAAAAAACACAAAAGTCAACGGGTTGCAACCGGGTTTTTGACCGGGTTTTTCCGGGTCAGCCAGGTCACACCTGATCATGGCGTATACTATTTTTTTATCAACCCGTCCCAGTTCCAGCCCCGGGTTCCGAGTCGACCCACCAGACCGGGCCGGGTTTCAAAACACTGCATGATACAATGGATGTTAAGTATTATATGAACTACTAATAAAAAATTAAAGCAACTTTATGTTTGTCAAGTGACAAACAAATTATTAGGAATGTTGTCGCCAAGAACAAAAAAAATTAAATTAAAGAAAATAGATATGTACTTGTGTCCCCTTCTCACCCAAATATACACTCAAATTAACAATACATTGCATAATTTTCTCCTGCACTTCAAGAACACCACACCAAACTTCTCGGTACATCGAGAAAAGTTAGATGAGAATCAAAAAAATATTAATTTGAAAACAAATAAATAACATTATAGTTGTATTTTATAAAGACCTGTCAATAGAGTTTTATATATGTATAATCTTGATCTATTAAAAGATTATCAATTCATATCTCAAGTGAAACTTGTTTTTTATAAAATGTATTTTCTTATAAATTTAGCAAATTATTAATTTACCATATTGGTCTCAAATCAGGACTGACTAATAATATCATTTAATCAAGATTATTAATTTATCAAATTTATATTAAAAATATTTCTTAAAAAACAAATGAAGAGGTGATAAAAACGTTGTTCTTCTAAACACGTTAGACTATAGACAAGAATAGTGCTTCTATTGAACTACCCTTAAAAAAAAAACCTCACATGTTAATAATTAAGGGTAAAAGTGTCTTCGCAATGGAATCACTTGAAATTGATAAAAAAAAACCTTTCACTTGCAATGATAGGCCTTTTCATTTTTTGTTAAGATAAGCAAATTATACTACCTTTCAAATTCAAATTCCTATACATAGGGGCGAAAGGTATTATTGTCATTACACTGGTGTTTTTTTTTTTTGTTATCGGGTTAGGATAGATACAATTTGGTAATTTCATAAATAAAAAGTAATTTTAAAAAAATACATGGACGCATGTTGTGCAAGTGTCAGCCACTCCACTATCTCTGGATAAGAGCGTGCACCTAATTCCAGGGGTCAAAAATATTGTTTAGGGATGACATGTGATTCTTCTCAGTATTTCCTCTATAACCCCGCGACGCATTCACTTAAAGAAATTTTAATTTGACGCCAACAATCTTTTTTTTATATTTATTTTATCTCTCTTTCTCGATATTTGCACCATGTTCTTTTGTTTATTATTTGTTTTATTTGAAATGATTATGAAATTAAAATTTTGTCACCCTCCTTTTTTTTTTCATTTTGCTCTATGTTCTTTTGGTTATTGTTTGTTTTGCCTTAAATAATTTATGAAATTGAAATTTTTTTTTGATTTTGTCCTTGTTTAATTTTTTCCTTTCGGTAGCCATTTTTTTAATTGATATTTATGTAATCTGAGATAATTGATTTCTTTTTACAATCTCACCCTCCATTATTTTTTCCTATTATATTTTGTTTCTCTCTTTTTTTTATTTTTTAATTTGCCAAGTTTTTATAAAATGAATATATATATATGTGTGTGTGTGTGTGTGTGTGTGTGTGATAGTTTTAAAGTGAATACAAATATATAACAAACAAAAACAGTGAAAAGACAAGCAAAAACACAAAATAATTATATCTTTAAAACATTTTTAAAGTGATCTTTTATATTTTAAAAAAATACAGAGAAACATGTGTCTTTTGAATGTTATATTAAAGTTTTTTTGTTTATTTATATTTTGAATATTTATCCGAAAGATGAGGGGAAAAAAAGCAATTTTGTCTTGCCAAAAGACACTAATTCCCGAGTTAGGTGGAACTATATCTTGATATGTGTTTCAAATATATTTTTATTTTGAAATATATCATGATGTTGTGATAAGATGTATGGTAACCCAAGCTTCCATCAAATAAGAATTAAATGAAGATGATTTTAAAAATAGAAAGCTGACATTAGCATAAATAAAAATAGAGGAGGCAAACGAATACAAAATCAAGAGTACATATATAGATGGAAAGAAGCTCTTAAGCCTCAGCACACCAATTACACCATGTATACACGCAAGGCAAGTTGCTCAACTGTTCATCCCCATTATACAATTAAGTATTATGCATGCCTTTGATGTGTTTAGATCTTGAAAGGTTAAGGTAACAAAGAAGGGACACTACGAGAATAATATTTTGACACCAAATAGGCAGGTGTTGAAAAATTCATTGTTTGATCCGGATTATTCAAGGGTATAAATCATTCTAGGTTAAAGAATATTTTTTTAAAAAAAATTAATTAACTCGATTGAAAATAGTTTGATTTAATGATCAGGTTAATCCAATCATAACTCAACCATTAACTTGTTAACTATTTTTTTTTATTTAAAAATAATATTATTTAAATTTTTTTAATTTTTAAAATTGATCCAAATCAACTCTTCTAGCCTATCAACCGGCTTTACCCCATGCCTGCATGGGTTTTAAAACTATAGAAAAAGATGGACATGATGGTGCTCATAGGTAAGATAAACAGCAAATGCAATGCAGATGCTTGCTAGTTTTCATATTATTGAAAATATACAGGGAGAAAGGGGTGAGAACAGACATTATACACATGCCAAGAGGAATAACTAACACGCTCGGTTTCCTAATGTCTAGTAGTGTAGTATAGGCTCTGGATTAATTAAACAGTTTTTGCATGACCAAGCCAAGCAGCTAATGCCAAAGCCCATGTTGAAGGTGCTCTTTTTTGAGCACTTTAATTGTTCCCAGGCCTGGCTGCATTTGAATATGGGCTATCCAACATTGAAAGATCAGCTTCATCTGGGAAATTGATCAGGACTCTCATTTGCACTTCCCTCAATTTGACAGCAAACTCCATTGCCTCATTCATTGCAGCCCTAGCACCAGCCAATGCATCTCCGAGTTCTTGATTGATCAAATAATATGAGCTTATTTGACCCAGTATGTGATCATGCCTTTCTTGAAATTTGTGAGCCCTCTCTTCCGCATTTTCCAGCACCTCAGCTATAATCCTCAGTTTCTCTTTTGTGATTTGTTGCTTGTGCCATAGCTTCAAGTTTGGCAAGAGGAGAAAGAACGACGCAGAGAAGCCAGCAATGGCAAAAATAAGGTGGCTAGAGCCCATGAACAAAGCTTTTCTTCGTGTCTATGCATCAGGAGAACAAATTTACAAAAGAATATATTGAAATGCATCTATGGTGCTCGAAATGATTCCTTGCTTTCATCGAGGGACATCACTTTCGTTTAATACACTCCTTTTGTATTGTACCAGATGGAACATGTGACGTTGCTTTACGAAATACAACTCCCCTTTTCACATCATGGAGCTGAGTTTTTTTATTTTTCTTTGTCATGAAACAATGTTTCTGAGATTTTTCCCTGTAATTTTCTTATGGAAAGACACCGCTATTAAACAGTATACCTAAATCTCACCATATCCAATTTTGGTTCAAAAACACCATGCTTTTGTGATCAGAAGTTCTATATGGGATATTAAGGAGGCTGAAGGGCAAGACACAAAAACATGCACTTACAAGGACAAAAGACTCGGTTAATATCATTACTCACTTCTGTTTGGAAAAGAGTTTTGCTGCTATTCTACCCCTGGCGGTTTTGAAATCCAGTTTCATTTTACCAGATTTTCTCGTCCGTCTCGGCTTTCGTGGCTTTCTATTTGATTGCTTTCTTTCTAAGCGCTGACGACGGATCTCTGGATCAGCCCAACCCTTGCCCCATTCCGCAAAAGAAGAATATGATTTGTGTTTGTTCACTGAGAGTTGCATATCAGCTTCAGGGTAAACAGAGAGCGGTTGCTCTCTATCATATTCCAGATACTCAAGTCCTAATTTTGTTGGCTCCGGGCATTTTATCTGGACATGGCTCTGCATAAACAGTGAATTTAATACAAGACCAATTTAGCTGAGAACCAAAATTTCAAACAAACACAACTTACAACCTGCATGCTTGAGAAAGCAATGGAGATTCGTGAGATAAAATACAAATTTCAAATTTTGCTTACAATCCACAGCTAAGCTTCAGAAATTTGCCTTGTTCAAAAGACAGCCATAAGATCACAAATTCAATTGTGTCAAAAATGTTTCCTCTGCTAATTAATAGAATCAGAAAACAGGTCAAAATAAAAGCTAGGGCAATCAGACCTAGGAGCTGCCAGAAGGCTAAGAAAATCCTGAGTCTAAATTAGCAACCCATCATATGATTGATGCCCAGGAAACAAGAGATTTTCTTAAGTTTTACACATGCATAGCAACGCTGACACAGAAATACACTGGAAACACTTGGTATAATTGAGGACTTCAAAGACACTACTAGGAGAATGGAAAATCATTTGAGCAGGTACCTTTTCATCACCCTCTCTGATGTATCCTTTGCCTTCCATAATCCGAGCTAGACCTTGCCACCATAGCTGATCTGTTGTCCAGAATTTTTGATACTGCACAAAACCACCATAGATAATCAAAATAACATCTGATAATTTGAGTGAAGTGAAATTTTCCTAACCAGTCACTGTTCCAACACATGAAAGAAGTATAAAGAAATGGTTTGCATCTAGGTTACCTGCTCCTTTATTTTAGCGACGAACATTCTGAGGTTTGGCTTCTGCACCGCTCTCTGTGATTTAGTGTCATTACATTTACCATCATGTGAGCCATCAAAAGAATGGTTCTGTTCCTGAAACTCAAAAAAAGCCTTCCATTGAGAATTTTAATGGGAAAAAGGAGCAGAAAATGACTTATCTGGATACACAAGAATCTCTCTTTATTACTCATCTTATCTTAGATCTATATGTCAACAAAACTTTTGGTAACATATAACCTGGCACTTGCAAAAAACTAACTAGAATTAAAATCCTTACACTTAGATGATATGCTGCAATGACCTTCATTAAAATATCAGCCTCCTCTTTCAAATCCTGCATTTCTGGAGGCCCATTGACACACACATCGCACCTGCATTAAAGGAGTCCTATTAAAAATGGCTTGAGAAAGCATGTAGTGGAATTGATAGATATGATGAAAAGTAACTGTGCAATCAATGTGAAGCAAGGGGTATTAGAGCAAATAGTAAACAAGACAGAATCTCAGCAGTAAAAGTAGGTAACCAAGGAGAAAAAAAATTCAAGTCAAAAGACCACTTTATTGAAATAGATATTAAAGCAGATTCTAAAATGAAAGAAACACTACGTACAAGAGGCACTTCTCATAACTGAAATCCTCCCCAAAATACTCTACAAGTGTTTTAGCTCGACAACATGAGGTATTCATTCCATACCTGCAAGAAGACAAGTAAAAAGGAAAAGCAAATCTGTAACAAAAAGTTGAAACGGAAGCCAAGATGCAGGACTGCAAAAAATGTCTTGAATGACAAAGCGGACCTGAAACAATCAGACAACATCTTGAATGCATGTTTTGTCTGAGCTTCACTTCTTTTACTTGGTAAAAGTGATGGTGTTCTTGACAGGTTTGCATACAGAACTGCTTGGCAAAGAAAAAGTTTTTTTGGTTAGTTAAAAAAAACAATCATGATGCTGATGACTTCTATAATTCTATTACAATCATGCAGTGCCTCATCCCAGAATACAAATCCTTCACTTGGAAGCAACCATAAGGAATGAAACAGATATTGTATGAAAAGGGAGTTTACTGTACAGGTTTTGATCAACACCATGACATGGAACTTCTATTCAAATTAAAAATTATGACCAAATAAGATTTATGTCCAACAATGATAAGTAGTCTATATGTGAAAAGAACTTACCGCATTCTGCTAGTTTCCCATCCCTTCCAGCACGGCCTGCTTCTTGATAATATGCTTCCAAACTCTAAAATTGGACATTAGATGAACAATAGATGATAGAAGCGTTAGGAGAACAAATATAACTGAGAATTATATGACAAAAAGGGAAAAAAGAATAGACAGACAAGTTCCAGAAGGAGAAGTGAACAGTTGCTATTGCTTAGGATAATAAAAGTGAAAGAGCACCAGATTTTTCCCACAACATGATGATAAGTTCTTGAGTACAAATGGATAACAATATCCAATACAATATTGCAGAAATATCAAATCTCAACTGCTAACCTGTGGCCAGCCATAGTGAATAATTCTTCTGATATTTGATTTGTCAATTCCCATTCCAAAAGCAACTGTTGCGACAACCACCTAGAGTAATATGCAAAAATGTTTAGTCGGAATTTTTTGCTATTGCCTTATTCTACTAGGAAATGACAGAAAGTGAAAGTTAAAACTAGGTCATTTTCTTCCTTGTATCAAGAAAGGATGATAATAAGAGGTTTAGCTTCTACGAAACCATAGGAAAGAACCAGTTCTGATTTTTTCAGCACCCCCATTTGGCAGTACCTTTAGGAAAGTCAAGTGCATCATAGAAAGAGGAAATGTAATCCCCGAAAAAGAAATAAATAATAAGAAGAAATTTAATTGTAGTAAATTCATTTTATCACAAGCAGACAAAAAGATGGAGATCAGAAATGGTGCAAGACATGCCCAAACAGGATGCTGCATGAATACAGGATACCTTAGTGTTCAAACAGTGCAAGTTATTAGCATCATTAAGAATTCAAAAACCAGATGAAAGACGCATCATGCAATCCAGAATGATCAGTTTCCCTACCCATACCTGTATCAAGTTTTCGTGGAATTCCTTGTGGACCTGCCTTAGGTGTGATTTTGGCAACTGAGAGGGGAAAATGGCCATGGGCCAGTTGCATGTTAAACAAGAGAAGTTTTCATAGGAGTAACCACCCTTAGTCATGTGATGTGAAAGATTCAAAAACAAGTGAACATAAAGAATCACCACCAACCAAAAAAGGAAAAATACAAATAGAGATAAATCCAATGATTAAATCTGCAAAGCAGTTCGAAAGGTAATTAGAAGTTGAGGTTACTTTTGCTTGATAGATCAGCCATCAAATCAGACAGTTTTCCTTGTCATATTTACACCATCAAGTGCTATGCAACATAGCAGTTTCACTACCAATATGTCGCATTATATTACAACTGAGTCAAAGTGATTCCAATTCAATTGCAAGGTTGATTCAGTACGCTTAATAATAGAAAAAGAAAACCCTTATCAAACTAAAATAGAATACATGGTATCCATCCAATAGACCCGGGAAACAACCATGTGATACATACCGAGGCATTATAAGCAGCAGCTTTCACACCGAAATTACAAAGATACTCTGTGATGCTCAATGTTTGTTTTCTTGTAGGAACATATATGATGGTTGGTCCTTCTTCTAAAGGCTCTTGCAAAAGTTTCGACCTGTCTTCTATCTTACTAGAGGGATCAACTGTTTCAGATGACTTGCAAATATAATGGTCCTTGCAAGGAGATTGTCCAATGAATTCACCACATGCAACTTCAAAATGAGAAATAATAAGAATTAGAATAGAATATATATATTAATGTTGGAGGTTAGAGATGAAATAAAATTTCTTTTTTCTATTAGCAATTCTACTGGCATAAAACTCAATACTTTGCATCTGCAATTTTCTTTTCAAGTTCTATGTTGCATTCACGGCATATTTTTACAGCCAGCCAGTATAATGCAGCAACGGACATGATCTAAATTAATAGAAAGATGTATACCGTCCCAATCATCCACAATGTGAAAGACATCAACATCATTTTCCAAATATTCAATTGACATTTCTTTTTCCCTTGAAGCAGTCGATCCATTTTCCTTTGTTAAATTTAATTCATCACCATCTACATCACAGCAATCATCTTCAATTCTGTTCTTGTCATTTGGAGAAGATACATCTCCATCAGATATGCTATTATCAGCAGAGCTGTCAGAGCAATCATCTAATTCTTCCGCGATACTACTCCACTTCTTTTCATTAGACTTTTTCTTTCCAGCATATATGCCTATCAAATGGCTGAGATTCTTCCCATAAGAAGATGGAGAAGAGGTTCTACAATGTTTTACCTGTAAGAGCAGCAACTGAATTTTGGTTTTCCACACCAGTAGATATTTGATATGATTCAATATAATATGATATATAAGGCATGTAAGTTAGGAAGCAAACTAGAAAACATGAGAAGAAATCATAGAGATTCATTAGGAAAAAAAATAACAAAAAATTCCATCAGGAATTAATCTAACATGTATACTATTTAGAACACCATCAAATTCAATTTTCAATTGTTGGTCCAATTGTAACAATATCAGACTTCATAGGGACATGATTACTGCAATACCTAGAGAACATAATGATGCTGTAATTAGTAGGTTGACATTCCTCTTGGATTTAGGCTAAATATTTCAGATGCAGACTTATAATAGTCTGTTTACCATGTTCAAAATTTCAATGTGAAGCTGAAACAGTCATAATGTTTTGTTTCAAGAAACCTGATATGAAACTATCAAAAATCACACTTCTTGCATTAGTCACATTAATCTTCCTTTCAATGGAAAGCATAGACAGGTATAAAAAAAACCCATTAAATATTAAACATCATACAAGCAGGAACCACCCTCTGCACATTATGATGCATAGTCCTCTTGAACCATTCTCACGAGTGGAGTAAGAAGGAAACTTGTTGGAAAATGAGCTAGATGTGTATGTGATAAGTTAAGATCTAGACATCTTGTACTAAAATTAAAATTTTGGAAGCATGTTTTTAGTACATGAAAAATATGGATACATCTTGTTTATATATCACAATATATCGGTTAGTTTCTATGCATCCAAATCAGGTAGAGTAATTCTGATGCTTATGACCTGCGGACAACCTGCAGGAATTAAACCAATCAAACAGCAGCTATGTAGAAATCGTTATTTTTTAATTCAAAAGCTGTTTTTCAATCCTTTTCTCCTATTCCTTTCTTCCCTTTCACTTGCAACCATCAAATTAAGGTTGACAGGTTTGGGTATTGTTTTCACCTTCCACAATAAGAGAACAAGAAAAGTTGAGTCCTGATAGGTCAAACAACTATTCAAACATAAGTTGGAGGGCATATTACCGAGAACCGTAGATTTGGCCGAAAAAATGAAGTAAGCACAACCTTTGTTTCCTTTGACATGCTCAGCACTTTAAGCACATCTCCTCGAACCGGAATTGTTGCAGTTGCGGTCAACGCCATCAGTGGGATGTTGAATTTTAAGAATTTTAGATTGCAAGCACTGAAGTTCTCCCGGAGAACAGACAATTGCCTGAAACATTACAATATGCTTCTTGTTAAGTTGTGATGACATCTAAGCATTTAGTACTTTAAGCCAAGTCCAATAGCATGAGAAATGGTGAAAAAGCTTCACAATATCACCTTCCTTATAAAATCATCACTGATAAGATGACTATCAACATACATTAAATAGATAAAGGACACATAGCTAGCCAACTTTCTTAACTTGGATTTGCTATGTTTAGCTTCATCTGAGCACTGATGGTACTTCTCAGTACATGAAGTTCATAACTATATGTATAAAATTAACCAATCCAATCAGCCTGTGATTATAAGAGAATAGGTATAACAAACAGGACCATGAAACAGCCAACAGAATGAAGAACACAAACCTGTAGCTAGGCCGAAAATTATGTCCCCACTTAGAAACACAATGAACTTCATCAATAGCAAACAAAGTTATGCCACGACTTTCTGCAAGTCCCTGGAGCGGTTTTATCAGTCTGCGGTGAAATTATACCACTCTTTCAATCAGGAGAGCTAACAAACTCCCTTTTTTTAGACACAAAACAGAACCACATACGTGCAGCTTACCTTGAAATTGTCTCTGGGCAGACATATATTATGTCATACATGCCTCTCATTGCTTTCTTTTCCACGCTGCTATCAGGCTGCCCAGATCCAAGAAAGCACGCAGAGACCCCATGTTTTGATAGCTTTAAGCACTGATCATGCATCAAGCTAATCAACGGTGAAATCACAACCACAACCTTTCCTGTTATTAATGCTGGAATCTGGAAACACAAAGATTTTCCTGCAACAAAATAATCATATAACAAAAGTTACTACAGCTGACCAAAACAAAGAACAAACCAAACTAATCATATATGACAACAAAAAGAAAAGAAGAAAAAAAACAATACCAGATCCTGTAGCGGCAAGAACAAGGCAATCTTGATGAGCTGCCCAAGCAGCCAAGGCTTCCTTTTGGAAACTCTTTAATGAACTATAACCAAAACGCTCTTGCAATACCCTATTCGCTCTCTCCTCCCAATCCAATCCAAAACCCACCTCTTCTTTACACCAAACTGGCAAACCATCCACCGCATTCTCGACCTTACCACAATCCACGCTAACACACGATTCCTCACATCCATTCACACTAAGCGGCAAAACCTTTGACCCAGAAACCAAAACATCAGACACGTCACCACTAAGCATGCCTCGCTTCACGCTGCGTGGCAACCGGAAATGCTCCAATATACTAGACTGTCGCTTTCGACCCGAACAGGCAGAGCCAGACAGCATTCTCTTTCCACTTCTGCTGCTTGTAAAGCATTCAGAACTACTGGTCATAGCACCACTACCTTCACAATTTCTGCTCGAAGAACCGTTCAATAAATAATCCACAGCTTTATCCAACGACGGACCGACTTCTTTAACAGCTTGTTCCGCCGCACAACTCTCAAACCCCATTTCTATAAGCTTTTCAACGGTTCCATCACAAGCAACAGATTTTTCCATCACACCAAACAGAAAAATTCACTATAAAAGGAAAGGGAAAAAGAAAAAAAAAACTGAAATTAAGAATTGTTCCTGAAAAAAAAACCGTGCTACAGATTCATGATTTTAAGCCATTGGTGTCGGTTTCTTATACGTGTCCGTATAAGATCTGTGTGTATACGTGTACGTGTGTGTGGTGGAGATGGAGAGGTTCTGAGCAGTGAAATGCGATAGGAATGTTGTTCGATTGAGCAGATGGAAACCCTAGGATTCTGCAGGTATGAGAAATTGAGGATTCTTTTATGAGAAGTTTTGTTTTTCTGTTTTTGAGAGAGAGAGAGAGAGAGAGAGAGAGATAAATCAATACAGTGCGTGGATGTGTGCCATCCCGCCCGAGAACTTAAAACTTTGCCCGCGCAATTCGGAAGATTTTGACATTGTTATAAAATCAGATCGGGCTGTTATGTTAATCCGATTATCCATCAATTTATATCTTAATATGAGCTGGATTTAAAATTAAACAGGATAAAAACTGATTTAGTCAAATTAGGTTGTCTTGATATGTGAATTCATGATTTGAAGTTTAATTTGATATTTTTATTTATTTTTTTAAAATAAAAACTTGAAATAATATATTTTTTATTAATTTAAATCAACATAAATTAACTCACACCCGATCCATGATTTAAGTTTTGAAAGTCTAGAATAGTATAAGAGGAGAGTAAATTAGAGCTAGTCGAATCGTTTGATACTTTTTAGAAAACTAACACCTTGATTTTAATAACAACAACATATAATTAATCAAGATATTAATACAATAAGATAAATAATTAAAAAAATATATTAATTTTTACAGTAGTTCAAATAATTATCTATTTTAGTGCTTGAACTTTCATGTAAGACCTTGCTAGTTACACTAATGTTTTTTTTAGATTAATATTGTAAAACTTTATAATAATCAAGATTTAAACTTTTCAAATGATTCTTAATCAGAAACTACATGAATAATTCAAGAGTCACTTGTGTTCTCATAATAAATCAATCTTTTACATAAATTACAACACTTCACAAG
>Ga0325402_1003843_pt1 | contig 13731 bp, 6 predicted proteins | sample PopdelMetagenome_22_FD_207212 | JGI IMG/M metagenome (GOLD analysis project Ga0325402, IMG submission 207212) | Populus deltoides microbial communities from Bellville, Georgia, United States - Xylem-PdKOR-R3 | ecosystem: Host-associated > Plants > Phyllosphere > Stem > Wood/Secondary xylem... | reverse complement strand
CTCTCTCTCTCTCTCTTTATCTTTGACCCTTCTTACCAAGTTTCTCTTTTCCCCTCCATCTCCCCTCACTTTCTCAGCAACCAAACAAACAAAACCTCTAATGTCAACGACTACAGAACAAGGAAGCGAGTGGGAAGAAGTGATACGGAAGATGTTACCAGCAGGAGCACCGTTACCTGACGAAGATCATCTCGATTACTCAATCGCAGTAGAATACGAAGGTCCGCCAATTCCTTACGAAGTCCCTCGCATTGACCCGTTGAATCTTAATTTACTCCCAACTCGGGCTTCTTCTCTCGCTTCTACTGAAGAATCGAAATCAAAATCAAGCACTCCAGTTTCAAAATTCACTAGATTCAGTAACCAAAACGGTACCGCAAGAAGATTTTATCCAGCAAGAGTAGAGGTTGATGAAGGAAATCTTGAAAAAGAAGAGGAAATTGATAGAAGAGATGAAGGAAGGCGGGGGAATGCCGTTACGTTTAATACGCCGAAAGATTCGGAGACCGAGGAAGGGGATGAGGAGGATGATGGATATTCCTCCACAGCGACGGATGCTGATTTAAGCAGTACAAGGAAAGGAGTGAGGAGGAGGAAGGGTGGCGTTTGTAGTAGGTGTGGAAAGAAGAATAGATGGAAGGAGAGGGAATCGTGTTTGGCTTGTGAGAAGAGGTATTGTAGTAATTGTTTGTTGAAAGCGATGGGATCAATGCCAGAAGGGAGGAAGTGTGTGAGTTGTATTGGGAAGCCGATTGATGAATCGAAGAGGTCGATTTTAGGCAAGTGTTCGAGGATTTTGGCGAGGGTTTGTAGTCCGCTGGAGGTTAGGCAGATAATGAAGGCTGAGAAGGAGTGTGCTGCGAATCAGTTGAGACCGGAGCAGTTGATTGTGAATGGGAGGCAGTTGAGACAAGAGGAACTGGCTGAGGTTTTGGGTTGTGCGTTTCCGCCGCAGAAGTTGAAGCCTGGCAAGTATTGGTATGATAAGGACTCAGGACTTTGGGGGAAGGTGAAAGAAAGAATGTTAAAGTTTATTTGGGTTTTGAGATGGTTTATTTTTTTTGTGAACTGTTTTTTTGTTATTGATTTCAGGAGGGAGAGAAACCAGATAGAATAATTAGTTCCAAATTGAATGTTGGGGGTAAGCTGAGGCTGGATGCTAGCAATGGGAATACAAAGGTTTACATAAATGGCCGTGAGATTACCAAGACTGAGCGCAGAGTGTTGAAGGTATCTTTATTTCTTTGCTTATGCATACCATTTTGTCATGATTGTGTACAAATGATTTTAATGATTTAGTAATTGTGGCAAAACCAAGTTTTGAAAGCCCAGTGCTTTTCCTAGGGATGAGGTGTGTAGATTCTACATTTAAATACTATACATGATTGTTATGAATCTTTTGTTTGTAGAGCTAGTCGCGATTGCAATGCATAATTGTAGTCATAATTTGCATGAGTTCTGAATACTGTAGTACGAGGTTATATGATACAAGGAATGGTTTTAGAGGAGTTCATACATGAGTCAAGTTGACCTTAAGTTTAATAAGGAAGAAATCTTTCAACTTGGGAGGAAGCTGACCTGAGATAGATAATTCAGTTAATAAAAATTGGAGGCATGCATGGAAAGAGAACTTTGATAATAGAATCTCATCTATGAACTACCTCAGGGAAGAACCGGGTCTGATAAATACTGCAAATACTTGCTACTGTGCTAACACATTTTACCTAATGGAGCTAGAACTTGCTTTATTTTTCATTTGGTGCAAAGTGCGATGGCAATTTTTTTTCAAGAAATTCACTCCTCTAGGACATCAACAACCTGCTTTGATATTCCCTTACTGACAACAGGAGATTTGAATGGGAAGTTTTTTTTTTTGTGTGCGCGCGCTCGCGCGCGTTGGGGGGGTTCGCTGGTGAAAAGAACAAAATTGTATGAAAGAGTGAAAAGATTTTCTCATTCCTAACCATTAAAAATATTTCTGTATCTTTGAAAAATTTCAGAAGATTTGGAGAATTTTGCAGAAGCAAACATGCCTTTGGTGTTTTAGTTCTTGTTTGTTCCCAAAGTGGCACGGTATTGGAAGCTGATGACATGCTGTTTTAAATTTGATATTTGATGTCTTTACAGTTGTGCTTGCACTTAGCTTTAAGTGTATGATAGGTTTGCCTTTACTTCATTGGTTGCATGTGATAGTTTGGTTGAGGTTGGGCTTTGGTCTCATTGCTTAAATTGACATTCATTTCAGCTTGCGAACGTACAGTGCCCCAAGGATACTCATTTCTGGTTGTATGATGATGGATCTTATGAGGAAGAAGGCCAAAATAATATAAAGGGAAACATATGGGGAAAGGTTATCTCTTAATCTACAGATAATATCCCTCTCATGAATTTTAAGTTTGAAATTCAACAATCAGTTTTGAATTGAATTTTATACAGTTGTCATCTGATTTTTGGTAGGCAGGCATCTACTCGTTTCATCTGTTCATTATTTTCATTGCCTGTACCACCTGGAAATCCTAACGGGCCAAAAGAAGATCCTACTACCTTTTCAGGAAGGTCTGTGCCCGAGTATTTGGAGCAAGGAAGGATCCATAAACTTCTGTTATTCGGGTTAGAAGGATCTGGAACAAGTACCATTTTCAAGCAGGTTAGTTTATGTTTTATCGTTTTTGTTTTGATTTGATTTTATCACAAACATTCATTTTATTAGGTTTTGTTTATTATTCTCATCATTTCATGTTGCTGCCACTGTTACGCCAAACGTGCTTAACTTGAAATGTTTGTTTGAAATAACTACCTCTCTCTTTAATTGATCACTGTTACTTCCTATCACATGGTGGAAGCTAATGGGAAGCTATGTATGCAATTTGAGTAGTTGGTGTGTTTAGGCCATGGCTTAACTTTTGAATTTCTTACAAAGTATATAAACTATCAATTCAAAACTAAAAACAATCATTTTTATTTGGGTTATTCTTTAACTGGCTATTTGGCTGTCTCACAGATGATATCCATCATGTATATGTCACTTAATTAATTAGTGATATATTAATGTCATAGCTGTTTAGAAAAAGGACAATATTCGTTACTTCTAATGGTCTTTAGCACATTATTCTTCTGATCTTCTGTTTTACTTGCAACAATTCTTTGCATGGAGATGGGTGTTGGCTTAATACTTGTCATATTTCTTATCATTTCCTCTTTCAATGGAACAGGGCAAGTTTTTATATGGGAATAGGTTCACCCCTGAAGAGTTGCAGGACATCAAACTCATGATTCAAAGCAATATGTACAGATATCTTAGCATATTGCTTGAAGGACGAGAGAGGTTTGAAGAGGAGGATCTGACGGAGAAGAGTACTGCTACAGTTAATTCTGAAGAATGTGCTTCAGGTCTCAAGACTGCTATTTTTGTCTTCGTTTTCTAGCTTATAATAAGTCATAGAACCTTGTTTACTTTTGCTTTAAGTTTTCCTAGATTTGAAGAAATATTCAAACATTTACATTTGCTACTCATAGGATTGCTGAAAGATATGCTAGATTGTTAAAATCAGAGGAAAAGTGTGGTTTTTCAAATGAATTTTAATTTTTTCAAGAAGATAAGTGCAAAGGAATCGTATATTTTGCCAATATTTTAGTTTAATGAAAATAAATCATGAATTGAGCTTGCCAAAACTTCCATTAAAAGATAACCCGAATTTCTTTGTCTTGAAAAAAACACATTTGCATGCAGAAAAATGATTAGTTAATACAAAAACAATAAACATGAAAACTGTACAGATGTGAAGTCAATATGTTAAAAGCTGTTGGGGGTGGTTATGGTGTTACCAGAAAAGCAAATGCTATTTATATTTGTTCTACTGATACTTGAGTAGACTAATCCAAAAGATTATCATATATAGCACCATCTTATTCATACAAACGTCCTCATGTTGCCAGAGTGTAAGACTGCCACCTAAATTAGCAGGATACTAAGAGGCATTCCTGCTTGGTGTCTTTAGAAAACAGTAATTGGAGCAAATTTATGGGTGCATTGAGATTATGGATTAACATTTGGAATAAAGTAACTGTGACTTGAAGCAAGCTAATAAGGAGTTTGACTCAGTTATTTGGTAAATATGGCTTAAAGTTGACTATATCAGGTCTGGTCTTTCAACTCTGAGAAAGAGATTGAATGAAAACATTCATACTCAGAGTCTGGATGTGATTTTTTTACTGGAAGTGACAAATATGTTGCCAATCAACTCAGAAGCAAGGGCATGTAGCAAATATTTAATCAACACAGGCCTTATCTTGCGGCTACAGTGCAAGACTGCCTACTTAATTAACAGTATAATAAGAGGGCTTTCCTATTCAGTGTCTCTAGGAGAAAGTGAATGAAGCTGCTCATAGGTTCATTGACCTGACAGATTAGCATTTGAATGATCGGATGCTCAACTAGGCTTGAATCTTGTTATGAAACGTGGCTCGATGATATGGTAAAAAAGGCTTCAAGTTGACTATATCAAATCAGGTCTTCCATCCATGTGGGAGCAAGAAATGAAAACAATCATGCTTCCAGTCTGGATGGGATTTTTTTTTACTGGCAGTGACAAATATGACATCAACACTTAAGAGTTACATAATAAATATTTTATCATGTAAGATTTCACCCAGGAGTTCTCTAATTATAGGGTTGCTTACATCACAGAGAGGGAACATTCATTTTGGAAAGGAATTATGTGCTAGATCAGATGAGATAGATTGTTCTCTTTGGTGCAGAATCAGAAGTGATGGACCCTTTCACAATTATAACCGTGTTACTTGTTGCATATTTAGATTCTGATTCTTCTTTATTAGAGGCAGTGCTTATATTCTTCTTAACGAACTTGGTTATCAGTTTCTAATATCATGGAGAATGCAAAGCAAGATGCTGTTACTAAGTCTAGTGTGAAAATAAAAGTGGAAAATGGTAAATATCTCATGGGAGACTAGGAACATAGATTTAGTCTCAATTGGTGGGGCCCTATCAGGATACTCTGCAATAGCCTAGCATTTATGTGGAAGCTTTAGAGTTGAAGTGTTCATGAAGGAATATGTCTATTTTCAAGAGACTTTGATGGGTAGGAAGAATTCACCATCATGTTTACTTAATACAGAAAACTAGATAAAGACTACAACATGATCAAATGATGCTTGTTTGTGTGATTTATCCAATATCTGCACTTGGATCTTGGTCTCTCTCTCTCTCTCTCTCTCTCTCTCACCGTCTTATCTACTTTGTTTGGAAACAGCATGATAGCTACCTTAATTCGTCATATAGGTCACTAGAGCTACTGTTTGAGGTCCTCAATTTCCAAGAGCTGTGTAGATATTCTTTTTACTTAACTTCTTGTGTGATGTTGGATTAGTCATTAGCCATCTATGATAGGGAAAACCTTGCTTTCCATAATGATATGCATATGCATAAAATGTAATTTGATGCTGCCTGTGGCCATAATAAACCTTAGTAAGTGGTTCAGCTTGAAATAATTTCAGGTGAAGGAGACGAAACAAGTGAGAAATGCATCTACTCCATTAACCAAAGGTTCAAGCATTTTTCTGACTGGTTATTAGATATCATGGCAACGGGAGATTTGGATGCATTTTTTCCTGCTGCAACACGAGAGTATGCTCCTATTGTGGATGAGGTCTGGAAGGACCCTGCCATTCAGGAAACGTACAAGAGAAGGGAAGAATTGCATCATCTTCCTTTTGTTGCTAAATATTTCTTAGATCGGGTATGCCTCAAGCATCTCTACTTTTGCTTCGTTTATTTACAAGCAATTAGAAGCTGTCCATGTTCATTTTGTCTAGCTCCATATAATGCCTTTTTTGGGCTCCTTTTCTCATCTCTTTCTGGAATTTTTGAATTGAGGATATAATTATTGTAGATTAGATGCATAATGTTTTGCTTTGTGCCTAATGTATCTCTCAGTTATAAGACCACTGCAATTTTATCGGGCAGCTGCTCCAAATCATGTTTATTCAGATTCAGTTTCCTTCGTCCTTATTCCAATAGATATATGGAAAAACAAGAGGATAGTAACCTCAAAAAGAAAACCAAGAATAATGAGGTGGCATCAGTATCCATGTTAATCTCTTACCTAGTAAAGCGGGCATGATAATTTTGTTGATGGAAGAGTCGAGAAAAGAATCATGAATGCCAAACTGTCCATGCAACTTGGACAACAATTTGACTAGATGAAAGTACCGATTCAATAACATTCCATTTGTAACAGTGATGCAACTTCTGTGCTGATTTACTTCTTGATTTTTTGTAATGGGGTCTAGAACTCAAAGCACTGTTGTTGAGAGTTCAACAACCAGAAAAACTTCTAGAGTCTTTCATGGTTAATATTTATTTCTCCTTGATGGTTTATTTTGCTGCTTTTTCTGGGGATTTCAACAATTTTTAGATATGATTTTATTGTTGAGGCAGTTGAAGTCTTTTACTCCCTTTAGAATTAGGATAATCTATCTGTTAATCTCCAATATTGTCAAGTGCACTGGTTTGATTTCTAGCGGAAGTGATTGAATAGCTTAAGGCAGAGTAAAAGTGCATCTTTTACCTACTTTTTCAAGGAACGTATATTTACTAACCTATCATGATTTTCTGTAGTTCTTGCCAACTAGAATCTAGGTTGAATAAATCAAATAGATATCATGTGCAGACATATGTGTATGCATATTTGACACCATACATTTCATGCAATGTACATGATAATGCTACATTAAATATAAAGCTCTTTCCATTATACAATTTTCGTATTTTTTACTTGCTTCACTACGAGATGTCTGATATTTATGTGGTAAGAAATGAATTTTATATTGGAGTTCTGTCTGTATCATATAAGATGTTATGCCTGAACCTTTTTGAAAATCTTGAAACTAAGTGTTCTGTTTGCCCAAGTTAAAAAAAAAAGAAGTGTTCTAATTGCCTTCTCCCTTATAATAATAACATCGTGTCATTAGCATGAAATGAAATTCCTTGTACAAATAGATGAATGAATTTTCTTTTTTGATAAAAAATTGATGAGGGAATTTAATGAAGGGGTTGTGGGGATTTTTTTCTCGTTTTCCTAGGGCCTCATCTAATATGATAAGCTTTTGATTTGAAATGATTTTTTGATGTTATCTGACTGTAAAACCATCCTTTTCCATTTCAAACTTAATTAAGTTTGTGTATTATGCTATTATTTCTTGCAGACTATTGAGATATCAAGCAATGAATATGAACCTTCAGAGAAGGACATTTTATATGCTGAAGGAGTCACACAGAACAACAGTCTTGCCTTCATGGAATTCACATTTGATGATAGAAGTCCCATGTCGGAGATATACAATGAAAACTTTGACTGTACACCTCCCTTGACCAAGTAAAATCTTCATTCTGTTTGCATCATCTTTACCTTCACTGCCGCTTAAAGTAATGTTCTGTCATCTCTCTGGAAATTTCCCATTGCCTCAGGTACCAACTAATTCGCATAAATTCAAAGGGATTGCGAGATGGTTGCAAATGGCTGGAAATGTTTGAAGATGTGAGGGCAATTATCTTCTGTGTAGCCTTAAATGACTACGACCAGATTTGGGCTCATGGTACAGGTCCCCCTTGTAACAAAATGATTGCTAGTAGAGACTTGTTTGAGAGCCTGGTTAGGCACCCATGTTTTATGGACACCCCTTTCGTGCTTTTGCTGAACAAGTATGATGCATTGGAGGAAAAGATCAACCAGGTTCCTTTGTCGGCTTGCGAGTGGTTCGAGGACTTCCAGCCTTTGAAGCCCCATAGCAATAGTCAAACCCTGGCGCAGCAAGCATACTTTTATGTGGCAGTGAAATTCAAGGAATTATATTTTTCACATACTGGTCAGAAGCTGTTTGTATGTCAGACCAGAGCTAGGGAACGTACTTCAGTGGACGAAGCATTCAAGTACATAAGGGAGGTCCTCAAATGGGATGAAGAAAAGCATGATAACGTGTATGGAATCCCTATGGATGACTCGTTTTATAGCACAGAAATGAGCTCCTCTCCATTTATCAGACAGGAATAGGCATCTTTGAGCCAGCAATATGAACCAGGAGATTGCAGTGAGGTAAATTTGATATTGCTGTGTGATGTTATTTGGATCAAGGCCGATTGATTCATACGAAGCCTCAATCTGGTTTGGGGAGGTGATGGTATTCTTTGGTGGGAGAGTTTATCCATCTGTACAGTGTCCTGTTAATTATGAGTAAAACCAGCTTTTGCGAATCATGTAACTGATTTGAGCAATGTTTTTGGCACTTTTTACCCCGAGAGCTTGTGAGTTTGTATATTCCTCCCGCCTATTATTCAAAGGAGTTTCTCTTCCTTGGGTTTGATCATCGAAAGAGATAATCTGTTGCATGCATGCCTTTCGGTTTCTGATTTTTTATTTTTTTTTATTTTTACAAGCGAGTAAAAATAAAAGGATAAACATAGTTGCATTGTGAAAGCTAGGTGGCACCAGGGGGGTTCTCTACCTGCCTTTCCTCCGGTCCTTCCCGCCGGATCTGTCTCCCTGTGGACAAGGGTTCAGTCACCGTATCTTTCCTGTTACAATTCAATAGTTTATCAGATTTTGTTTTTGAATTCTTGAACCCATGCTAGGATACGGTATGGGGGATGATTTGGCTTGAACCCATAATAGTTTATTCAATAATATTTAAAATAAACTTATTTATAAAAAAGCTGAAATTAAATTAAAAAAATAAACAGGTTAGGGTATGGGGGTGACTTGGCTTGAACCAAAAGCACATGCCTCGCATTGGGCTTTATTATTATCATTATTATTATTAATCCTCTCCTTTATTTTATTTATTTATTTAAAAAAAAACTAAGCAAGCAAAAAGTTGTCTATGACCCATTGCTTGCTGGGTAGTTATGCATATTACTGTTATGAGTTTGATTTTTTTTTTTAAAATTTAATTTTCAAGTCATTTTCATCCCTAAAATACCCTTTACATCTTAACAAATCAATCTCTCAACCCAAACACTCTAGAATCAATTTAAAAACACAAAATTAAACCTTTTAAAAAATCTTTTTCGAGTCTGTTTTATTTTTTTAATCAGTAAAAAAACTTAAAATTACTATCTTCAAACTCCTCTTGTTGATCGAAATCCTTTGTCATCAATCTTGGTTATTTTTTTTTGTTGAAATAATAAAAATTAATAACTTTCTCACTCCTTGTTATTTTCAGATGAGTTTCTTTCTCTTCTCTCTGACTTAGGGACCAAAAAATAAACAAAAGTAAACTTGTGTACTAAAATAAAAATTGTTGGAAATTTATAGTTAGCCATAGATGCCATCCTTGTTTCACGTTTTAATCTTGTATCTTTTAGTTTTTTTTTTTTTTATTTCAATCGTAACTTCATGTCTAGTTTCATCTCCATAGACTATATATAAAAGGATCTACTTGGAAAAATAAAATAAATAAAAAATAGTTTGCATCAAACATGATAATAGTTTCACTGGTGGAGCTCCATATATAAGAAAGGCAAAGGTTTTTAAATGAATAAGATAATATTTTGCATCAAACATTATAATATAAATATTAATCTTCCTCTCAAAATAGCAAAAGAAAATGTCAATCCAAGTAGCTCATGCTCTGTGGACTATATTAATAGTCTTAGTTTGAATAATATTTTGCACCATCAATTTCCAAAGAAATGCAAAAGCTTAACCAGACAACCTTTTATTTTATTTTAATCTACGATGTTGACTTAAACATCAATTAAGAATAAATCTTTTATTAAATAATTCTTAGAGACTTATTATTCATATATTATTCAAGAATCTTTTAATCATATAATAAAATTGATGAATAAATTTGCATGTAACGCACACAAAAGAGAAATTGAAGACAACATTAATTAATTTGGTCTTTCTGAAAATAAAAGAAATTGGTAAAAACTAGGAAGCGTGGAGTGGAAGGAGCTTAGCTTATTGAAGGAGAAAAAGAAAGAAATCTTCATGGAACGCGTCAAAACGACAAACAGCGGACTCCCCCTCTTTCAAACATTCAACGTTCAATATTCAAAAATAAAAATAAAAATAAAATAATTCAATCGAAATATTTCTGACTTTCGGTTTTCGTTTATTTATGTATTTACGCACGCTATTCATCAATTTGAACGCTTCTCCTTTTCTTTTCGCTTCACTTTTCAAGGTCTAAACCTTGGACGCGGCGTCAAAAATCTGAAAGCTGACACACCTTCTTAGCCCCATGTATACCGCCGTGTTTCTTTGCTTATAAAAACCAACCAAACCAAACCCAATGCCATAATATTTTCATCACTTGCAGAAAAATCTTTGCATCTTTTGATCAACAACGTAGCCAAAACATTCTATATACATTCCACTAACAAGGCTAAAGCACCTAGCATCTTGTCCAGGCAAAAGAAAATATGGTTTTTAGTTGGAGAAGGAAGAAAGCTGCTCGAGAAAAGCTCTTTAAAGTCCAGGAGTTGGTGATTCCAAACCAGTTTCTTTGCCCAATATCTCTTGATCTTATGAAGGATCCCGTCACATTGTCTTCTGGGATAACATATGATCGGGAGAGCATAGAAACGTGGCTCGAGGGTGGGAATTTTACGTGCCCGGTAACGAATCAAGTGCTAAGGAGTTTTGATCAGATTCCTAATCACAGTCTTAGGAAAATGATTCAAGATTGGGGTGTGGCGAATCGTAACTATGGCGTCGAACGAATCCCAACACCTCGAGTTCCGGTTTTGGGAGCTCAGGTCTCGGACGTTCTTTTTAGTTTGGAGGACTCGAAAAAGCGTTTGAATGGGGCAGGGTGCCTAGAACTGGTGCAGAAAATCAAGAAATGGGGCAATGAAAGCGAGCGTAACAGGCGTTGTATCGTGGCGAATGGAGCAATTAGTGTGTTTGCAGCTGCGTTTGATTCATTTGCGAGAGATTCTTTTGAAAGAAATGCTAATGTGTTGGAGGAGATATTATCTGCCATGAATTGGATGTTTCCTATATTCCAACATTCACTTGATGCAGAAGCACGAGCGCATTTAGGCTCGCAAGATTCTTTACGCTGCTTGGTGTGGTTCTTGAAAAGCGGAGATCTTTCGGTGAAGCAAGACTCCATGATTGCATTAAGAGAAATTGTTTCTTTAGACCAAAAACAGGTAGAAGCATTGGCAGCCATTGAAGAGGTGTATGAAGTTCTTTTTAGGTTCATTAAGGACCCAATTTGCCCTGCAATCACCAAAGCTTCTCTTATGGTAATATTCTATCTAGTATCATCTCCTTCTTCCACTAGCATAAAGACCAGATCAGCATTTGTGGAGATGGGCCTGGTTTCTTTGTTACTAGAAGTTACCATAGACTCAGAAAGGAGCACAAGTGAGAGAGCATTAGGTGTTTTTGATAGACTTTGTGATTGTGAAGAAGGAAGAGAAGAGGCCTACAGGAATGCTCTAACATGTCCAGTCTTGGTGAAGAAAATCTTAAGGGTATCAGAATTGGCAACGCAGTCTTCAGTTTCTGCCATTTGGAAGCTTAGCAAGTATGGCAAGAAACATGAAGAGAATGTCCTGGTTGAGGCTCTTCAAGTAGGTTTATTTCAGAAGCTAGTGTTGCTCTTACAGCTTGGTTGTGGAGATGAGACAAAGGAGAAGACAACAGAACTTCTGAAACTGATGAGTCCTTACAGAGATGGATTGGAATGCATTGACTCAGTAGATTTCAAAAATCTAAACCGGTCATTTTGAAACACTCAAGATTTTGCAATGTCATATTCATCAATTCTTCATTTTTCAGATCAATTCTGTAATTTGTAATACTAATTCAACATATATATACATTTTGTTTTGGTTTATCGCATGAGTCAGAATCTTCTTCTCTTAATCCTTTCCAGGAATATAATGAAAGATTTCAGTGTAATTACTGAATACTTACGGTATTCGGAAATCTTCAAGAGATGTGCTCGATAGAAGAAAATATATATATATATATATATATATATAAATTTGGCTTTTTAATGCTTGTTTTATATGCTATGTAAGGAGAATGCTCAACAAAATACTAAGATACTATTTCTCTTATAAGAATATTATTTCTACCTATTAATATCAAAACCTTATAAGATACTATTTATTGTAATAATTTTTTTTTTCTTTTCAATGGTTTTTTTTCCTTTGATTTTTTTAATTTATATTTTTTCGGTTTAATTTTTTTAGATTATCCTGGTCTCCTGACTCGTATCATGAATTTGGCGAATTCACCTAAGTTGATTCTGGTTGTTTTTTTGTTATTTTTTTAATTTATTTTTCAATTTTATCATTTGATATTGGTTGATTGAGAATTACTTGGGTTATTTTTAAACACGCCAAGTCGACCGACTTATATTGGATTATTAAAATAATTATATATCAAATATATTAAAATATAATCGACTCTTTTAAATGATTTTTTACAATTAAAGTGCACTTAACTGGAAAAAAACCCATATTTATACTATTTAAAAAATTATATTATCCATTTGACTGATTTAAATAACATCTTACTTGGAGATATTTAAGAAAGAAATAAACAAAATTAGGAAAGAGAAATAAGAGGGAAAAGACTAAAGTTTTTTTCTTTTTTTTAATAAGTGAGAATTTTTATCACTTTTTGCTGGAATAATTTATGATTTCCTCTTTTTTCTTTGTATCTATTCTATACAATAGCTACAATTTGACCACCTACAATCTTTCAATATATACGTGGAAATGTTTATTATTATATTAATAATTGCTTTTTAAAAATATTTATTTATTTAGAAATGTATTAAAATAATATTTTTTATTTTTAAATTTTATTTTTGACATCAATATATATTAAAACAATCTAAAAATAAAAAAAATTTGCAAAGGAAAAAATAAAAATATTTTAAAAATATATTTGAAACGTAAAAACACACCCCTAATTCTTTTATTATATAAAATATTTGAATTCGAGATTTTTCAAAATAAAAAACGATGCCAGTTGATTATAAGCTCAAAGGTATAGTTAATTACTACTGTATAGACCATGAAGATTGTTGCAAGCCGCGATGAAGAAGTGTTGGCGACCGCGCACCAACTTGACCTAATCAAAGTGGTTTTTTCCCTGTCAACTCTTCTACAACTGCTTTCTTTTTCTTTCGCCAGTCATTCTGCCGTATGAAGAACAGTTGTTTTTTGAACAATTCACATACAGAATTCAATTTCAAACACCATTTAATCTCTTTTCTCCAGTTTAATAAGCTGAAGTATATACACATTCAAACTTGCTATATATATATATATGTTAACATAGAAGACCATTGATCTGTTCAAACTAAGGGGTCAAATTGTGATGTATTTTCTTCAGAGTCAAACTGCGAGTTTCTTCACGGCGGAAAGGAAGACAAGTGGAGGAGGGACATGGGAATTGGGATGATTGTTTTCAGATTCTGAATACGTAAAAGAGATCATCGACCTTTCAAACTTGTTTTTAATATTTTTATGTTGACGTAAAAGAGATCATTCTTAAAGTTAATTTACAGATTTATAATAGAACAGGTCCTAATCAACTTGAACAGTACCTCCATCATTTGCCTCAGCTGGCTGTCACATTGGTGTATTTGACTATCTTGCTTCACATGTTTTCGTCGCTCTCCTTGTGAACTCTACTTGTTCAAGGCAAAACTAGAAATTGGCTTGCAATGCCCTGAGAG
>Ga0325402_1003836_pt1 | contig 13736 bp, 9 predicted proteins | sample PopdelMetagenome_22_FD_207212 | JGI IMG/M metagenome (GOLD analysis project Ga0325402, IMG submission 207212) | Populus deltoides microbial communities from Bellville, Georgia, United States - Xylem-PdKOR-R3 | ecosystem: Host-associated > Plants > Phyllosphere > Stem > Wood/Secondary xylem... | reverse complement strand
GATGAGAAGACTTGAATCCATCATGTACAAGTACTGTTTTGCTTCCTCTGCCATTGTCTTTTCATGCTCAACGTTTGTAGGGTGTTGCATGCACAACTTAAGCCATGGAAGGAGGGTAGATTTAAATTGTTAAAAAGTCGTTATAGTCGTTGTTAAATGCTCCATTTCATTAATTGGTACTGTTTCAAATAACTGACTTCAAGCACACTACTTATGTGTGCTCTCAAGCCAGAATAAAAGGAATTAGTTATGGCCAATAATCTAGAAGGAATGTTAGTATATATATATGGCGCAGCTGTAACAGAGAAAGGCATTGAAAAACATGATGAATGCATGATGAATGATAATTGATATTGCCCACACTATTCTCACTATTATCCTTCTCATCCTCTTTAAGACTGGACTCCAGTAGGCTCCCTAGAAATAATGCTTGTATCAACTGGTATCAGAGCTTGCGAACCTTGGACACCAGCCATACCTGCCTCCAGACACCAGAACACAGGATCTAAAGCACTTGGAAGAGTCACTTGAGTCTGCCAACAAGGAGCATGCAGCCAAATATGAGCAAGTAACTAAGTTATTGGAAGTGTATGGCTAGAAAATAGAGAGTCATGAGGTTAAGTTTGGGGAGATCAAAGACTTGATCAGCGGCTTAACATTCCAGCAAAGCTCTTTTCTACAAAAGCTGAGCTTGGAAAGAGGTGAACCAATTGCTAACCATGAGCAGCCAAGTTGCTCCAATGAAGCCACCAAGAATAATTGGACCAAAGAAGTAGATCAACATCCTCAACAGGTACACAGGCCTAGACGTGATTTTCCTAGTTTCAATGGAGACAATGTCTATCAATGGTTATTCAGGTGTAACCAGTACTTTGAAATCACAGAAATGAATGATTCTGAAAAACTCAAACAAGCATCCTATTACATGGATGACCGAGCCTTGTATTGGCATCAGAATTTTGTTAGGCATCGTCCTGAGGTCCTATGGAGTGAATATATTGAAGCATTGTGTTGTCGTTTTGGCGGCCAAAAAGACCCTCTAGAGGAACTAAAAGATCTTAAGCAGAAGGCTGATTTAGAAACTCATATACAAGAATTCGATATTCTGTGGAATAGGGCAGAGATGACAGAGAGACAGGCTCCGGTTTTTTTCCTTGAGGGGTTAGAAGTTGAGATTAAGAACATGGTCAAAATGTTTGAACCAAAGACCTTATACCAAGCTTACAACCTAGCTAGGCTACAAGAAAACACAATCAGTCACAGGCAACCCCATCCTTCTTACTCAAAGAACACCTACCAAACTACTGGTATCCACCCATCGAAGCCTTTTATTGCCCCAAACAACACTAAAACCACTCTCTACCACAACAACAACACTACAAAATCGATTCCCTACCACCAAAAGTCTCCAAGCACACCTGACAGACCTACAAAGACCCTTAAAAATAAGGAGCTGGACGAGAGGAGGGCGAAGGGATTGTGTTTTTGGTGTGATGAGAAATTCATACCCGTCCATCGATGCAGAAATAAAAGGGTGTACTCCTTATTATTTTGGACGATGAGGATGTTACAGAAGAAGAGGTCCATGAAGGCAGTGAGATTGATCCTGACAACTTCACACCCCAAATATCCATTAATGCCTTAAAGGGGGTACTTCATGTTTTCAAACTCTAAGAGTGACGGGTAAGGCTGACAAGTCTCCACTCTTTATCATGATCGACTCAGGAAGCACATAATTTTATCAACACTCAGGTGGCAAAAAAACTGAGCTGCACTCTCACTCCAATTTAGCCCTTAGCAGTGGAAGCAGCCAATGGTGGTCAAATGACTTACACCCATGTGTGCAAGAATTTTCTCTGGAAAATGTAAGGAGTCAAGTTCTTTACAGATGTGTTTGTGGTGGAGCTCAACAATTGTGACATGGTGCTGGGAGTACAATGGTTGGCTACGTTGGGTAACATTCTATCCAATTACAATGATTTATGAATGTCTTTTATATGGCAAGGGCAAGACATATTGCTGCAAGGAGACACTCCAGTTAAGCTCCAGACTATTGGCTTTGAACAATTCAATAGCTTGATTAACAATCCAAATTAGCTCGTGGAAGTTAATCTCTACAGCCTCAGAGTCGTAGAAGATAGTGACCATTCCATCAGCTCAATGATAACAACCCTGCAACCCAGTCTTGGAAATAATTCAATTATAGATGAATTGTTACATTCTTACCAGGACATTTTCAAAGAGCCAACAGGACTTCCTCCTCTTAGAGCACATGACTATGTTATTCCTCTCAAGGAAGGATCACAACCAATCAACCTCCGGCCTTATTGTCACGCTGGCTTACAAAAGGATATAGTGGAGAAGATAGTAACAGAAATGCTGGATTCTGGCATTATACAACACAGCACTAGCCCTTTTGCTTCACCAGTAGTTTTGGTAAAGAAGAAAGATTATAATTGGCGGTTGTGTGTGGATTACAGGGCTCTTAATCAAATGACAATCAAAGACAAGTTCCTTATTCCGATTGTCGAAGAATTGTTGGAAGAACTGGACGGGGCTATTGTATTCTCTAAGGTTGATCAACGGGCTGGTTATCACCAAATAAGGATGTTTGCTGGCGACATACGCAAGATAGCTTTCAGAACCCATAATGGCTATTATGAATTTTTGGTCATGCCATTCGGCTTAACCAATGCATCAGCCACCTTCCAGAGCTTGATGAACGACATCTTTAGAAGATATTTACAAAAATTTATTCTAGTCTTCTTTGACGACATCTTGGTGTACAGCCCTATCTTGGAAAAACATGTGGAACAGTTGCAGATCGTATTTGAGATACTCAGGAGTCAGAGTCTCCTTACTAAGAGAAGTAAGTGTGTTTTTAGCAGATCTCAAGTGGAGTATCTGGGCCACGTGATCACCAAGTCTGGGGTAGCCACCGATCCACTCAAGATCCAAGCCATTGTCAATTGGCCATTTCCTAGAAACATCAAACAACTGAGAGGCTTCCTAGGACTCATAAGTTATTATAGACGGTTTGTCAAAGGTTATGGGGCTATCTGTAAACCTTTAACTCAACTCCCCAAGAAGGATTCTTACAAGTGGAATCAAGAGGCTACGGTTGCTTTTGACAATTTGAAACGAGCCATGACAAATCCTCCGGTTTTGGCCTTACCTGACATGACCAAGCTGTTTGTCATTGAAATTGACGCTTCAGGCACAGGTGTGGGGGCTGTGTTAATGCAGGAAGGACATCCTATAACTTTCCTCAGCAAGGCTCTTGGTCCTAGGCAACAAGCTCTACCTACTTATGAGAGGGAGATGTTTGCAATTCTACAGGCAGTGGCTAAGTGGAAACATTACCTTTGGGAGAGACATTTTCGTATAAGGACTGATCACATTAGCCTTAACCACTTGCTGGATCAAAAGGTAACATATCCTTCTCAACACCTTTAGCTTACTAAATTACTTGGGTTTGATTATGAGACTGAGTATCGCAGACGCTTTATCAAGGATTCCTAGCGGACAATTAAGCATCATGATCATGACTTCCATTTCCACTCCTCTTATGGACGAAATCAGAATGACCTGGGCATCTGATGATAGTCTCAAGCACATTATACGTGATTTGTTGCATGACCCTCGTTCCCATCCTCACTATACGTGGGTCAATAATCACTTGAACCGAAAAGGCAAAATTATGGTAGGCCATAATCCTGCACTGCATAACAAGCTGATAACCTTATACCATGACACAGCTGCAGGAGGTCACTCAGGGGTGGTGGTTACAGCTCAAAAGGTAGGCAGTCTATTCTACTTAAAGAAGCAGCAGAAACATATTTGGCAATTTGTGAGGGAATGTAGTATCTGTCAACAAAACAAACACGAGAATGTGCTAACCCCAGGGCTACTGCAGCATCTACCTATTCCTCTTGCTCCATTTACTAATATCAGCATGGATTTCATTGAGGGCCTTTCTAAATCAGAAGGTAAAGAAGTCATTCTGGTGGTTGTGAATAGATTCAGCAAATATGCACATTTTATGGCCCTTGTTTATCCCTATTCAACCTCTTCGGTGGCCAGAGTTTTCATGGACAATGTCTATAAGCTGCATGGCCTCCCAGCTACCATTGTTAGTGACAGAGATCCAGTTTTCTTAAGTCATTTCTAGCAGCAATTATTCCAACATCGAGGAGTAAACCTACATCATTCTATAACTTACCACCCACAATCTGATGGCCAAACAGAAGTGGTGAACAGGTGCTTAAAACATTACTTACGCTGCATGTCTGGTGACATTCCTCATCAATGGTCTAAGTGGGTGCCTCTTGCTGAATGGTGGTATAGCACCAATTACCACACAACCACTAAGTCTACTCTCTACGAGATATTATACGGGTTTTCTCCTCATCTGCACATTCCTTATTTTCCTAAAGATTCCACAGTGGAGGCTGTTGATCAATTGCTCACACAGAGGAAAGAAATGCTTGCCCAAATTCGAGACAACTTACTCAAGGCTCAGCATCGAATGGTGCAAATTGCCAACCGAAAACGCAGCGACAGACATTTTGATCCAGGGGACTTAGTCTACCTCAAACTACAGCCCTATTGTCAGAAATCCATGGCACGTAGAAGTTCTCAGAAATTAGCTTCAAAATTCTATGGACCTTATTCGATTTTAAAAAAGATTGGTTCTATGGCCTATAAGTTATTGTTACCACCTACTGCTTCCATCCACCCAGTTTTTCATGTGTCCCAGTTGAAGAAACACATAAGGAATAAGATCGTGCAGTCAACATTGCCTATTACTCCTTCAGCCCCTATGATCATTCCACAGGCGATTTTGGACCGCAGAATGGTGAAGAGAGGTAACCAGGCCACCACACAAATTCTGCTCCACTGGAAGGGTCTTGCCCCGTCTAACGCCACATGGAGTTTGTTGAAGAAATTAAATATTGGTTCCCAGAATTCTCCTTTGAGGACAAGGCCATTTTCGAAGAGGGAATACCTGTTACATGCACAACTTAAACCATGGGAAAAAGGGCAGATTTAAATTGTTAAAAAGTCGTTATAGTTGTTGTTAAACGCTCCGTTTCATTAACTGGCACTGTTCCAAATAACTGACTTCAAGCACACTACTTGTGTGTGCTCTCATGCCAGAATAAAAGGAAATAGTTATGGCCAGTAATCTAGAATGAATGCTGTGCATATATATGGCACAGCTGTAACAGAGAAAGGCATTGAAAAACATAATGAATGCATGATGAATGATAATTGTTATTGCCCATATTATTCTCATTGTTATCCTCCTCATCCTCTTTACGTAACCAACTTGCCAAAAGACTAGATTCTATTCCAGTAGGCTCCCTAGAAATAACGCTTGTATCATAGGGGCAGCATAATTGCTTAAAGCATATCTTACTTCATCAATTATATCATCAAATTTAACATTCACATGAACAATACGTTTCCCAAATGCACTTCCTTTTTCCCTTGATTGAGTAGGTCTCTTATTTGTAGATTTAGATGGAAATCGACTAGTGTGATCTGCATGACGCGATGCAGATTCACTTGCACTGTTAGCTTCCTGGATTAACAAAATGTAACCAAAATGATGATCCTAAATAACAATAGAGAGAGATTCATTAACTAAAAGATATCTTGTTTGGTCTTTTTGGTGGGAAAGATTTAACTCGTATGAAGGATTCGAAAATCGCATTCTTTTCTTTTCTGTCAACTTTGTGCCAAAAACAATGTGAAATATATTTGTATACTATAAACAATCTGAAACTGGAAGAACTTAAGAATCTAAAAGTTCACTAGAAACCTTCCTACATGTTCTAAGAAAGATTTTGTAACAGGAGAATTCTGAGTTTGTAACTTAGAATTGAGATCTACTTCCTCTCCTTTAAAATAAACCTTAAAGCAAGAATATTTCAAGTTTAGGAACAAAAACAAAAGTCAGAGTTGAGATTTACTTCCTCCCCTTTAAAATGGGAGTTTAAGATTCATTAAATACAGATGAATGTACTAGCATATACATGAACCCTTACTAATTATATACATTCATGAACCTCGGATAAATAATGAATCTAGAATTTTCTTAATAATTTCTAAACATTTTCCTTGCATTTCAAGTTAAAAAGCAAAACCTTGTTGTTATCATTTTGTGATTACTTTTATTTTTCTCCTTAATCAATTAGTAAACTGAACTTGGACGTAACTTGTTGACCATGGGCCGAGCCATCGACAGTATTAGGACAGTGAATAAAGCTAGACTAGCACATTGATCTCTGTTAAGTTGAGGGTGAAGGCAAAAAAAATTTCAAACACAAAAAAAAAAACATCTCTTAAAAAAAGTAAATTTTAACTATGAATTCAGAAGAAATTGTGTATTAAATGATAAGATAGAAACATAATGAATCTACTTTAGTCGATCTGAGTTGACCTACTAAACTTATGAAAATAATATTGAAAAAAATAAATTGAAAAATTTAATCCTCAATTAACTTAATGTTAAATAATGAAATTGGTAAGAAATAACACTCAATTACAGAAAAAACCAAGTGAACTCAAGTCAACCAAGCAAACTCACGATGCAAGTCGTGCACTTCCTTGAATTCAATAAAATTTTTTGTCTTAGAAATTATTTTTTATTTAATTATACGATAATAAAACATATGAGAGTTTTTCTGTATCAAATATTCTTTTTTTTAAAAAAAAACCATGATAGGCATGTGGGTTCAAGATAGCAAAAGTAGATAATTGATAACAAATGGTGAAATTGTATTTTTTTTTTAATTTTTAGATAAAAAAAATAGATCATCAATAACAAAAAAAAAAGATAAAATTAGATTTTTTTAAAAAAAAATTGGAAAAAAAAATCATCAAACAAAAAAAAGAAAAAAAATATAATAGTCGGGATGTTGTAGATTACCCTATCAAACTTATGACTCAGCTCATAGACTCAACTAGGTTCAATGATTTTTCTTATTAATTTTTTCACCCAAAACTAAAATAACAAAAAAAAAAGCTGGCACACGGGCGTGGTGGCCTTTTTACAAAAAGAGCTCGGACACGTGGGCCTTTTAGCCAACACGCACACTTAAGCCTAGCTTTATATTTTTTTTATTTTTTAAAGGGCAAATGACTATTATGAAAAAAAATGAGCTAATAATGCATCTTCTAGTGTTTATTGAAGCCAACACCAAAGGTTTCTAGAAAAGTGGGGCTTTGGTTTTTTTACTAAATAAACTATTTTCATCTTGTTTTTTACCCTCAATATCATAAACAACTTGATAAATTTATTGATGGCCTTAAACAACTCAAAAAATGACTTAAAAATCATATGTAAAAAAAATTCTTGAACCAAATGTTGTTAAGAATGTATCTTTTACAAAAAGGGTTCGTGAAGAGATACTTGTATTGGTTTGCATATAGAGAACCATATATTCCTCACAAGACCATGTAGAAAGGATGGCTGGGTCAACTTCTAGTTCTAGCAACATGCATGAAGTTATAGATGAAAATAGTAATCCTTATAGAAATATTATTATAGATGTGATGGGAATGAATCAAGGTTATGTCGGTCAATGTCTAATAGTAGATAAAGAATATAATGTAGATGCAGCCACGATGGGTGCATAAATCACAATAAATTATCAGTCATTGCACAAGTGTTCAGCATCAAGTCAGATCATAGGTTGAGTGAGGTCGGTTATAAAATTATTGAATAGGTGAAAAGAATTTACCTAAAGGGAATAGGCTAAAAGAGATTTTTACGTTGTTAAATCCATGATGTAACCCTTCGACCTAGGATACTAGAAAATTAACATGTGTCCAAACTTTTACATGTTGTACTACCTTGAAAATGCAAAGTTGACCGAGCACATAACATGTGGGCATACTCATTATAAACCTAAAACTAGCAAGGAAAGAACTCTTGTCGCACATAGAATCACACCTAAATTATAGAGGTTATTCATGTCACCAAAGACTATTAAGCACATGACATAGCACAATCACATGATGAGGTAGATGGAGTAATGGTGCCACCTTCCGATAATAAAGCCTTCAAATACTTTAACATTGTGCATTCTCAGTTTCAGTGGAGATAAGGAACATATGTCTTGGGTTATGTATAGACAGTTTTAATCTATTCGGGTCTTTTGCTGCTCTTTATTTTTATTGGATGGTGATACTCATGGTTTACAACTTGATGGCTTAAGAATATTTATTTTCCTAATGGACATGCTTCGAACATATCAAGGTTGTTAAATTTGGAGGATTGCAGATTATATGGAATGAAGAGTCATGTCTACCACGTATTTATGCAAACACTAATTTCATTAGCTTACTAGGATTTATTGCCAAAACGGATATTGGATACACTCACGGAGATTAGTCACTTCTTTAAAGATATATATTCTAACAAGTTGCAGACATAACACATGGAGAGACTTGAAATGAATATCTTCCAGACAATTTGCAAACTTGAGATGACATTCCCTCTATTATTCTTCGACTTAATGTAGCATTCACCAATACATCTACGATTTGAGGCAAGAGTCGGAGGTCCAGTCTAATATAGATGGATGTATCCATTCGAGATGTTAGGGATTACACATGCATCGTAATTAAAATTCTATTATTTTTTTAAATTAAAAACATTCATTTAATTCCATGGAGGTGCTTATTCAACCTTAAGAGAAAAGTAAAAAACTAGGCGTATATTGAGGCTTTGATATGCAAGGCTTATATCGTTGAATAGATCTCAAAATTTATCTCGTACTATTTAAGCCTCACTTAAGAACAAGAATCAACCGCGTTCCAAGGCATGATGACAGTGGGCAAGTTCCTTTTAGTGGAAAATTGTCAATATTCTCTCATCTCAGATGACTCGTACCAAAAAATGTTGTAAGGAGAAAATATTTGACAGAAATAGAATTCAAACAAGCACATAATTATATGTTATTTAATTATGATGAACTAAGGTCTATTTAATAAATACAATATTCCACATGTTGTTACTTTTGAACAATTTATCTATTATACTATCATAAATTGATAGATTATTGAATTTCTCATAGGCAACATCGTCAATTTTTACTATCCAAAAACTCATAGCTAACTAAATCCCAAATATTTTGATTACAAGATGAATAATTTTTCACGTGGTTTAGAACACATGTAAGGACTGTTTAATTATTCTTATCTCTCAAGATACTTAATTTAATTGCATATTTCTCATTAATTGTGATAGAGATGTAATTCATGTACTAAATTTATTGGGAGGGAATGCTAATGTTTCTTTAAATTTATTAAGTATGGGTCATAAAAGAAAGGTGAAGTGTTATAACGAGTATTTCATTAATGGACATGTGTTTTACACTGAAGCGTATGGTTAGGGTAGAAAGACATATAACAGTGGGGTATGTGTTAATGAATGGACTTCTAATGAGTTTGAAGTTGACTAATATAGGAAGTTGGAAAAGCTCATTGAATTGCAATATCATAGCAAGCAGAATAGAGTCTTTTTATTTAAATGTTATTAGTATGATATCATTGGTAAAGGAATCAGATTAAATATCCATCATGGTTTGGTTGTAATTAATGCAAAGGCTAGACTCTGCAATGCCGATGTGTCAAACAATACCAGCAAGTTTATTACATACACTCCTTCCTTTAAAAATGATCATTCAAGAGTTGATTGGTTATCCATAGTGAAAACCAGTCCTAGGGGTTGTGTCCACGTTTTTCATGATGGCAACGATGAATTAATTGTGGGAGATGATGTCTTTTAACTTGATGAGTTAGTTGATCTATATCGAGTTGCTCCATCTAATGACTTAGAAGAAAATTCAAATTTTTGCATCACCAAGAATACTTTTGTTAATGCTAACATTGAGGAATTAAATGATGTTTTGAGAACTAGCGGATATACACAAGTCAATGAAGATAATGATAGCGATGAAATCAATGTAGAAGATCACGATGGATATGATGATGATGAAATTGAAGAAGAAGACAATTCTGATTAATTTTCACAACACAAATATGTAATGTCATAAAATATAATGTAATATTCCTAGACAAAATTAACTTTAATGTAATGACAATGACATTTATTTATTATTAAATCACAATGAAATATTTATTTTATATGATTTTATTATTATACATAGAACTGGTGTTATTGTGTTGTATGTGATGTTGTAATTTTAAGTATTTACCGGATAGATACATAAGGAATACAAATATAATCTGGCAACATAAAATGTTTTGCATCAATGGACATTCCAATAGGCCTATAAAATACAAACAGATACATCAACGGATTAAGTCTGTCGGTATATTCCAAAGAGCTAAGGTATCGCCCATCATCAGATGAGGGAGGTGTGTGAATCTGTGGTGTGCACAGCTCTTTCCTTTGGTACGGATAGCATCACTCACCTCAATTAGAGATGGGAGATCGAAGACAAAAAAGGCTATTGATGTTGTTAAATTTTCTCGGCTATCTTTCTACATCTCGAGAAAGCTAGGTTTTTTGTGTTTTTATGATCCTTTATCTCCTTGTGTGTAGTTTAGATTTTTGTTTGTAAAAGTCTCTCTTTTTATCTTCATGTGTCTTTTCTTTTTGTTTGAATGTCTCATATTTATATTGTTAAGTAATTATATTATTTCCTTCTTGACTATAGATTCTTAATTAATTAAATTTTCTCTCCTTAACGTGTAAGATTTTTTCCATTTATTTTTTTATTTTTCTTCATCCTCCAATTTATTTTTCTTTTCCTCTTATGCATATCATTCCCTTATTATTTTTTAGTTCCTACTCTTCTTAGCCTTGTTCTCTCTTTCTTTTTATTTCTCTTATAAACACTTTTTTTATTTCTTTTTTTTAATGTCAAAAATTAAATTTGATTGAAAATATAATTTTTGAAAACACAGAAAAATAAAGATAAAAATGGATTATAACACTCATTACATGTAAAGGGTTGGGGATAACTTGACATCAAACATGGGATAAGGAATCAAGTAATTAACAATGACTAATATCATAAGACTCTTCCAACACCACATTTATCTCTTTAGACAATTCAAAAGTTTGTTGAAACTTTTTCTACAACTAAGGTGCATATTATATTCTTTTTTAACCTCTTTATCAAACTCATTTAAAGTTATTGTGTTCAAGTTGATCTTCTTGCATATCTTCTTTATTTAGATCACTAATATCCTCAATATTGGATTCTTTATTGAGGTCACAAATTCAACCTGAACCATTTATGCTCTTTTTATATCTCCGACAATGAAGCACAAAGAACATAAGAAAAAGTGAAAACATGCTTCCATATAGGGCCTCTGAAATCTGGATTATGATTCTGCTAAATCAGCCATACAACAAGTCCAATATTAGACATTAATCGCAATTATGCTGATCTACAGCAATGTTCAATGTTGTGAATGACTTTGAATAACCAAGCTCTATCCAATGTCTCGGGTTTGACATACACCAACATTCGGAGACCTGACTCTTTCTGTGGTTGGGAAAACTCAGTATATGGACAACGATTGGCCACAAATCTTTTGCTGAAATGAAAGGTAAGAAAAAAGGTGCTGGTGTTGTATAGAGTAGAACTCTAAAGAATCATTATTGGCATTGTTGAAAAATGAAATAAAAGAATTTAACTATTAATTGAAAGCAAGTGAATGAAATAAAGAAACAAGAAAATTAGATTGTATGGAAACAATAAAAGAAAATTATCGACTACATCAGAAGAAGAAATCAAAATATAAAGGCTTGCATATATCACCTCCAAGCTACAGTGTGATTAAGGCTTGCATAAATATAAAGGATGTAATCAAATGGGGCTAGAAAAGAAAAGGCAAGCTCTTTGATATTTCTAGCAGAAATTCATACAATAATCACAGTTCCACTTGCATAGGATCCTGTGATAGTAAGAAATTTTGGCTAGACAAACAAACAATACCTCACCTTGAAGATAAACTTGCTCTACCATCAAACCAGAAGTGGCATGAAATGGAATGAAGATATATGACAAGTCATATGGTAAGAACTTCAGTGTAGCCTTGAAGACGGATTCTGTAAATCATCCACACCCATATTACTCCTGGACCACCATATCTAACATCTACAAGACGCAGGTAGTCCTACCTTCAGGATGTTGCAAACATCAGTAGAGACCATCTACTAGGCAGCGACCAAGGGGCTTCCAGCATACTTGGTTGTCCTAAAACTCGCGTCAGCAAATTTCAATTGCTATCCAGAACATTCTCTAGGAAAAACAATTCCTAACTCCAGTACTAGAGTTCTCTAAACTTTTCCAACAGCATTGTCTATAGCAAAAATACGAGCTGCATTCTGTCGTTCATTTCCAAACTTCTTCACTTGCACGAACCATTGCTCGTTTGCTAACTGTCGTGATGCCCGACCACAGCCATCGCTCAAGGTAAACATGCTCACAATTATGCTGGATGACACAGAAATATTACCAAAACAGAGATCTGCAGATGGCAGAACAGCAACAGTGTGCAGTAGAGGATTTACTTCATGGCATATATAGAAGTAGAGGAGAGTTTCAAGATCACTTGTCACCCTCTCAGAGAAGATATAAGAAGCCAGTGAAGAAAAATGATTTCAAGGAATACAAGATAAAATATATAAGAAATTAGTTTCGAAATTAGCTAAAGCTAATTTCCACTTACAACAATCAATAAGGATAATTGAAAAGCTTCACAACTTACAGCAATTATATTTTTTACAATGTTTCTAAGCTCTAACCCCAAAAGCAATGTTCTCACAGAAACTATTCATACAAAGATCACAACGACCATATGGATAACAAAACCAAATAACTGAAGAAAAGGCTCTAAAACATAGGTCGAGATAATGATGAACAACAAGATGGTGAAGCGGAAAGGGAAAATAGACCAAAAGTGACAAGTTTTGGAGGGGAAAATTATCCAAAATAAACCATTTTTCTATATCAGATTGCCTATTGTGTCCCAAAGTGTTATCTAGTTGTATGTTTTTTTCTCAGTTAATAGTCTCACCAGACAATGAAATTAACATATTATTGATAAATCAGATGAGTGGAAATAGTTGTGGTATCAGTACATAGCATTGCTCAAACGCATACCACATTTGAAGTTAAAAAGAAAATGTATGCAAACTATGTGACATGAAGCTTCAATTCTAAAAGGTACTTAATACAAAACTCTCAGAACATATATTAGACTACGATATGTCAAAAGCTGTATCAGCTTACGTAAAAGAGCTCTCCTTTACCTTCATCTTCAAAGTCAAAACAGACTTGAGAGCAATTCATCCTTCTGTTGGAACACATTCTTCCATTGGATCACATTCTTCAGCAGGAGCACGTTCTACAACTGGAACAGATTCTTCGGCGGAAGCCTGTACTACAACTGGAACAGGTTCTTCGGCAGGAGCAGGAGCAGGAGCAGGAGCCTGTACTACAACTGGAACAGATTCTTCGGCAGGAGCAGGAGCCTGTACTACAACTGGAACAGATTCTTCGGCAGGAGCCTGTACTACAGTTGATTCTTCAGCTGAAACACATTCTTCAGTTGCAACAGATTCTTTAGCTGTATTGCAGTCCTCAGTGGCAACACATTCTGACATCTCTGACACCTTTCGCTTTCCAGACATTTCCTTCAAGAGATTGAATTTTTCCCCAACAACCAGTAACTTGTCACTC
>Ga0325402_1003830_pt1:7500-13740 | contig 13740 bp, 8 predicted proteins | sample PopdelMetagenome_22_FD_207212 | JGI IMG/M metagenome (GOLD analysis project Ga0325402, IMG submission 207212) | Populus deltoides microbial communities from Bellville, Georgia, United States - Xylem-PdKOR-R3 | ecosystem: Host-associated > Plants > Phyllosphere > Stem > Wood/Secondary... | reverse complement strand
CTCTTTATTGTTATTATTACTTTTTTATCGGTAATCAAATATATCATTATGATTTCAATATTGTATTTGCATGCGCCTCGAGCAATAAATTAAGATTTGCAAATATTAAAGGCTTGTTTGCATAAAGTTATTTTTGAAAGTGTTTTTATTAAAATGATATTTTTAATTTTTTAAAATTTATTTTTAACATTACTATATAAAAATATCAAAAAATTAATTTAAAGTAAAAAAAATTGATTTTTTTGAAAAGCATAGCTACACCGCAATGTAAAATACAAAAAAATATGTTGTCAGTCTCAAAGTATATTAAATTAAACTTTTTTATGATTTTTTATAATTTTAATAAGTTGATGTTAAAAATAAAAATAAAAAAATATTATTTTAATGTATTTTTAATTAAAAAATATTTTTATAAAAATATCTTCCACGCATATTAAAAGAATATCATCAACCAAGAAAGATATAAATGTGGATGCAATTTTTTTTCTTTGAACCCTCTTGATGAAGAAGAAAAGCTGAAAGTATTTGAATAAAAATAACATAATTTTAACATCAAGTAACAATTATAAATTAATGGCATAGCTACAAACTGAAGAATGTAATTAAAAATTATCATTGAACAAGTAAATTGTAAGTAGGGGTGATCATTTTTTGTTCAGTTCGGTTTTTATCAAAAAAAATAACTAAACTGAATTTAAAAAAATAGAAACCGGTTCAAACCGATTGGTTTCGGTTCGGTTCGGTTTTTTATGACAAAAACCAGTTCAAACCGGTTTGCTTGGTCTGGCTCGGTTTTTTCGGTTTAGGTTTGGTTCGTTGTCCGGTTTTAAGCTTATAAAACCGAACTGAACCTGTTAATTTTTTTAAAATTTTAATCGGTTTTTTTCACAATTTGATTTTTTTATTTTTTTCTGGTTTTCTTGATTTTTTAGTTTTTTTTTATCGTTCCTAATTACAAGTGGGCGTGTTTTGTTGGAAAAAGAAAAGGAATAAATGTTAAGCAAAATGTGCACTCACTTCTTCCCTTTCAGGAGATGAAACAAACTATAAAATGACAAACAAAACTTCTTTCAATTTATTATCAATTTATTATATATCAAAGGATGAATTCATTCATCAAATTGCTATGGACATTAAAATAATTCGATCCACCGAAATATTAAATGGACGAAGAGTAGGGTTCTGCTCTTTCTTTACATATTTATTGACCATAATATCTTCTTTAATGTCATAATATCTTCATTAAAATATGAGGTCTTGATAATAATATTAAAAATTATTTTATGAATAATTATAGGTGTGCATGATATGCAGAAATTAACAATTACTCTATTTTATCATTTAATTTCATCATTAGAATTTTTTTTCTCCTTTGTAATTTGATTCTTTTGTGGCCTTGTTTCATCGGATAAAGTTTTCAATTGAATCAGAAAAACAAAACATGAAGTTAAAGAACCACAGTGTAAAACACGAAAAAATACATGGTCAATCTCCAAGTTTTTAAAAATTCTATCTAGATTCAAGAGGGTTTTTTTTGTTTTTACTCGGTTTTCAGTCTTCAAGAAATATGAAAGATAAACTCAACAAAGTAGTCATTTAGCCACAATTCAACCACTAAAAATAAGGATCCACGTGTCAATGAAGTTTTTCCTCTAAACTTATTTTTTTGGATTAGCACCAAGTATCTAGGCCAAGGCCCGAACATGATGGGAAAAGATAGATTGTGTTAGTTTTTCATTTGGTTTATTTTTATTTTTTGAGTGATTTTGAGGTGTTCTGAATGATTTATTTTGTTTTTAATGTTGTTTTAGGTGTTTGTATGTGAAACGAGTAGAAACATGGATTTTGAGGGCAATCTTTTTCCTAATTTGTCAACCACCACGGTAGTGCCTAAAATCTAAAGAACAACTTAGCAAGCAACTTGTCGCTCCTTTTATTAAAAAAAATGAGGTTGTATGCTCTCGGGAAAAAGAAAGCAAAAAACCTAGGTATCGCCCAGATGGAAAGCCCACTAGCGTGGTATGTTTCAAAGGCCCAAGCGTGGTGGGGCACTAACACTTTTTTTTTTAATTTTTTTTAATTTTATCCTTTAAAATAAGGGTTTTATTGAATTCTTTACTCTCTTTTTTTAATTTCATCATTTAGTTGATTTAGAATTAGTTTTCATGATTTGTTTTGATTGGCTTTTTATAAGGTTATCTTTAGTCTCGCAACTCAGATCGTTGACACGATTGTGTTTAACGACTTTATTCACAAAAATAGATTTTTTATTTAATTAAATATTAATAAAAATAGACAAACATAAAATTGATCAAATAAAAGAAAAGAAAAAAATATTTTGCAAGGTCACATATTAAAAATATTATCCAAAAACAAATATTTTTAATTTCTTAAAATAAAATTTATTTATATAAAATATAAAAAATTATAGATGAATTGGAATAATTTCTCAAAAACCTAAATGAATAAAAAATAACTAAAAAATAACCACAATTTAAAAGAGGTTAGATAAAAAAAATAAAACAAAAGAGAGAAGGGATATTAATATAAATATAAATTTAAAAATTATTTTGAAAAAAGTACATATAAAAGAAGTATTAATTAAAAAAAACTACTTTAAAAAATACTTGCTAGACCCAACAATACCTAACCCATCTAATAAGGGTTCGCACGTGGGCTTATAGGATTAGACACGTGTTCTTAGTTCTTTAATTTTTTTTTTGTTTTTCATAGGGCGACAACATGTTTTCAGCCTTGATTTGTTTTGAAAAAAAATGTGAAATGACATGTTGTTAGCCGAGACTAACGACTCGTTGTCTGATATTGCCTAGTTTCCATCCACTAGAAAATTAGAAGAGAAGTTTTTTCGACCCAAAAACTAATTCTTTAACCTATTTTGACTCAAAACACATATAAAACATTTTAAGTAACTTGATAAACTCATTTATGGCCTCAAAAAAACTGCTAAAAAACCCGGAATCAACCCGAAACAAAAAAAATTACGGAGCTCAAATTTGTTTTTCTAGGCAATTTTAAGGTAAAATAAATCTAATATAAACTCCGTTCATTAAATGGAACAATTTGACATTAATATTAATTTTTTTTGTGATCGAAATCGGTATCAATAATTTTTTTCTCTCTCTAGTGTTGGATTCCAGCGACTTTCTCTCACCTCTCTCGAACCATAAACTAGAAAAAGAAAAAGAAAAATGGAGTTTGAGACCAGAATTGATTTTACTCTAAATCTTGAAAATTGAAGGGGTTCAATATTTATAATTTGAAAAGTATAGGGATTATAATAAATATTTTGCCCAAACTTTATTAAAGCCACTCATTCCCTCTGTATTTTTCATTTTAGTCCTTCATTTTTCAATCTCATCTTTCCCCACCAAATCAACCTATAATTTGGTCTCATAAGAGCAAATTAAAAGGAAATAAAAGGGACAAAAAAATAAAGCACTACAAACCATAATATAATAATGTAAAGGGATTCTCCACGTTTTAAATTTATAGTTAATGATAATAATAACATAGCCGACTACATGCAAATAAAAATATTTAACTATAAGTTATAAAACAAATCTAAAGAAAATATTATTTTTTAGTTTCTACCATACATATCATTATAAATTCTTGAAATGCAATTACAATTTCATCCTTGGCACTACAAAAATCTTTATTTTCTCAGAGATGAGAAAAATTATTACATAAATCAATTCTATTTTATCATTCATAAACTAGACCAAAATACAAAACACATAGATAACATATAATTGTCTCCGCCTAAGATATTTATGCAATAATTTCTTCACAATTGAAAGCAAGACTACCACCCTCTATGAATGTACATGGAGGACGTTGATGAAGGAAGTCTAGAAGTTTTGGGTAACATCTACAAAATACCAAATTACATGGCTCATTCATAAATTGAAAAACCACAAGTGTCTACAGTGAAATGGTGCAAGAATTGTCCATTACAATTAAATTACACAAAACTCCTCCTTTATTCTGACAAATACACAACTAACGTACCAGAATTACCAGAAACTTTGCTAATGTTCAAGGGTATTTAAGTCATTAAACTATAAGCTGCCTGGAAACTAGCGATTCAGACATAAAATAGACAAGGTCTAGGGGTTTATCAGTAAATTCCGTCAACTAAAGCCATTATGATATCTGCAACAGCAACTCGCAATCCACCAAAAGCTACAGATATAATTTTTCTTTTTTATTAAGTCTCAAAAAAAAGGAAAAAAAATATAATTTTCTATTTTGGGATTTCAGGTATCTCTATCAATCTTTCATATTCTTTTGTTTTTTTTTAATTTTTGAGTTTGGTTTTATTCAATTAAATTTTAACAAATATTTATTTTGAATTTCTTTCTAAATTTAGAGGTTCTATTTCCATTCTTGCACTGATAGATTCTTCATTGCTCTTTTTTATCACAAAAGAGTTAGCAACTTTATAACTCCTTTTTTTCTGGGTTCTATTAAATTAATTGATTTTGTATACTGAAAGTAAAGTTTTGCACTAATGAATTTCTTATTTTTATTTTCTGGGTTGGGATTTTTAGAGGCGAAGAGGAGCTAGAGCAGTGTGTAAGAATCCAGACATTATTGTATAACAGTTGTTTAGAATTCAAAAACATGTCTCAAACCAACTGGGAAGCTGATAAAATGTAAGTTCTTTATTGAAATATAGTTGAAGATTCTCTCTTCACTGTTAAAAGTTCACATTTTTTTCTGTTTTAATGCCGTTTTCTCTCATGTTTCTGTTCTTGATTGGGGTTTTTAGGATGTGGGTTTTTCTTGTTTTTGTTTCTTATGGTCGTTTCTGGACAAAAGCTTTGTTCTTTGAAGCTGTTTTATGTTACTTACATGTACATTACTAGTATTCTAGGGTTTGTGTTTCTCGTACTGGTTAGTAAATTGAATTTGTACTGTATTTAGTGTGTAAGCACTTTGTTGTTTAACTATATTCTTCGTTTGTGTGGATAAGATGGGATTGTATGTAGTTTTGAGTTTTAATCACTGGGGTTGCTGGTTTACTTCCTTTTTTTTATAACATTCGGGAATCTTGTATTTCTGGTTTGGATTCTGTCCATTTATACATTTTTCTTCCCAAGATTCGCTATGATGTCTGATTTGGGTGACTAGTTTGGATTTGTACTTGTTATTCTTTTCGCAGCTGTTAGGATTGGTGAAGCCTACTTTTATTTTTCTTGATATGAGTGAAATCGAGTAAATTTTTGGATAAATAACAGGTTAGATGTGTATATCCATGATTATTTGGTAAAAAGAGACTTGAAGGCTTCTGCTCAGGCTTTTCAAGCGGAAGGAAAAGTGTCATCTGATCCTGTAGGTCAGTGTTTTTGGATTTATGATTCAGGGCAAGAGAAAACCTTTATGCTGGCTTCCGTTGTTATATATATATATATATTTTTTTTTTTTATAATTTTGTTTCTAATTTCTTAAGTGGTTTTTAATTTTTACTGTGGCTGTCCAGCTATCGATGCACCGGGAGGCTTTCTCTTTGAATGGTGGTCAGTGTTCTGGGATATATTTATTGCAAGGACCAATGAGAAGCACTCAGAGGTTGCTGCGTCTTACATTGAGGTTGGTTTTCAGGCTATTCTGCTGCATCTCATTATTTTCATTAGGTTTATTTGTATCTATGAGTGCTAGAGAGAAAAGGAAGGTGGTGATTACCTTGAGGCATTAAAGTGACAAATCGATGACGTCTTTCCTTTGAGTATCATATTGTTGCCTGCAAAATTATTTTCAGAATTTCTTAGATTTTTGGTGGACCCAAGTAATTGATACCTAGGTGAGGCTTCTCCTCTGTGTGCAGTGAAACCTTGTTCTTGAAACCAAGATTAGACTCCTCCCCTGGATAGTATGATAAATTGATGTGGCATTCCAAATCTGCTGAGATGCCAAAAAGTGCAGCAATATCTTCACTAGCTGTGGATTCTGTAGTTGGATAAACTGCTCATTGCCAGTGCTGTGGTGTAAACTTCAGCCATCTACTGGTCCAGGGGGATTGTTGTTTGGGATTTTGTCAAATAGTTGTAGACACGTATACTTGTTTAAACCCTCAACTGAATTAGCCAGTTGGTGCAATTGGAACATGGTTTTTGAAGGTTTAAACTTTAAATCTTTGCTGCAAATTTCATAGAAGTACTAACCTTTTGTTCTCATTGGAAAATTGTGACATATTGGAATGTCAGACTCAGTTGA
>Ga0325402_1003830_pt1:0-5000 | contig 13740 bp, 8 predicted proteins | sample PopdelMetagenome_22_FD_207212 | JGI IMG/M metagenome (GOLD analysis project Ga0325402, IMG submission 207212) | Populus deltoides microbial communities from Bellville, Georgia, United States - Xylem-PdKOR-R3 | ecosystem: Host-associated > Plants > Phyllosphere > Stem > Wood/Secondary xylem... | reverse complement strand
TATGTTTCCTTGATTCTTTAAACCAGCTATTAACATTTCTAGATACATTTGTTGGAACTATTTTGGTATTATTCTAGATCTCAATTGCTCCAAACTTTTTACTGAATACTAATTATGTGTGATGCCTTAGCGTGCCAACATTTGTTTCTCTTTTCTCTAGTATCCGCCCCTTGGACAAAAGTTGCTTAACACAGCCAATATAGTTTGGCTAATGGGGTGCCAAGTTGACTGCAATTGCTGTTCCATTTATTTATTGGAGACCAATTATACTCATTCCATGACAGTAGTTCTGAACTAGGCCTTTTGACTTCTCCCTGTATCTGGGTTAACTTTCTTGTCTTGGATTTTTGCTATCCTCCTGGTCTTAAACTGAGATTCTATTGCCTTTTCGAGATGTTGCACAATAGTTTGTTCATTTTAAAAGTAGTATGCCAATCTGTGCAGGTTCCTAACATGGTTTTCCTTGTTGCATTTTAAGGTTTCAAAAAACCAGAGTGGGAGAAAGAGAAAACAACCAGTGTCATCTTCTGGTCCTGCCAATAGCTCAGGAACTGCAAATACAGCAGGACCCTCCCCAAGTTCAGCTCCTTCAACACCTTCTACCCACACACCTGGAGATGTGATCTCAATGCCTGCTTTGCCTCATGGTGGAGGTTCTTCTAAGCCTTTTATGTTTGGGGCAGATGGTACGGGCACCCTTACATCACCATCGAATCAATTGGTGAGTAAATTTTTCATCCTTTTTATTGGTAAAGTAATTGAAAATTCCTTGCTTGAATTCTCATTGGTATTCCATTTTGGCAGTGGGATGACAAAGATCTTGAATTGCAGGCTGATATGGATCGTTTTGTGGAGGATGGATCTCTTGAGGACAATGTCGATTCTTTTTTATCCCCTGATGATAATGACCCTAGAGATGTGGTTCCTCGTATGGATGTGAGCAAAGGTGTTTAAATGAAGGCCTGATTTTTCCTTAGATAAGATTTTCTCGAACTTCGGTTCCTGAATCTTGTTGTCTTGTTGTCAACATTGTGTAGATACATTTCTGAAATATGATGCAATAATGTATGTAGCAGATTGTTCATAGATATTTGAACTTTCACTGGTTATCGTTAATGATATGCCTCATTATGTTTCTTTGTTTTTTCTTGGATTGACAAGTACATGTAAAATGTAATGACATGCCAAACATGTTATAAAAATTGTCTTTTTATGAAATATGATTTACTCTGAGTGTAGAATTTGCATGTGACTTCAGGATTCACATTTACTGAAGTAAGTTCTGTTAGAGCAAGTGCAAGTAAAGTAGTCTGTTGCCATTTCTCATCAGACGGGAAATTGCTTGCTAGTGGCGGCCATGATAAAAGGGTAAGTCTCAAAATATCTGGCATTATAATCCTAATTCTGGGTAAATTAAACCTTTTGGAAGGTCTCTTATAAAAAATATCTATAAAACAAAAACCTTTTTGAAGGCTGAGAACTAAAAATCTATGGGAAAATTTGATGCCTCATTTGTTATCGAGCAAATGTCTTGAATGCTCGCTTGAAATTCTGATGTGCCTGCCCAAAATGTGGAATTCAATACCTTGTGTATTATAGACTAGAGAAACAGGAAAATGGGCATTCTTTTGGCTGTTTTATACCGACCCAAAATACAATGTTAATTGTTTGTCTGATGGTTTATGATACAGGCTGTATTGTGGTACACAGATAATTTAAAGCCAAAAGCTACCCTTGAAGAACATACATCTCTGATTACTGACGTCCGTTTCAGCCCAAGCATGCCACGTCTTGCAACATCATCATATGACAAAACTGTTAGGGTTTGGGATGCTGACAATGTTAGTATGATATTCTTTCTTAATGACTCAGTTCTTTGCAGCAAATTCTTATTTGTCTTTTTTTCACTGAGAGTGTTTTAGTTCTGAGCAACTTCCTTTGCAGTGTGAATGTAAATAAACAGATGTCTTCTCTCATAAAGATTTGTTTGAATAAGTAATTTTCATATTGGTGGATCCATAGTATGCTAATTCATTTCCTCTGTGAAATGGCAATAAGATCTTTTTCTCAAATTGAGGATGTGACTTTGTTGAATCCTTATGCTGCTGCACCATCATATATATCTTTTTATAAACTTAACAATGGTTTTTGCAGCCTAATTTCTCACTCCGCACTTTTACTGGACATTCTTCCAATGTAATGTCACTAGACTTCCACCCAGCTAAAGATGATCTTATATGCTCTTGTGATGGGGATGGTGAAATAAGATACTGGAGTATTACCAATGGTAGCTGTGCAAGAGTATTCAAGGTAGATCTTGTAGGCCAGTTTACGATATCCGAGATTTAGTGGATTTGTTTTGGTGGTTTTTTTAGTTCTCTGGTTTGTGATGAATGATAGTTGTTTAAATTAGGGTGGTATGGCCCAGATGAGATTTCAACCCCGTGCAGGGAAGTATCTTGCTGCTGCCGCTGAGAATGTTGTGTCTATACTGGATGTTGAGACACAAGCTTGTCGGCATTCGTTACAGGTTAGTTTGATGTTTCCTTTCACTATGTGGCCCGAACCTGGATCTGATGCCAGTTTTTTTGTATATGACCTTTTTTGGGTATTTATGCAGCTTTTAATATGAATGCTAACTCGAATTCTTAAAACATGATTGAGCATAGAACACCACAGTTGGCTTCCAAAATTAATGCACTAGTACTCTTTCATATTCGACATTTGATGTGAATAGCATTTTAAAATATATCTACGCACCCTCCTATTTTGCATTGCATTCAAAATTTTGAAAACACTACAAACCAAGATGCACAGAAGGTTGAAGTAATATTTAACTGTATTGTTTTGGCGTTCATAAATATAGGTGCCAACTGGAGTCAATCTTGTGTGCACACCAATATAGTTTATTTACTGTTGTCATAATGCAGATTTAGTTGCCTGTCACTCATGGTGACAGAAGTGGCATGTTTTTCTTGGGTAATTGTTTTGGTGTTCCTAAATATAGGCGCCTCCTGGAGTCAATCTTGTGGACTCACTGATATAGTTTATTTGCTGTAGTCATTTTGCAGATTTAGCTGCCTGTCAGTCATGGTGACAGAAGTGGCATACTTTTCTTGTGGACTCACTGATATAGTTTATTTGCTGTAGTCATTTTGCAGATTTAGTTGCCTGTCAGTCATGGTGACAGAAGTGGCATACTTTTCTTGTGTAACATGCATGTTTATTGTTCTTGGTGATATTCATATTTTAATATGCCTTCATATTTGGCTTAAACTGTTCCAGATTCTGTGTCTACTGAGCTCATGAATATTTTGTGCCTCCCATTTTTCCGTTCTCCATCCGTTGTAGCTGACCTTTTGATCTTTCTAACTGCAGGGTCATACTAAAGCAATCCATTCTGTTTGTTGGGATCCTTCTGGTGAGTATCTAGCATCTGTCAGTGAGGACTCTGTCAGAGTCTGGACGCTTGGATCAGGAAGTGAGGGTGAATGTGTTCATGAGTTGAGTTGTAATGGCAACGAATTCCACTCCTGTGTTTTTCACCCTACATTCCCTTCATTGCTAGTCATTGGCTGTTACCAGGCAAGTAATTTCTGCTTTGTCCTTTCTACTTTGCAATTACAGTTGTACAATAATGATACCAATAAAAATTTTATGGGGGTGTTCTCCACAAACGTTACTTCACCACCACTTTATGGGGTGTTCTCCACCCTGAAGATTGTTCATGTTGGATCCAAGTCAAAAGTCGCATCAGATTTTAAACTATGAAAACAATTTCTTAATATATGGTGGGCAAATTTTTTTGGAAGTCCGGGAAAAATTCTAGTGTCTTTTGTATATTTCCATTCCCATCTTCACTCTGATGCTGCCTTTTCTTGCCATGTTTTTCTTGCCCCACTCTTGTTTTCCTTCGTTGAGTTGGGAGGGGCCATTCACACTTGGTTCTATTCGTATCTTTTTTTCAGTACCTGCACTATATTTTGTTTTGGGTTCTCTGATATGCATCTGTGGCATTTACTGCAGTCTTTGGAGCTTTGGAACATGAGTGAGAACAAGACAATGACTCTGCCAGCCCATGATGGTCAAATTGCTGCATTGGCGGTATCAACTGTTACAGGGATGGTTGCATCTGCTAGTCATGATAAGTTTGTCAAACTGTGGAAATGATATATGATTGTTTCTCGGTGTTGTTCAAGTGCTTTTAGCTTGTTTATTTTGGTTGCTCGATCTCCCCATTTTGTGTTCTATTTAAATATCAGGTCACTATAACCCCAGAGACCAAAACCATATATGTTGTTGTATCGGTTACATGGCCACTTGTGTAACTGCAAAAAAGTCAATGGTCAAGCGTCCTAGACTCTCATTTGTACTCTACTAGGAAGTAAATGGTTCTTGTTCATAGTTTTCCGGTGCCATATCTTCTGGTTCAAACTTGCATCCTCAGGACCTTTTCCAGTTCATTTCTACTACACTTTGTAAAAGCATTACTCTCTTCCTTGATAAACTGCTTCATGCCCTGTTCATGTTTCTCTGATTTCCACATTTTATGTTTGATTTGATAACGGGCGAAATGTGAGGGAGATTTCAATGTTCAAATTTTGCATGAGCGTCCAAATCATTCGTCGCCAAAACCACAGCAATCAACTGGCTAGTTGACTGAAATGTCTCAATGTGTCTAAACGAGGGCCCGATGCTGAAATCCACACTTTGTCCATGAGGATAGGGAGAGTGAGAGGTAGGGAATGTTTGCGTTGTATTTTGGTGCGCTAGACCTCGAAAGTGGGGACCAAAAGCGAACATTCAGCTTTAGGAGCAGAGGGCACAGGTAGTGCAGTGTATGCATTCACTCCTGGGGTGCAGGGCCTTTGAATCTCATCATTAAGCAGAAAAATCTTGTACGCCATTATTGAGTCAAAAGTTATCTCCTCCCAGGACTAGTTGCTATCAACAGCCAGCATCCTGACTACACACACACACACACACACACACACACACAC
>Ga0325402_1003826_pt1 | contig 13745 bp, 7 predicted proteins | sample PopdelMetagenome_22_FD_207212 | JGI IMG/M metagenome (GOLD analysis project Ga0325402, IMG submission 207212) | Populus deltoides microbial communities from Bellville, Georgia, United States - Xylem-PdKOR-R3 | ecosystem: Host-associated > Plants > Phyllosphere > Stem > Wood/Secondary xylem... | reverse complement strand
AAAAAAAATTATTTATTTTTCATAGATAATGATTATTTCCTGTTTTAGATTACTTTAATCGGACTTGTTTTCCACGAAGCTTCTGGAAAGAACTATTGCAACAAATTAATTATTGGAACCCTTTTTGCACTCCCAGAAGAAATGGGAAGCAATTTCAATTATCATTGCTTCCTGGAAATCACCTCTCAAGCTTTAGGCCACTTCCATGCATGACTGACTTAGTCTTACTTTACTGCGTCTTTGTATTTTTCTAACTTTATAGTATTACCAGTGGAAACCTCCACTACTGCTAAATTTGATTCCTCATTTTCCTGTCACCTTCCCTATATTTATCAAGGCAGAAGAAGAAGAAGAAGAAAGATTCCTAATTAAGTTAGGAAAGAGTTCCTGATAAAAAAAAAAACAATTGTGTTTACAATTTTTATTTAACTAGTTAATTATAATATTTATAAAAATAATATTAATTAAGAATTATTTTTATAATATAATATTTTGAATTTATATTTTCTCTATCAATATAAGTATTTATATATTCAAAAGCATGTGCAATGAAAATATTATCACATAGATTAATTAATTTTGTTTTATCTAATTTATTTTAACTGTGTTTACAATAATTAATATGTGCAGTTTTGCATACTATTTTTTTATTCAATTAATTATTGTTTGATTGAATGAAAAATTTATTTTAATTAATAAATTTAGCAAATACAGCTGTGTAAATATCCCGTCTTGTGAAATTAAATATCTTAATCTATATTTGCCTTTAATTTTTTTAATTTTATTTTTAGTTATCGTTTATGAGTTTTTGCACTTATTAACACATATAGTTGATTTATTTGATTACATATATGCTTAATTTTTAATTTTTACTTTTTATTTAGAATTTTTTAAAATACAAAAATATACTGAAAAAAGTTTTTATATAATTTTTTTTGTTAAAAATAATATTTAACTTGCAATAAAACAAGAATAAAATATAGTATAACATGAAACTGTGATATTTCTTAAACTGTAATATGTTTTTCTTAAAAAAAAATTTCATTTTCGCTGGTTTCTTAATTTTTTCTTAAATGTGTTAATCTTAACAAAAAAGAAAAAAAAAGAAAAGAAAAAAGAATCGATTGAACGGAACAAAAAGTGGTCAAAGCTTATAATGAACAAGCAGGGAAACGTCTCCACTTGCTTCCAGTGCAACCATGGCAGACGGCACCAACCCCAGTTGTCTTACGTCCCCGCTGTAAAATTAATCTTCAATCTATCGGATCCTTCATCAAGTTTAAGATCCTGGCGGCATGTGTTTTCACATCAACTACGAATAAAGAATCCAAATTGTAGTTTCTCCCCTTGTAAGCTGTAATGTTAGTCCTAAGTAACACACAAGTCTGCTTGTAACTAATATCTTCATTTTCTTTGATGAACAAAAGGAATACGTTTTTCTTCCAAGAAATCTGTAAAAATCTGTAGAGAAAAAAACCTCTAATGGGAGAACTAGCATTTACTGCCTTGTAAGTTGGAGGATCGATCGACTAGCTTAAAGAAGCAGTGGAAATTTCCTACTTCTTTCTTCCCTGTGAAATAACGTATTAATGCCTGGCAGTGGGAGCTCGTTAATCCTTTACCAGGCCCACAAATGAAGCGAGTGATAATGATCTGAACAGGGGTTGAAATTAACTCAGAATACTAACATTCCAAGTCTTACCTCTCGAGTTGAAACAGACTAAAGCTGCTAATTTAATTAAATCAGTGAACAGTTTCGTTAAATAAATAAATAAATATCATCACAACAGCAATTTCATGCATAGAAGTCAATGCAACTTGAGTAATTGTAACTATTGCCTCATGCATTGCATTGACTGACTCTTAGATGAGAAAGCAGATCCCTTTTCCAAGAGAAAAATAAAAAGTTGAAAGTATGTTTACCCTTTCCAACTTGAAGCATAGATTGCTGATCTCTGTATCTTTCTATGGCTTCCATGCCTTTAGAGTCTCATTCCTCTTCTTCTAGCTATGCATGGACATATATAAATGATGTGTTTCTGAGTTATAGACGAGCTGATATATGCTTGCAATGCAAACATATAGCCTTTTAAAAAAGAAATCAAGGTTTCTTCTTATCTCGTGGGGCCCATTTCTTGTTTTCATGCTTACTCTGCTTGTTTTTTCAAGCTTCAATCCCAGCCTTTCTTCTTACCTTGCTAAAACACCGGAATTTAAAAGCGTATACAATCTTATTAATATCTCGTAGGTACAATATCAAAATTATTTGAAAATAAAAAAAAAACATATTAAAAAAAAATTAAATAAAAAGCTTACAATCTATTTAATATACTTAACTAAGAATCTAATTTATAACCCTATATATGTTTATGAACCAAACTATTTATTTTTATTAAAAACCTAAAAATTAAATGGTTTTTCCATAATTTAATTCAAAAGAAAACAAATCATAAAACTTGATAATAATTCATAAAATAACCCTGAATCATTCATCAAACCAATATAAAAAACTAAAATCACATAACAAGACTAATCTAGAATTTTATTAGATCTTTAAGGGTCAAATTGTAATTTTTTTTATCAAATTGCAGGACAAAACTAAAAATATCATAAATTCATAACTACATTAAGAGTTACATGGTCGTTAACTTCAGGATCCGTAAGATTAGTCGAGGTGTGTGTAAATTGACCCGGACACCCACATAATAAAAATTAAAAATATCTAACTCAATTTTATCATTTAAACAAATCATAACTTAAAATCATCATTCTTACCCAAATTATTTCAAAATCAACCAAATAAATAATTACCTATAATAATTTACCCATAACATTCCAATCAGTTCATCAATCAAACCCAAAACAAAATCTTTAAAATCATAATCTTCAACAAAATCAAAAATCAAATCTAAATAATATAATATACACATCAAAACATAAATCTTACTTATTAAATTTATTTTATTTAACTCTCTTCTCTTTTCTTTTCCTTCTTCTTTTTTTTTCCTCTTTTTTTTTCTATTTATATTTTTCAAGCTTTACTCAATACCTACAATATTCTTTATTCATTTATTCATATTTCTAAGTCTACAAGAACATTGTTGCCTTCCACTATTTATTTTTTCAAAACATCACAGATTTTTTCTATTACCTTCACTTTTGATTACACACGGTATTGACTTCTCAATCAAATGGAAACGACTTAAAATAAAAGACGAGGCTAAAAGTATACGGAACAATCATATTATAGTTTGTGAGTTCATCCACCCTTGTCTTACTCTTGTGACGAGAAAAGCAGGCGATGCAAGGAAAACACTTCAGAGATTACATGGTAATTTCCCAGCATGTGATTGAAATATTTTTGTCCATGTAAATTGTCAAGACGTGAGCACCGAGCCAAAGGAAATTTCCGTGTGCTTTATGATTGACCTGTTCAATCTCTGGCTTTGTCAATAAATACAATTAGTCCTCCGATTTTATTCTTTCAATTTTGTTCCTTAGCAAATCTAGCAAATCACAAATCAGAAATGAGCCAACTTCCCATGTAAGCAAAAAGTTCTATCTATTATCCTCCTTGCCTAGAAAGATTTCTTAGAAATTTTGCAATATAGAGGCAAGATAAAGAAAGCAATGTTACGTCCTTATATTTAACAGGCTCTCCTTGTTCCTTTGTGTGTGTGTGTGTGTTTTGTTCTTGTTTGCAGATTTATCAGTGGACTAGATTTGGCAAACTTAGTGGTGAACTCCGATTTGCTCCAGATTTCATGTGGTGCTATAAAGGACCTTCAAACAGAATCCAGTTCAGATCAACAAGATTCTTGCAGTCTCTCCCTAAGATACAAGCTTCATAAGAAATCAAAGTATACCCACATAGCCTTCACCACTTCTACTTTATCTAGGAAAGAACTTCTTCAACAGGGTGGAGATTTGGTTTCATCAACGACTCTCAAGGAGCTTGAGTTTCCCATCTTTGACTTCTTATGCTCTGAAACCAACCGGTCGTTTTCCATTCATAGAGCTGCAATCACCCTTTTTAAGGCCCATTTTAAGGAGCTATCCCAGCTCAAAACTCAGGTACCCTTCTGAATCTTTTTTCAACATGGCGTGTACACCTTTGTCCAATATCATAGCCATGGTTGTTTTCATGATTTTTTGACCTTCTGGTGGCCATTTGGCAGTGTTCATGATTTCATTTACCATAGAATTTCTTAAAATACGAGAGAGAAAAGGTCAAACTTTCATAAGTTCATTGGATTTCTCATCATTTCAAATAAGACAAAGTTACAGTAAACTTTACTAGCGTTTTTCTAATAACTTGATAAAGAATAGTTCTTTCAATGTTTTCAACGTCGGCATCTTGATATAAATATAGATAAGTGTTAGAATCTTAAAAAAATAATGATAAGAAATGCTTAGTTTGTTGACTAACTTGTCAAAATTATCAAGCATAGAGACTGTTTAGTATTCGAGTATCAATGCCATGGGCCGAAATAAAATTTTGAACCAAGACAAAATAGGCTAAAAGATGAAAATAAGATAAAGGATCCAACATTGTAATTATTGTATTATGAAAATATGTTCTTGTGTTCTCTTTTAGATCCAAGATTCAAAGACTGGAGAATTACTGAGCACTCCATTAATTGTCACTGGACACTCAATTGGAGGATCAGTTGCTTCTCTATTTACTTTATGGCTTTTGGACAACATCAAACAGCCATTGCAAAAGAATCAGCCACCTCCGAAGCTCCCCCTCTGCGTCACTTTTGGCTCGCCATTTATTGGAAATCAAGGCCTCCAACAAGCAATATTAGAATTTTCAAATTGGAATTCTTGCTTTCTCCATGTCGTCGGCAACAAGGACCCATTTCCAAAAACTTCAATTGCCCACAACGATACTACACAATCTGTTTCAGAGGATTACAAGGCTTTCGGTACGTTTATCTTGTGTTCTGAAAAGGGATGTGCCTGTGTCGATGACCTTGAGGTTGTTTCAAGGTTATTGGAAAGCACAAGAAGGCAAGCTTCTTGTGAATCACAGGAGATAGATTATTATGCTGAGATAGTGAATGATCTGAAATCTAAAGTTATCATCAGGGGGAATTCCCAGCTTGATCTATCATTCGCGCAACCACTTATTAAGGCAGGAATTATCTTACAACTGGAGGCAATTGGAGTTGAAATGACCACCCAGGTAATGAGTCTAATCCTTGATAAACTAACTCTTATATTGTTATTGATTCACTGCCGACATTTATCAATGTCAAAATCTCTTGGAGCTTAGAGTTGAGCTTAAAAATATGATACACCTAGGTAAGTTCAAAATCAGCTTGTGACATATCCTCATAAGGATACACCAGTGATGCATAATGTTGTGGCCCGAGTTTGTTTAGGAATGCTTGTTCTTTTGTAGTGTTAGATGACGTAAGAATTGGCAAACATTGATAAATTTTTCACAAGCTAAAAAGTTACGATTGATGTGTTTTTGCTATGTTCTTTAAGTTCAATGCATAACTGAGGTCAAATGCACTTTAAATTCAGCAACAGCAGAAAAAAGAGGACAACAATAATCTTATCAACATGTTAGAAGAACGAGAAAAAGTTCTGATGGCAGAACGAGCGAAGATTAGGGACTCGAAAAAAAACTTGAACCAGATAAAGATAAAAATGGCCCAACTAGAATGGTATAAGAAGTTTTCCAAGAATAAGGAGATAGGCTACTATGATTGTTACAAGAACCAACTCTGGAGGAGGGATAGGGATGTTACCAGGCTCAAGAAGTTTCTCACTAATTACTGGAAAAATTTGGTGGAGAGCGCGCAGCGAAAGCCTCAGAAAGAAGGCGCATTCATCCGGGCGGCTTGGCTTTATGCTGGAAGAAATTATAGAAGAATGGTTGAACCGCTAGATATTGCTGAATATTATAGAGAGAATGGTAACAGAGACTATCAAACTCATGGAAGATCTAGACATTACATTTTGCTAGAGCAATGGCAGGAGGAGGATGAAGCGAAGAAACTGACAAGCTCACCAAATAACAAGAAGAAAGAAGATGTGGCTGGTATTCTAACAGAGGATTCTTGCTTCTGGGCAAAAGTGGAGGATGCTCTGATTTCATGCAAGTTGTTGGAGGCTGAAACCTCATGCCCTGTGGAGAAACAATCGGCAAAAGAGAATCTAGATATGTTCGAGCAATATGCAATGGAACAAATCAATAACTATGCCGTATCTCCAGAAATTTTCTTGAAACAAAGCAGTTTCGTGAAATGGTGGAAACTTTTTCAGGGAATTATAGAAACATCCCACGATTCTCCACTCAGTGACTTCATGAAGAACGAAAGATATCTTCAATATGAAAAGCGATCCGCCTCCTTCCATTAACTGCGCAAGCAATTTTATTTCTTCATGGTTTTCCCTTTTAAGAAACTCTATGAGATCTTACAGTCTCTATGCAATTTCAGAGAGACTGGTAAGAGAAAAATAAGAAATTTATGGAATTTTTAGTGAGAGAAAATATGTATTGCATCCTCATTTACATTTTTCTCAAATTTAGGTGCCAGTAAAAAGGTGTTAAAGAATAATTTCCAAAATAAAATATTGATAATTCTAAATTCTAGTTCGTCTATCTCAATTATTGCAGTTGAATTAACCCTATGCCATGAAATTTAACAAAAATAGATGGGAAAATTGAGCCGATATGACCCAGTTATAAACCAGAGTTGACCCAACCAGAGTTGACCCGGGACATGTGCAATTTGCAATTTGGACACTATAGATTTATTAACAAGTGAATTATTCAATTGACTGATTCTGTTACAGTTCAATAATAAAAGGTTCTTGCAATGATGGCTGGCTAATTTTGGAGGGAAATAGTTTTGGTTGAAGAGGTAGTTGAACAGGCTTGCATCACACGTGGTCAATTCAGTTATAGCACGTGTTAAGCTCTGTTAGAAACAGTTAACGGTTAGAGTTAATGGCAGTTGGAATGGTTAGTTGAAGTTGGCGGGAAAGAGGCTTGCTTTGTATATAAATAACAGACTGTGTACTACGTGAAAGAAAGGTAATAAAAGAAGTAATTCTGCAGAAACTGTAGAACTCTCTCTCTTTTCAGTCCTTCTCCTCTCTATGCTTCCCTCTCAGTGTCCATTTTCTTCTCTCTCAAGATCTATCTTCTTTTCATTTTTTCTTCATAAGCAAGAAGATAATGCCAAGGAAGGCAAAACAACAAGGACCCACGAGGGCCAAGAGGAAAACAGATAAGAATTCTCACACCTTGCAGCCTTTTATTTGATAAGCGAGTTGACAGAAATAGAAAGAGAGTTGACTCGTGTTACCCATTTAATTATTTTTGTTTTTTATTAATTATTTTTAAAAATAATATCATCTTAATATTTAAAAAACTAGAGTAACCTGGGTCAATATCTAAGTCGATCCACCTGACTAATAGAGCACCAGATTAATCTGCGAGTCAGGTTTAAAAATTATAATGAATTGTTTTTATTGCTAAGCATGAGAATTCTGACAGCCATATTTTCCATTAGCAGAGTACAGCCATTCTTTAGATTCCCTTACCATTTCCCAACTTCAAATACCACAGCAGGAACAAAACCCTTGTTTATATACAAGCGTAACCATTAATTTTTTATTTTCCTCCATGGATATTATTTTATTTTTCTACAACATACAAAAATAATTTTATTTAGCAAAAAACATAAGCATAATAGGTGGAAAGCGGCCGCGAAAACAAAATATAAATTCATAAAATCAAAAGAGTTGGTTACTGGTTTCAGTTTATTCAAAGTGATGTCTGCTTTAATGACTTAGAACAGCACACAAGTTATAATTAAGAACATCAGACCTAAAAACTTTCTTATGCAAAAAGAACAGCAATTGGGCTTCTAACAACGTGATCAGCAGAAACCCAATTCAGATATCCCTGAGAAAATGGCAAATTCGTGTTGGCTGTTCGCGTAAATGTCACTGAATACGTTGCTTTCGGACTCCCCTCGCTGAATTGAATCACACCGGGTGTTACTTTAACATCAACACCTTGTGGTGCAATGATCTCAGCGTTGTAAGATGAGTTAAAAGGGCCAACATTTGTTACTGTCCTTGTGTATGTCTGAGGACTAGACGTCAAGTTTAGAGAAAACGAGGGATAGTTTAGCTGTGCTTCAGGTATGCTTGAGCTGTTCCGGCATGTCACGGAGCGCTGCACGATGATTCCTATAGCCGTGTCGTTGTAACCAAGACCACATAAGTAAGGAATGTAGTCGTCAGGTTGGATATCATAAATGAGGCCCGGATCATCTGCTTTCGTTGGGTTCACATGGCCTGAGCCGATGGAAAACACATTAACAGGATCGAAGGTATCATCAGTAATAGGCGTGCCTCCAAGATTTGTTAGATTAGCTGTAGTCATCATTGCAGATTTTATGGCAGCAGGTGACCAGTCAGGGTGCGAGCTTTTAAGCAATGCTGCAATGCCAGTAAGATGAGGAGTAGCCATTGAGGTGCCTGAAATCATATTAAATGCGGATTTTGTATTCCCGTTGTTGTCCACAGCATATGGCCATGCAGCTAGAATGTCAACGCCGGGGCCTATGATGTCTGGCTTCAAGATCCCAGGACTTGCCAAACTTGGGCCTCTTGAGGAAAAATAAGCAAGCTGGGGAGCATATGGAACCCCAAAAACAGTTCCTTCAAAAAGTATTGTGGCCATTGGTGATGATGTTGAGTTTATATAGGCTTTGATACTCAAGCCGTCTGCATAAGTAACATCTGATGCGGGTAGTACATGTAAATCGGCTGTGGTAATGTTGCCAAAAGACTCAGCATTCATGAGAATCATTGCAGCACCACCAGCATACTTCACTTCTTGACCTTTATCAACAGCTCCTGAAAACCCACGACTCTCACATAACACAACCTTTCCCTTGACATCAACATCTTTCAAGGACCCTGGATCGCAGAATGCTGAATCATTACCATTAGCACCAGCATAAATAAGTGGCAACAACGTCGATGAAAAATTTGTTGGCTGGTAAAACGATTGCCCATCATATGAAGCATTATTTCCAAGCAACACCTTTGCTCTTATGTTTCTGTCAACAGTACCAGCACCTACAGTTAGGATCCATGGGGCCTCGTTCGATAATGTCTGATTAAAGGGACCTGAATTCCCAGCAGCGCAACTCACGAAAACTCCTTTTTGAATGGCACCGAATGCACCAATTGCAATTGAATCCTCGTAGAATGGAATTGATGGGCCACCAAGTGACAGTGAAAGCACATCGACTCCGTCCTCCACTGCAGTGTCCATTCCAGCTAATATGTCGCTGTCAGCACAAGAACCAAACCCATTACAAACTCGATATATTGCCAAGTGAGCTAAGGGCGCTATGCCAACTGCGGTTCCATTGAGCTGACCATAAAAGCTCGCGCCTTGGACCCAACTTCCAGCAGCTGTGCTTGCTGTGTGTGTCCCATGCCCATTATCATCAACTGGAGGTTTACCAGGTAAATATAAACTTCTTGCACCAATAAGCTTGTTGTTGCATAGAGTTGCATTAAAATCACATTTCCCTTTCCATTTTGCTGGTGGAGGAGGCATTCCTTCGTCACTAAATGAAGGGTGACTTGCTTTTATTCCAGTGTCTAAGACCCCAATTATCACTCCCTTTCCATAATTGGAATGGTTCCAAAATCCTAAATTTTGCTGTAAACCCAAGAAGCTAGGAGTATGAGTTGTCTTCACATGGAAAATCTTCTGGGGCCGGGTTGACACGACCCCTTCCTTCATTTCCATAGCCTTTGCTTCCTGCTCCGTAAGTTTTGCTGCAAACCCTGTGACCACATTGTGGTAGGAATGTACCAAGCGCTGTTGGTTGGAGCTTGAGGTGGTAACTGTTGGTAAAAATGATCGATACCAGCTATCTACATCTTCACGTTTTGCGGACATCATGCCTTCTGGTTTCTTTAAGAAGATAATGTAAGTTTTCAACTTTCTTTCCTGCTTAATAATGGATTTAGCGCTGGATGAACGGACTTTTGAATGAATAACAGCTCGTGATGAGGTAAACATGAAAGTGAGAAAAAGGAGGATAGTGACCGCCATAGTTGGCAACATTTTGACCCTCCTGTTTTCCATAGTAGTAAGAGAAGTAGACAGTGCTGGTTATTTTGAGGTGAAACAACCTAAAAAACAAGGTTTTATATAGGGAGACAAAGGAAGAGAATGTGTATTACTTTGTTGGTATCAATGATAGCCGTCATCCAGTAGGTGGCTGGAAATTCTCCATGATCGATGTGTTTGCCGTCGGAGTATTTTAGCTACCTGTTGCTACTAGTTAACAAGACAGACACAATAGTCCGTCCAAAAACATTGCATGAGGAATTGATAACGCCGCTTGCCAGAATGAGCTGCATTAATCCTTGGATGTTGCTCCATGGCCAGCTGTTTTTTTTTTCTCATTGAGAACATAGCCGATTGCTTTCATCTAATATTAGTGATCTGTTCACGCTGGATTCTTGCGCATAAAAAATTGCATTTCAGCATAAATGTGTGCTATGATAAGCTCTGGTCACTACATGAAGACATTAATTATGTGTTCATATTGTTTATCAATTTACTTCGTTGAATAATGAAATTTATTTCAAGTTAAAATTCTTAAAAACTAAAAATATTATAACTTAAATATTTATTTTTTCATGTATCCTAGTTGCATTTTTTTAAAAACAATTATAACTCTTTATATAAAATAAAATTTTTTAAAAAACCTTATTAGTATTTTTTTTTTATAGATAATAGTCAATTATATAAAAAATAACCATATAGTAGACGGCAAAGAAAAACCTTATTAATATTAAATATGAAAAAGAAATTATTCTTTCTAATTAAAAAAACAAATTTTTTTAGTAAAGATGAATAAGAAAATAAAAATGAAATTTCTAAATTAAAAAAAATATTTATTTTTCTAAAGAAAGTTCTACGTACATCAATCTTTCCGGTTAGAGTTGGTTGGTAATTTTGTGTCCTCTTTTCTTATTTATTTTTATTTTTTGTCAATTTTCCGGGAGTTGTTTGGTACTTCAGTCAGAATGTTATGGTCCGTATTCAATACCAATTTATGAGCCACTGAAATTTTAGAATAATATTAGGTTAATTATTGAATTTGAGTGGAGACTGGAGACCATAAAAGCGAATGTCATTTCAAAGTAAAGAATTTCTGCCTCTTCTTTTACAGTTTCCATGACTCTTTTGTTTTCTGGTAGCAAGTTACGATCCACAATTACCACTTCTCAATAATACTGCTTAGACAGTTACTGCAAGAAAGTAGAACCCTTCTCATATTGAAGATATCTTCCGTTCTTCATGAAGTCACAGAGTGGAGAATCGTGGGATGTTTCTATAATTTCCTGAAACGTTTTCCACCATTTCATAAAACTGCTTTCTTTCAAGAAAATTTCTGGAGATACGGCATAGTTATTGATTTGGTTCATTGCATATTGCTCAAACATATCCAGATTCTCTTTTGCAGATTGTTTCTCCACAGCACTTGAGGTTCCAGACTTCAACAACTTGCATGAAATGAGAGCATCCTCCACTTTTGCCCAGAAACAAGAATCCTCTGTGAGAATGCCAGCCACATTTTGTTTCTTCTTGTTGTTTGGTGAGCTTTTGAGTTTCTCTGCATCATCATCCTCCTGCCACTGCTCCAACAAAATGTAATGCCTAGATCTTCCATGAGTTTGATAGTCTCTTTTATCACTATCTCTATAATATTCAGCAATATCAAGTGGTTCAACCATTCTTCTATAGTTTCTTCCAGAATAAAGCCAAGTCCCCCGGATGAATGCGCCTTCTTTCTGAGGCTTTCTCTCCACGCCCTCCACAAAATTTTTCCAGTAATTAGTGAGAAACTTCTTGAGCCTGGTAACATCCCTATCGCTGCTGCCAAGTTGATTCTTGTAACAATCATAGTAGCCTATCCCCTTAGTCTTGCAAATCTTATGATACCATTCTAGGTGAGCCATTTTTATCTTTATCTGGTTTAATCTTTTTCTTGGGTCCATAGTCTGCACCCGTTCTGCCATTAGGACCTTTTCTCTTTCTTCTAACTTGGAGATAAGATTTTTGTTGTCCACCTTTCTCTGTTGTTGCTGAATTTCAAGTGTATTGGACATTAGTTATGCAATGAACTTAAAGAACATAACGAAAACACATGAATCTTAACTTTTTGGCTTGCGAAAAGTTTATCAATATTTGCTAATATTTACATCTAACACAGTGATTGCGAATGCATTCTTAAACGAACTTGCGATGCAGCATTATGCATCACAGGTGCATCCTCATAAGGATATGTCACAAGCTTATTTTTTGACATATCTTGGTGCATCACATTTCTTACATTTGACAAGCAAAAACTCAAGTCAAAGCTCCAAGGGATTGTGACATTGATAAATGCCGGCAGTGAATCAACACCAATATAAAAGTGTAGTTTATCAAGGATTAGACTCATTACCTGGGTGGTCATTTCAACTCCAATTGCCTCCAGTTGTAAGATTATTCCTGCCTTAAGTGGTTGCACGTATGATAGATCAAGCTGAGAATTCCCCCTGATGATAACTTTAGATTTCAGATCATTCACTATCTCAACATAATAATCTATCTCCTGTGCTTCACAAGAAGCTTGCCTTCTTGTGATTTCCAATAACCTTGAAACAACCTCAAGGTCATCAACACAGGCACATCCCTTCTCAGAACACAATATAAATGTACCAAAAGCCTTGTATTCCTCTATGGCAGATTGAGTAGGACTATCGTAGTGGGAAATGGAAGCTTTTGGAAATAGGTCCTTGTTGCCGACGACATGGAGAAAGCAAGAATTCCATGTTAAACATTCTAACATTGCTTGTCGGAGGCCTTGATTGCCAATAAATGGCGAGCCAAAAGTGATGCAGAGGGGGAGTTTCGGAGGTGGCTGATTTCTTTTTATGTTGTCCAAAAGCCATAAGGTAAATAGAGAAGCAACTGATCCTCCAATTGAGTGTCCAGTCACAATTAATGGAGTGCGCAGCAATTCACCGGTCTTTGAATCATGGATCTAAAAGAGTTCATAATCAGGACCATGATACAGTGAAACAAGACAGGAGCATATTTTCGTAAAATAATAATCTCCATGTTGGATCCTTCTCTTATTTTCGTCGTTTAGTCTGGTTTGTCAAGGATCTAGTCATACAAAATCATAAACTTAATTTAAGGACCACAAGAAAATTTGGCGTTTGTGTGTTACTTCAATATGTATTTTCCTAATAATTATGGTCAATGTGTAGTTTTCTGATTCAATGACGTGAGATTTAAATGATTCAATAATGTACACTTAATGTTGAAAAAAGATTCAGAAGGATACCTGAGTTTTGAGCTGGGACAGCTCCTTAAAATGGGCCTTAAAAAGGGTGATTGCACCTCTATGAATGGAAAACGACCGGTTTCTTTCAGTGCATAAGAAGTCAAAGATAGGTAAATCCATCTCCATAAGAGTTGTTGATGAAACCAAATCTCCTCCCTGTTGAAGAAGTTCTTTCCTTGATAAAGTAGAAGTGGTGAAGGCTATGAGGGTATACTTTGATTTCTTCTCGAGCTTGTATCTTAGGGAGAGACTGCAAGAGTCTTGCTGATCTGAACTGGCTTCTGTTTGAAGGTCCTTTATAGCACCGCATGATAGCTCGAGCAAATCAGAGTTCAC
>Ga0325402_1003823_pt1 | contig 13748 bp, 4 predicted proteins | sample PopdelMetagenome_22_FD_207212 | JGI IMG/M metagenome (GOLD analysis project Ga0325402, IMG submission 207212) | Populus deltoides microbial communities from Bellville, Georgia, United States - Xylem-PdKOR-R3 | ecosystem: Host-associated > Plants > Phyllosphere > Stem > Wood/Secondary xylem... | reverse complement strand
TTGAGCGTTGCCCATTACTTTTAATGCCACCCGCTATCTCTCTATCTCCACTTTACACTTTCCACCATCACCAAACCTTTTAAGGACGAGCCATCGAGATTCCTTCTCTGTCCTCTTCCAAGCCACTACAATCAAACTCCATCACCAATAATCTCAAAATATTTTTCTTTAACCCGACAAGACCATTGCTAACCACCATCTCGGTCTCCCTCTTAACCATAAAGTCATCCAGTACTGAAAAAAGCCCCCTCACAGTCTCCCTTTCTTTCCATCTCTATTGTGTCCTCGTAACTACCATTAATAGTAACAAAACCTACTTCGACCCTTACTTTTTCATGTCTCTTGACGACAACCACCCTTCATCGATGACCTAGAAACAGTAAGAGACATTGTTAGAAACAATCATGGCAAGGGAGAACCAGGAAGGAGAAACAATTGCGAGAGAAAAAAGAAAGGAAAAGAGGACCAAAACTTTAGAAGGGTAGATCTCTTTCCTCAAAGAGCATGAAGGAGCACCACCGATATAAGAGCAAAGAAGAGATGAAGGAGCATCAGATCCACCAACCTGCTTCTTTCCAGCAGCGGCGACACGTGAACCTATGTTTTAGAAGTGTTGGTGGTGCGTGGTACGCACAATGCCATTATTCTAGCAGTCTTCCAGTGACGATATCAGTATATCATGGACATTTCAAATACCTCAAAAGGTCAATCTATAAACTCAAACTATTTTGGACAAATTGCTATAACATTGTGAGATTTGAGATATATTGTTTATTGTTGTGTATAGTTTTGGACTGTTTGGATATTATTTGATTTGAATTCATGTGTGTTTTTGGTTTGATAATTTGCATTGAATTATGAGTTTATTTTTTAGGATTGTGATCGTAAATTAAATATTTATAAGTTCATGAAATTAATAAGATTTGTGTGGATGTTTAACATTATTTGGGTTTGAGTTGATGAGCGATAATTTGACTTTAATTGATATCGTGGTTAAAATAGCCTTGATGAGAACATTTTATTTGCATCTTGTCTAACATGGTTTTTGTCAATTTTTTGATGATTTTTTATTTTTAAAATATTGTTTTTGCAATTAATTTTGAAATCCCCACTTTTTTCTGCCATCATATATTTAATATTTGGAATTATGACCTACATGTGATGTGCCTTTTCAATATTAAACAAATTGGTTCCCTTTTACAAAAACAACAACAAAAAAATCTTTCTTTAAAAAATACAACTTTATTTTAAATTGCTTATGGCCAACTCTCAAAAGTAAATGATATTTGGATATTTTAGCATATTAAAACATCACAAAAATAGTCCTTTTATTTTTACATATATTTTTGAATTTAGTAACCAGTTTATTAAAGCCACAAGAACCTGACCTCCATTTTAAAAATACCAAAAAAATCATTCTGTTTGTCCCAATATCAAGGATTATGAAATTATACGTAAGATGTATTCCTGATATTAAAAGAAAAAATAAAAAAATATGTTGACTCTAGAATGAGTAGGCCTTAGTAATAAGAAACAAGAATTCCTTGTTCTTTCTCCCATTACCAAAGAGATCCCAACTTGGAAAGACGATCATCGCGATGCCGTACACGTGCGTCATAATGATGACTCCATTAGGGAAAAGTGGACTATGCTTTGTTTGTTTGTTTGTCTGATTGTTGCGTTTTATATTTGTTAGTCTGTATTTTTTTCATTATTCATATGCATCCTTTTATGCTTTAAATTTTTACTGCTTTTGCCTGTCATTTTTATTTTCAACTTGCATTCTTTTATGCTTTATTTTTATATTGCATATACATTTGTTTATTGTATAGTTAATTTCTTCATACATCACCTACTTTAATTTTTGAAAGCACTCATAAACTTCTAGGTTATGTGGGAGATTAACGGTTTGCCCTATAAATGCGTGACACAATAATTTATATCTGAGTGCCTACTTGATAATGGTGGATATACATACTTTAGTCATTCCTCACAACACTCCCATACTGTTCTTACGAAGACCATCACTAGGAAGCTCTGAAACTCCTTTTGAAACTAGGTAGAAAACCTACCCATCTTCACTTAAAAATTAGAACCTATCCCTATGTAATATGTGTTAAAAGTAAATTGTGTAAAGGAAAGCCCAACATGTAGCATCCTGAATTCCAAGACTTTTTGGGAGGTAAATAGTTATCACTTGGATTATACAAGAGTTTGATTTATTACAAATTAATTGAGATGAATATGAATTCCCTTGTCGGTGTAATAAAACACTAGGTAATGACCATTGCCACCCCTTAAAGGGCGAACTCATTTTCAATTTACTTTTTTTTTCTTCACATGTATATCGTATTTATTAGCTTGGCAACATCACATGTCTTTCATTTGCAGAAAAAATATAGGCCTACCCCTAGATGCCAACCCTTAGCAAGATCTATAAGAAGTAAATATGAGAGTCCAACCTGAATAAAAGCTAGATAATTTCCTGAGAAAGGAGATGACTCAGTTAACTGATATGATAAAACAAACCATTCACTCTGAAAGGAAGGCCCCCCACATGGAAGCCAATACTAAAACGATCGCTATAAATATGCCCTTTTGTCCATTTTCACACCTTCATCAAAATATTGTTTCCGATACTTATTTGGTTTATCAAAGTTTGCAAATTATTGTATTCAACGCCCCGTGCTCATAAAAAGATTCATGATGTCTTGCCTCAAAATTCACTATAATTTTCCGCAAACCAGATACATCAAACATCCTCATTTTTGTTTTAGCCTGAATATCATCCAAGAAGAAAATGACAAGAATAATTCGAGCCTTTTGATTTGTCATAGGTATGAAAGATTGATCGACTTTGAAATATGGTTGGCACCTTCTTAAAACAATTTGGGCATGGCTTGAAAGAGGCTCCAACTAGATTTAACCTTTAAAGAATATGGATGAGTCGGTTAGGTTATATGCTTCAAGGTTGTGCAAAATAGCAAATTCATTTATTTGTGGAAAATAAAAAGTACTCATTATCACTTTCATTAAATTTTAAAAGAGTTGAGTAAGGTTTGAAAGTGGAAAGGATCAGGAGTCTGGTAATAAGTTTCAATGTTATGATAAAGGATGAACCAAAAAGAGGATTCCATTTATAAAATATATATCAAAATCATTTCATACCTTAACATCCCATTCATCCATCTCGGATGTTTGTCTATTCTTACATCACCAACTGCTTTCGCACATTTGTCAAAAAACTGATATACTTTTACCATTCGAAAATGTTCACCAATATCTTCTAAACACCAGATGTATTACCTTAACTCCATCAGATCCCATACAACTAATATTCCCTATGTGGTGTAGTCTAAATGAGAAATGTGAATATCATGATGAGATCCTCGACCACTCAATAAATTATTATAGTTTAATTAAAAAAACTTATATTAAAAAAAAGCTAAATTTAACAAAGAACAAGAAATTAAAAAAAAACTCGAGATAACCCTAGTCATTTTTAAAGTTAGTGAAAAATCCTATAGAAAGAAAAAAAATAACAGGGCCTAATCTCCAATTAAATAAATGATAAAGGATGAAATTGAAAAAATATGAGCTTAAAAAAAGGAGAAAAAAACCAAGCAAACCTAGAAAAATATCTTAAGCCTAGGCTAACCTCTCAAACTCGTAACCTGTGAATTTCTATACCGAGGCTCAATCAAAAAGCTTAATTGCCAACCAATATAATGTTAAAGGATAAAATCGAAAAAAAACATCAATTTAAAAAATTTATCAAAGTAAAAAAATAGCACCTAAAAGAATAAAGATCAAATCTAATAGGAAAAAAAAACCAAAAAAAGATGAAATCGTAAAAAAAAGAGTTCAATCTTAAAAATTATTTCAAATAAAATAAATAACAATCAAAAGAATGAGGCTAAAATCGATAGATAAGAAAAATTAAATTTAGTAAATTATTTCAAATAAATAAATAGTAATCAAAAGAACATAGATCAAATTTGAAGGAAAAATAAATTGAAGGATTGCTTTGAAAATTTAGAGGGTCAGTCGCGAGGAGGAGAGAGAAAAGGTGGAAAAAAAAAGAAAAGATCATCGATGTCAAACCAAAGGTTAGTAAGTTACACACGTTATCTAGGGAGGGAGGGGCCACTGAGATGATTACAACAATGTCAAGGAAGGTTGTCTTTGGCCGTCGTAATCAGTTGTATGCATTGCATGAACATAGCAAAGCAACATATGTGTTGTCATATGCAATGCACGCGTTGCTAGCCAATTTAGTTTTTAAATAATATTTAATATTTATTAAAATACCAAATTTCTTCCCAGTTAACTTGATCATAACTAAAGTACTAGGATGAAAATAGAAAGAAACCTATAGATTTCAATTTTATCATTTTAAAAAGATTTTACTTTTAAGAGTAATTTTATCATTTCATTGTGATTTAAAAAGTGAAAATTCAAAGAAACCTATAGACCCAATTATATAAATTTTATTTTAAGAGTAATTTAATCATTTTATAATGTTTTAAAAATATAAAAAGACTGAGTTGCTCTTAATAAATCTAATAAAAAAAAACAATATTACCCTCAATTAGCTAGCCCAATGGTTTTGTTTGAAAAAGGTAAAATCATCATTTTATTTTTCCAATCTACAATAAAATTAGCTAGCCCAATGGTATTGAATCCGCGCATACAATAAAATTCTGATGCTATTTTTTTTTTTAATGCTTCGTAACATGTATAATTTTTAATGAATTGCACATGAATAAACACAAGTAATAAATATCCTAAAAGTTGAAGGAATCCACATATCATTAGATCTTTTCGTGTGGAATTAATGAATTAATTCATATATTTTGATCCAAAAGAAAACTGCTCCAAAGGCTAAAGAAAAGAAAAGAAAAGAAAAGAAAAAATCATGAGCCACTGGAACCCAACATAAGAACTCAGACCCAGTCCATTTCACTTAAACTGTTTCCTTAGTCCATTCACTTCACATATAAATAAATACTCAAAACGCATTAATTCACAAAAACCTCCTTCTAAAGACAGAAAGAAATATTCAAACACAGATATCTGTTCACAAAAACTTCCCGTCAATCCTCCACATGAATTCTCAGTTTCAAAAAGCATACCCAGCTGACTTTCATGAGGGAATAATAAACGTCCAGCAAATCAACCAATATGCTTATGCATTTCAAGCCTCGAAGATAAACCCCATCTAAGTAAGATTTTTGAGCCGAGTTTTTTTATTTTTTTATTTTTATATATCAACAAAAAGGGGTGTGTGTGTGTGTGTGTGTGTGTGTGTGTGTGTGATATTTATCAGGTCAGGAAATAGCAAAAGAAGACTTGGAAACTTAACGGAGAGACTTCATCAATTTAAATTGGTGTAACACCCGTTACAAGCTGAATCAATTTCTTTTTAAATATATAAAAAAAGAATTCGGGTATTGCTAATTTTTTTCTAGTAATTTTTTTTACTTGATGTAACTTGATATGATCAAATTTACATGATAAGTCCAAAACAACTAGTAAAAAGTAGTTTAATTCATAAAATTTCAAGACAATATTTTTTTAAAATAATATTGAAACGACAACATCTTTAATCGATATGGCCAACCTGGGCTAACCTACCAAATCTTTTATCTGGATCATGAGACCATGATAACCCTATATAAAACAAATAAAAACAAATTATGAAACTCAATTCCCAATCAACTCAATATTGAAGAATAAAATAAAAAAAATTAATTAAAAGATAAAAAGAAAATTTAGTCAGAGTTAACTTGCTAAACTCGTGACCTGAGTCATGAGATTTGGATAACCTCATAAAAAATGACCTAAGTCAACCCATGTTAAACTTCCAAACCTACAACCAGATCATGAAGATTATGATAACCTTTTAGAAAGTAAATCAAAACAAATTATAAAACTCAATTTTTAATAAACCAATTTTTAATGTTGAAAGTTAAAAAAGCTTAATCTAAAACCAGGACATAATAAAACGATCTGAGTCTACCTGAGTTAACCCGCAAAATATGTGACCTAAGTCATAAAATCAGGATAATCTCATAGAAATCAAACTAAAATAAATCATGAAGCCTAATTCATAATCAAATTTATGATGAAGGATGAAATTGAAAAAATGCCAATTAAAAAAAAGACAAAAAATCGAGTCAACTAGGTTAACCTGCCAAATCTGTGAACTGAGTTATGAGATCAAGATAATCTCATAGAAAGCAAATAAAAGTAAATCATAAAGTCTAATTCTCAATTAACCTAATGTTGAAAGTTAAAATTGAAAAAAAATATCAATTTGAAAATGACAAAAAAAACTCAAGTTAACTGAGTTAACCCACAAAAACAGTGAAACAAGTTATAAGACCGAGTTAACTACATATAAAATGAACCACAATAAATTATGAAGCTCAATCTCCAATAAATAAAAAGAAAAATATAGTGTTTTGTAGATTTAGAAAAAAAAACCAAAGGCAAAGGCAAAGGCAAAGAAAAATAAAACACTATTAAAATGAATAGTATTTTGTGAGGTGGTGCATAATAAAAACACCACATCTTTTAGTTTATACTACCTATTTGACCTGCGCTTCACCGATATTGTTTTTTTCAATACAACAACATTTTCTAGATGTTTTTTGACATAAAAAAATCTTAATCGCAAACCAAAAAGTTCATGTATGCATTTAATTAAATAAACACAGAACTATTAATGCAACCAAAGAATTTATAAAACTCAATTCTTAACCAACCAAAGTTAACCAATTGAACTCATGACTCGGGTCATGGACTCGATTGGACTAAATATTTTTTTTTCAGTAATAATTTTTTATCTCAAATATAAACCTATAAAATCGAGAATCAATCAAATACTGAGGTAACTGAATAAAAATTCCAAACCGAAACAACTTACATTGCTTAATTAATAAATAACAAAATATTAAACGATAAAATTTAAAAAAATTAAGCAAGAAAAAAAAGGTCAAATTGTGATGGTAAAATTTTGGAAAAAAAAGGGAAGAAGGAAAAAGGCCCAGGCCCTTGGGCCTGGTTGGCCCAGAACACATGTGCCTTAAGAAAAAGGCTCGGGCACGCAGATCTAGAGTAGCCCGAGTGCCTAGGCTTTATTTATTATTTTTTAAAAATTTTCTTGAGGGGTGTTAAATTTTTAGATAAAAAAGTAGCAGGCAACATGTCGCCTGCCTCACTAAGGCAAATGATGTGTTACCTGCCCTACCCAGATTCCATCGATCTCTAGTCGCTAGAAAATTGGGCTGTGAAGTGTCAGCTAAAACAAAACTCATTTTCAACCATACTTCAACCTAAAAAACACCTTAAATATATTGTAAAACATATCCATGGCCACAAAGAACTTAATAAAGTTATGAAAACCCGCAATCAATGCAAAACAAAAAAGTTTTCCAGGCTCAAATCTACCATATAAGGCAAGTTTAAGGGAAAAAAGGCCTAAGATAAACTCTGCCCATCGAAAGGAACTCACTAACACCAAAATAACTCCTTTTGTGGTTTTAATTAGTGTAAACGATGACTTTCTCTCTTCACTGTTGGAATTCATCCACTTCCTCTCTCTTCTCTCAAACCAAGAAAAAATAAACGTCTTGAGGTTTGGGATTAAAATCAATTTTATTCTTAATTATAATAAGCTATTAACATGCGCCTCGTTACGGGTCAAAATGTTTTTATTAGAAAAATAAGAGCACATTTTTTAATTGTCTTTTCTGAAAAAAAATTAATCATAAATCAAAAAGCTCATACATTTTTTGTCTAGTGCAAATGTATTTTTCTATCACAAAGCTTATGTTTTACCACAAAATAATTTTTTTATCCCTAAAAATAAAGCTAATTTATATAAAGCACAAAACAAATCATGGAAGATGAAATTACGCTTCGCAACCACGTTCAAAATACAATGAATTTAAAATCTTATGCTCACATCTTATCAATTAATTTAATTTAATTAACATATCGGGTTTTATAGATTAACCATGGCTTGTCCGGGTCAATTAAACGTGCCTCCTTCTTAATATGTCATCCAATATGTTTCAATTTTAGTATTTAAAAAGTGTTTTTGTCTAGTTTGCATCAAATTTTAGACTTCCTCACATCTTAATATTTTTCTTTAAGTTACAAAAAAATGATTTGAAGTGTGGTGTATGTGAGCTTATTTGTTTCTAAACTTTAAAAAAATGTTTAGAACAAATATGAAGATGATGGAATATTGGATGATATATTTAAGAAAAAAAAAGGAACGAATTTGACAAAAATGAGTAATTTAAAATTTGAGTATATATATAGTGATGATTTAGAAAGTAAAAATTAGGCTAGTAGGATACCAAAGTTTTTTTGAGAGGAGAGACTCTAGGTTATGTAGGTTTCGAGCACGGGTTAATTCTAAAAAATCTTTATGGTTTAGAAAATTATTTTTTATCAGCCCATAAATAATCACTTGTTCATATTTATAGGTTTAATGCTTGTTTATCATTTTGGTTAATACTAGATCATTTTGGTAAAGACTTAAATGTTTTTAACGTCTAATTTACTATATTTAACTTAAAAAAATATTGAAATATATTCTCTTAGAATTAATTCTAGTAGCCCAGGTCCCAATGTAAGCATAAAATGAGGGGATTATCTAGAGCACAACAAGTTGTACAATATATCATAAAACTATATATTTAGAAGCAAACAATATACTCAATAAGAGTAAATAGAATAAACAAGAACAATAAAGATTAGAAAAAAAAAAGAGCATTATTATTTCATATCATCTTGTAAATATAGTTGTAGAACTAAATCATCTCAACAATGCTCCTATTTATAATCTGATGTACAGTAATACTTGTAAGCCTGAAAGTCATAAAAAGATTTAAAGTTAAATGAAATTGGAGAACATGAAGATCAAAAGGTGAAAGAAGGTAAATAGATTTCCACATGCAATGTATGATTTCATAACATTCCCCCTTGGATGTCTTTTGTAAAACCTTACACATTGAAAACTGTCTCATTAAAAACCTTACCAAGAGAAGACGCGATGGGAAAAAAAAACTTGGTTAAGGAAAAACTAGTACAGTGCTTATTAACTCCCCTCATGAATTTATCACCTTAAGTCATTACATTATCGCTTTCTAATATTGTGTCGCAATCTTTTAAACATTGTAGTTGATAATGATTTATTAAACAAATTGCTAGATTATCTTGCAAGCGAATTTGCTGAACATCAATATCACCACAATTATCAAGGTTTTGTGTGAAAAATAATTTCTATGATATGTGTTTTGTTTTATCTCCTTTAATGTATCGCTCTTTTAATTGATCCACACATACAATATTATCTCCATACAGTATGGTTGGAGTTCCTTGCTGGAGAATAAACCATATGTTCCACGAATATATTGAGTAATTGATCCTAGCCACACACACTTTCGATTTGCCTTTATGGATTGCAAGTATTTCAACATGACTAGATAAAGTGGCAACAAATATTTATTTTGTAGATCTTTGTCATACAACAATATTACCACACGTAAAGAGATAATCTATTTAGATACCGTTTGGGAACATGGTGCAAATCGCGTTCCCAAAAAATTCATTTTTTTTTTTAAATTTAATATGTTTTGTATGTTTTGGATCGTTTTGATGTGCTGATGTAAAAAATAATTTTTTTAAAAAGGAAAAAACATCATTATATATTGATTGACCTTTATATGAATAAGATAAATATCATGTATCAACATACCTAACTAATTCATGATTAACATTATTTAAATAAAACAAACCCATATTCATCATTCCTCTCAGGTAATGAAAAAAATGTTTAATTCCATCCCAATGTTTCCAAGTAGGAGAATAATTATATATTGATAGAAAATTCATCGGGAATGATATATCAAGTCGTGTATTATTAGCTAGATACATTAGCACACCAATTGCACTAAGGTATGGTACTTCAGGACCAAATAATTCTATATTATCCTTTCAAGGTCTAAAATAATTCTTTTTCACATCAAGTGATCGAACAATAATCGGAGTACTCAATGAATATGCTTTATCCATATAAAATCTTTTAAGGACCTTCTTTATCTAAGTTGACTAATGAATGAGAATTCTATTTACTAAATGTTTGATCTACAAGCTAAGATAAAATTTTGTTTTTCCCACATCTTTTATCTCAAACTTTTTCTTTAATGTTTTTTGTATCTCTCTAGTAGTTTCAATAATATTTAAATCATCAACATATACATCAATCATAGCAAAATTAGATTCTGACTTCTTTATAAAAAAAACATGGGCATATAGGTTCATTATTATACCCTTCTTTTAATAAATATTCACTAAGACAATTATACCATATGCATCCTAATTGTTTTAATCCATATAAGAACCTTTGTAACTTGATTGAGTAAAACTTTTGGGGATTTGAATTATATGCTTTAGGCATTTTAAATCCTCCATGGATTTTCATATAAACATTATTATTATTTGACCTACATAAATAGGCTATAACTACATCTATCAGATACATATTTACTCTTATATGAATTGTCAGGCTAATGCGATATCAAAATATAATTGCATATACTACAAGACTATGTTTTAACGTAATCAATGACAGGTCTTTACGAAAACCCTTGTACCACAAGTCGTGCTTTATATCTTTCGATTTTATTTTTCTCATTTTGTTTTTTCAAAAATACCTATTTGTATCCAACTTGCTTTAGTCCTTCAGGTGTTTAGACTACAGGTCCAAAAACTTCATGTTTTGCAAGTGAATTTAATTTTGTCTAGATTGCTTCTTTCTATTTTGGCCAATAATTTCTACATCGATATTCTTCGACAAATTTAGGCTCAAGGTTCTTGTTTTCACTAATGATATCAAACGGTATATTATATGAAAAAATATTGTCTACAACTATCTCATTTATATGCCATCTTTCTTTTGTACATTCATAACTATTCGACATGACTCAAACCCAATATATATTCACAGCCTCTTTTAAGGACCTATATTTTATGTTATGATGGATAAATTAGAACATATACCGCACAACTAAATATTTTTAAATAGAAAATGTTTAGCTTATGACCACAAACCAATTATAATGAGGAGAATTTGTGATATGATGTTGGTCTAATGCGTATAATGTTAGAGAATAATATAAATCATATCCTGAGACCTCACCCAACATCTTAACCTATTGGGTTGAGATGGTTCTTTGACATGGTAGTAGAGCCTTGATGATCAAGCGGTCACGAGTTCGAATCTCACCTCCCCTATTTATTTGATAAAAATTAAGCATAAGGTAATATGAGTTTGTGCAAGTTTCAAGCCCAAATGACTTTCACTTAAGATGGTGTGTTAGAGAATAATATAAATCATATTCTTTGACATGTAAAATAACATATCCCCAAACAGAGATAAGAAGTGTTATTCTCATGAGTAATGACATTGCAATTAATTAAAGGTGTTTAATAAATGATTCAACAATACCATTATGAGTATGAACATGGGCAACGTGATGTTCAATGTTTATCCCAAGTGACATGCAAAAATCATTAAATGCTTGGGATGTGAATTCACCAACATTGTTAAAATGAATTGTCTTGATTATATGATCTGAAAATTATATTTGTAATCTAATAATTTAAGCAAGTAGTCTCATAAATTTTAGGTTACGAGTTGGTAGTAAACACACGTGTGACCATTTTGTAGATACATCTATTAAAACTATAAAATATCTAAATGGTCTAAATGATGGGTGAATGGGCCAAAAAATTCATGATTTTATTCAATCACAAAGAGACATGAAATCAGTTTAGAGTATTTCCTAAAACCTCATTCCCTGTATTTTTGCTGCAAGAGCACATTCGTGGCAAGAAAAGTAGAGAATTTGTTTTCTAACATAACTCCATCCATGATATTATATCCATATAATTTCAATTTATAACTAATATTAAACATTGTATAATTATATTCACTTACTAATTAAAAATCCAACAATCATAAATGTATCCAATCATAATGAGTTTTTAGGAGAATAATTATCCTTTGATGGTTATATCTTTCTTTTAGTATTTTCAAAGAATAAGGGGATTTTTTATTATGAGATACTCAATTTTCATATCCCCATAAAGGTTATGACGTAAGAAAATCATGATCTTTGCTTTATTTTGACTAGATACTTCATTTCCATCTTTTAATGGTGTCTTCAAGATCCTTGGTATCCAAATGAATTTCAATATCAAAGACTCATGATAAATTATTCTTACCCGTAATACCAAGTGTCATGAACTCAAGTTTGGCAAAACTTGTTATGGTTACTTCTTGAGAAAAATATCAAAATTGTAAGAAATTTGGTTTAAATATTATAATAAATATTGAATAAACATCGGATAAAATATTGAATAAACTTGTTAAGAAGTAAAAAAATATGATTCACTTAAGTAATTAGAAGAAAAAAATTAAATAGATAAACATATTTTTTGCTTTTTATCCACAAATAAAAAAATATAATTGATATTTTATTTTAAATTTAAAAAGAGAAAAATTAAAGATAAATTACAATAATCTTTTTAAGGCATTATGAAATTATGAATACAATCCAAAAGATTTATTACAATTTAAAAAATAGTTAAACTAAATCATTTTAAAAATAAGAGAGAAGATATTAACTAAAAATCCAATTAAAAAACAAAAAAATTAAAAAAAGCTAGAGGTTGTTACGTCTAGAAGGCCAAGCCCATGTGTATGCTTTTTGTGTGTTTTTTTTTTAATGAATAAATGACATGTCTTCCTATTATAAATTTTTTAAAATTGAGTGGATGACACATCCTTTGCATAAATAGTTGAAATATTATCCAAAATTACTTTTTTCACCTTCGATAATTGAAATATAAGAGGAAGTCGAGAGACTCTAAAATTCTAAATTTTAACTTGTTTTATTTTAAAAACATGTTAGAAATCTTAATAAATCCCATAAAGAAGATTTATTATTGTTTTTATACCTTAAATTAATGTCGACAATATTTGCTTTCCATGCCTCAATTCAACGCGTCAATTACTTTTTTCCATGCAGATAGTGAATATGATTATTTTTTTTGTATGAAAAAAAAAATTCATAGATTTTAAAGAGGTTTCGCCTACCAATAAGCTGATATCTTCCCAACTTTTATTGAATGTACTCTGTCCCAAAAAAATATATTAATGAATGTAAATAATTTTAATAATGTTCAAATTCAACGGTCACAAGTTCATAAAATTCCCAGGAATTTATTTGGTAGAAGTCTTCACATAAAAAACCCACCACAATACAAGTAAAGTAGGCCAAACATGAAATGGATAAATTACCTTCTAGTATGCTAACGAAGTATTTGATATTATAATAACAGTTATTTTTCAAAGTATTTTTTTATAAAAATACATTAAAACATATATATTTTTTTAAAATAGTTTTAACATAAACATATCAAAACAATTTAAAAATAAATAAATAATTAAAACTTTATTTCTTTCATAAACGCGGTGCCATCGTAAAATAAACACGCGGTGAATTAATTATTAACTAAATAAAGGCAAAGAGTCCATAAAAATGTCCCACACACATTAAGGTCTACCAAGTCAACGGCTTTAGATCCTTGAGACAATGTTGGATGAATATATATATATATATATATATATATATATATATATATTGACATTCTTGGTCATTAAA
>Ga0325402_1003818_pt1 | contig 13752 bp, 11 predicted proteins | sample PopdelMetagenome_22_FD_207212 | JGI IMG/M metagenome (GOLD analysis project Ga0325402, IMG submission 207212) | Populus deltoides microbial communities from Bellville, Georgia, United States - Xylem-PdKOR-R3 | ecosystem: Host-associated > Plants > Phyllosphere > Stem > Wood/Secondary xylem... | reverse complement strand
ATCTTTCCCAATACTCGGAAAGTGTCTCTCCATGAGACTGTCGAATCCCACATATTTCTTTCCTTATGTTGGCAACTCGAGATGCTGGGAAATACTTCTCAAGGAAGATCTTCTTCATGCCATTCCACGTTCCAATTGAACCTGTGAGAATGGAGAAAAGCCATGCCTTTGCTGCCCCTTTTAAAGAGAAAGGGAAAGCTTTCAACTTAACCTGTTCTTCATCAACTCCATTCGGTTTCATGCCAACGCAAACCATATGGAATTCCTTGAGATGAGTATGAGGATCTTCTCCTGCAAGACCATTGAAAGTTGGTAGCAAATGTATAAAACCAGATTTGAGCTCAAAGTTTACATTATTGTCGATGTTTATGCACAATGGCTGATTTTCCACGTTAGGTACTTGAGTGTTTGTTATCGTGCAACAGCCATGGCGTTAAGGCGAGCTTCCTTTCATAACTTGCGTAAAGTTTTTTCTATTTCGAGATCCAACTGCACTTGACTTTGATTAGTAGAATGGGTTACTGGCATAAATCATCAAGAAAACTCAAAAGAAACCAACCACACAAGAGATCGAAAACAATGCAAATTGTACGAAAATCCTACGGTACAAAACAAAAATTGCCTAAAAACCCTAGAAAACAGTGGAATTTGGCCTCAATAGGGTGGGGCTAGTGATTTACACTAGTCCTGTTCATAACGTCGTTTCCTTTTAGGAAACAAAAGGCCGATACCTAATTCCACCAAAAAATATGTTTTGAACAGTACCGCTCTCGTAATGAACAGTATAGCAGCAAGCAAAAATTCTGTTTTTTTTCAGAAAAAAAATAACAATCACAGCAAATAAAAATAATATTACAAGTTTCAACTAAAATTACTTCCCCGGCAACGGCGCCAAATTTTTTTGCAATGTCGCGGTCGCATAAATTAATTACCATAGCTTCAAACATAACACACAAGATAGTATAGAGCAAGCAAGGGGTCGATCCCACGAGGAAGTTCAAGTCAGATTTTTATGCTAGATGATATGCAATTTGGGGGGTTTTGGACGTTATCTAGGCTAAAGCAAAAGAAAACAGAAAACAGAAAACAGAAAACTATCAAACGAAATTTAATAAAATCAGAAAATTATCAAGAGAAAAAACCTTGGTCACAAGCACACATCCACCTACAGAAATCAGAACTGATCATGGAAACGAAACATCAATTTATATTCTGAATATTTATCTCTTCTTAACATTGGTTAGTTAACGGATCCGCCATATAACTAACCCTAATCATCAAACAACCACAGTGTCCGCACTAGTAATTTAATTTAATGGCAGCTTTAAGAACTAGATAAGTTGATTAATCAAGAAAACATAACTATCTGCAGTCTATGTTTGATTTGATTGAATGTTCTCCCTAAGATTAATAACGTAGATCCGCCACAATTATTAAACTTAGTTGCTTCACAAGTTCATATACCACAACTCCGGTTTTGATATCAAACTTAGCAATAGATTGTCTACAATAATAACTTAGAGTCCGCTATAGCAATTAAAATAAACAATCATAGAAAAATAAGCATAAGAGAACAAACATATTCATCATATAAACTGAAAAGAAAAGGTAAAATAAATCTCACAGTTCTTGAAATCCGAAGGTTTCCGTGCCCTTGCAACCAAGAAAAAGTGTTTAGTCTTGCATGTTTGTTGAACAACTAATAAAAAAAAAAGAATGCATAATTTAGGGTTTCTTAGAGGAAGGGGGCATTTTTCTCTTCTTGGCTGGCTGCCCCTCCTTTTTTTCTCTCATTCTTTTTATATCGTAGGAAACCCTAGGTCTCTATTTTACAAAATAGTCCTCCATTAAATAGACTGTTTACATTTAAGTACTTCAATAACTATTTTCCTAAAAAAGGAGAAATAGCCTTGCATGAAATCTTCAAGCTTTGACTTAGAGGAGCTAAATTGTTGAAATAAAAACTTGGATATCAGTTTAGATGCTTCGAAACGTAATTTGGACTCGTTTCTTCACGAAACCTGTTTGCTGGCAGAATTCAGATGTCATCTTTGAAAAATCATATCTCCCTCATATGACATCGATTTTGGCTGAAATGTTGCGTGTTTATAGAAATTTGAGTCATGAATCCAAAAAAATTGAGTTTGCATCAATTGGACTTCTGTAGCTCCAGATATTGAAGTTGGAATGGTCGAAAGTCAACACTGGCAGATTGCGAGATTTGACTTTGAAGGCTGCGATTTCCATGCTCTTCCTTATTTTATTTTCTTGCCTTAGATGTTCAGAAAGGTATGGATGTTAGCTTTTTAATGCCACTAGAATCACTTCATTTCAACCTCTAGAGCTCACGCTCTGCACAAAACATCGACTGAAGGTCAAATCTGCCAATTATCTCCAATTTACTCCTTTTTGCATCTTTCATCCAAAAGTGCCTTCAAAACATAAAACAAAGAATATCAAGACATTTTATATAAAAAAACATAGCAAAACACTAGTTAAATGTGGGTGAAACTATTGAAAAATATGGTTGCATCACTTTCCAACGGTAAATGGAACGCTTTCTAATTCTATACGATGAGAGAGAACCATCCATTTGAAGTTGAGATTTGTTATTGCCAAACAGAATGCAGATATAACCGAACTTGTCTTATTAAATTAGTTGGGCTATTAAAATTTCTTTATTTTATGAGGAAACACTTGTTTGGGTTTTAGACTTGTTTATTTTTTTATTTTAATTAGTTTGGGCTAGTTTTAGCTTGCGTTGGTTATTATTTAATTTGGGTTTATATGTGACCCATTAAGAAAACTAGGGTTTTGACTTGGGGTATAAATACTCTTGAGAATAATTTTCGGCACACTTTTTTGCCTAATAATAATCTGATTTTTGCCGACCTTTGGTTATCAATCTAGTTTCTTGATTGAACTTTCAACTCTTCAAAGAATTGACCAATCTTTCTTGTCAATTTATACTCTTTTTGCTTGTCTTCAAGTGTAGGGTTGTGATTAAGTTGATTTATAGTCTTGTCGCCTTGGAGCAGGTCTTTCATTGTGAGAAGTTCATCCTATTTTCAGCAAACTTGGATTAAATAGATCTTGGGTTCGTGAATTCTATTAAATTCTGCTAGGGTTCACATCAAAAAGACTAATGTTTAGAGCCAACACTAGTTGGTTACAGTCGATCATCCTGCTAGACCTCCCAAGTCAGGGACGAGTGCTACTTAAAGGAGGCCTAGATTTCAGGAGAGAAGGACTCGGGGTTTGGTATATCACATGACCTAGGAGGATGTGGGAGTTGTGCCTGATGTTGTGACAAGTACTTTACAGTTAGATACAATGCAAGTTTATGCTTTAATTAATCCTGGAGCTAGTTATTCCTTTGTAGCATATAGAATTGTGAATAATTTGCACATGTTACCTAGTAAGTTAAGTATAGGAGTGATGGTTAGTACACCTCTGGGAGAGTATAGATATTGATGATATTTATTAAGTTGAAACTAAGAATTGAAGGGTTAGAATTGAGGGTAAATCTTATAACGTTAAAGTTATATGATTTTAACTTGATTCTAGGCATGGATTGGCTAAGTAGACATCGGGCACAACTGGATTGTTTCACCTAAATGGTGACTATCCAATGAATATGTGATAAAAGAGTAGTATTTAAAGGGGAGAGAAAAGTAATTTCAAGTTGTGTAATTTTAGTTTTGATAGCTGGAAAATTAATGAGGAAAGGTCATTCTACTTGGTTAGCCCATGTGAGAGAGCTAGAAAAGGGTAGTATAGACTTGGCTAGTATTCTTATTGTAAGGGAATTTCAGGATGTATTTTTAGGAGAGTTGCTTGGATTCCTTTTAGTTAGAGAAATTAAAGTTTCTATAGAAACTATTCCAGGAATGGCACACTTCAATTGTGCATCGATTATCGTCAATTGAATAAAGTGATGGTGAAGAACAAATACCCACTCCTACGGATAGATGATTTATTTGATCATTTAAAGGGTGCAAGGGTGTTCTCTAAGATAGATTTGAGGTCTGGGTACCACCAGTTGAGGATCAAGGAGCAAGACATACAAAAGACTGCTTTCAGAGCCCGTTATGGGCATTACGAGTTTTTTGTGATGTCTTTTGGGTTAACCAATGCACCAGCCATATTTATGGATTTGATGAATCGGGTGTTTCGGCCTTACCTGGACCAATATATGGTTGTATTTATTGACGACATCTTGGTGTATTCCAACTCATATGTGGAGCACGAGCAATATCTAAGGGTTGTGTTACAGACTTTGATGAAGAATCGATTATATGCAAAGCTTGATAAGTGTGAGTTCTAGCTTAAAGAAGTGGTATTTTTGGGTCATGTAATTTCTATAGAAGGAATATTCATTGATACAAGGAAGGTTGAGGCCTACTGATGTGACAGAAATCCAAAGTTTATTGGGTCTTACCGGGTATTACAGGAGGTTTATTGAGGGGTTTTCCACTATAACATCGCTTTTGACTAAGCTGGCCCATAAGGAAGTCAGGTTTGTTTGATCATGTAACAACCCGACTTTTTCAAGGCCAAAATTGATGGATTTTTTTTCATCAGGTTTTGGATGCTTTTCACCATATCATTCTGCAAATTTATAATTGCATTCCATTCATTAACAAGGCACAATCCACGTATGATAACATAAATCAACATTGTCATAAAATGGATTCTCAATACACATGCCCATAATATTATATTTTCATTCTCGTAGGTTCACATTACATCATATTGACATACTAAAAAATTCACATTCTTGTTCTATCTCGTTATCATCATGAGTTCATACAAGAGTGTCGAATGACAAGTTACACAACTAGTGCTTTCGTTATCCTAACCTCATGTAATTTCACAACATAACATCCTTATAAGAAGAATATCACATATGTATATTCATAAACATCATATCTACGTGTTTGCACATACACATTAGTGTTCCTCTTTGATTTTTCATTACAAGTCTTTACAAAAGGGGTTGGATGACTAATTAAGCAATTAACACGTCTGTTCATACAAAACTTGTAAACACCCAACAAAAAAAGAGAGCTAAGCCAAAAACAACTCCACCGTCGTTACCGATTTCTGGATCGGTAGCGACACACTACTTGGCAATTTAAAGAAACATAATAAAACAATATTAGCATTACATTTCATTCATGGACCTAAAGAGTGTAATTCTATCATTTCTCCTTACTTATATAAATACCATCGTTAATATTTCATCAATTATCGAGGCTAATTACAATACTCAAACCCAATCATTCGTCTCAAATACAGTTAGCCGAACTAACGTTATTCTCTACTTAAAGCATAACAATCGTAGTTCTTTCATATATTTAGCATATACAAAACATACTATACATGGACGCATCAAATTGAAACTAACTCCTAACTCTCAAATTGGGCTATCCTCTTAGAATGCCATTAGCCGAAGCCAATCGTTTAGTCATATTGGTCATCCACTTAGGATGCTATTAGCCAAAGCTAACCATTTATTCATCATGGTCATTCGCCTAGGGTGCCAGTAGCTGAAGCTAATCATTTATTCATCCTGGTCATCCATTTAAGGTGCCACTAGCCGAAGCTAATCATTTGTTCATCCCGGTCATCTGCTTAGGATGCCATTAGCCGAAGCTAATCATTTGTCCATCCTGCTAATCATTTATTCATCCCGACCACCCACTTCGGATGCCATTAGCCGAAGCTAACCAATCATTTGTCTTGGTCATCCATTCGAATGCCATTAGTCGAAGTTAATCAATCATTTGTCCCCGTCATCCCCTCAAATGCCATTAGCCAAAGCTAATCAATGATTTATCTTGATCATCCATTCGAATGCCATTAGCCAAAGCTAATCAATCATTTGTCCCCATCATCCCTTCAGATGCCATTAGCCAAAGCTAATCAATGATTTATCCTGGTCATCCATTGGATGGCCATTAGCCGAAGCTAACCAATCATTTGTCCCAATCATCCATTCGGATGCCATTAGCCAAAGCTAACCAATCATTTATCCCGGCCATCCGGATGCCATTAGCCAAAGCTAACCAATCATTTGTCCCGGTCATCCAATCAGATGCCATTAGCCGAAGCTAATCAATCATTTGTCCTCGTCATCCCTTCGGATGCCATTAGTCGAAGCTAATCAATGATTTATCCCGATCATCCATTAGGATTCCATTAGCCAAAGCTAATCATCAACCAATCAAACGTTCCAGAGGCAGTTTATGAATCACTATAACATGGTAAAATCCTTTGAATTGCTCATTCAAACGATTCATAACAACTTGACATTCACTGCAACATAATAGCAAACCCTTCGTGATACTCGTACATGTGTTCTGTAATAGTTTAACATACAGTAAACACGATAATAGATCCTTTGTAATACACAAACAAAACATTCCATAACAGTTTAACATTCAGTAACACAATAGTACACCTTTTGTAGTACTCATCCAGCCATTCATGACTATTAATGTTCAATACAATACAATAATAGATCCCTCGTAATACTCATACAACCATTCGTGATAATTAACATTCAGTATAATACAATGGTAGATCTTTTGTAATACTCATACAACCATTCGTGACAATTAATGTTCAATACAATACAACGATAGATCCCTCGTAATACTCATATAATCATTCGTCACAATTACATTCAATAAGATACAATAATAGATTCTTTTTAATATTCATACAACCATTCATCACAATTGCATTTAATAAGACTTGATAGTAGATCCTTTGTAATACTCATACAACCATTCATCACAATTACATTCAATAAGACATGACAGTTGATCCTTCATAATACTAATACAACTATTCATCACAATTACATTCAATAAAATACAACAGTAGATCTTTGTAATACTCATACTACTCATACAATCATTTGTCACAATTACATTCAATAAAATACAACACTAGACCCTTCATAATACTTAAACTAGCATTCATCAGTAGCCTAAATTTATAATAGTTCAATTAACATCTCATAGTCGGTTTAATATTCATCACAACACAATAAAATATCCACCTCTAACAGGTCATTTCAGAACATTAACATTTTCGTCATTGTTTCAACACTCAACAAGAACTCGATCAACATTTCATAGTCGTTTCAACAATCATCAAGAATTCAATCAAACACTTCATCGTCGTTTCATCATTCAACAAGGATTTAATAAAATATCATCATAAGTAAATTATTTCAAAACATAAACATAATATGAGAAAAAGGTGGAAACACCTACCACTTCACTTGTGGGTTGTCCTTGTCTTGACGATGGTCTGATCCCGGCCACACCACCTAAGACATCAATGGCCACAAATTAGTACATTTGCATCCTTAAATCACATCCATCACCATACTTATTTCAAGAGTCCATATGTTCACATTCAAGTGTTCCACATTTTACACCATCATACAATGAAATTGTATAAGCATTTAAGTCAATTCTGCCCGGGGGGTCTATTGTAGAAAATAGGTAGCAAAACTAATTCACTGCGGGCTGTGAAAACTGTTACGCTGCAGGTGCCCCACAATTCGACACTGAAAACTGTTTCGCTACAGGCACCTCAATTTCAGCAGCAAATGCTACTTCGCTGTAGCCAACAAGCTTTTGATAGCGAATGCTAATTCGCTGCAAGCAACTCGATTTCAGCAACGAATCACACTTCCGCTGCAGACAACACAACTTTGATAGCAAATGCTGATTCGCTGCAGACAACACAACTTTGACAGTGAATGCTGATTTACTGTAGGCAACACACTTTTGGTAGTGAATGCTAATTCACTGTAGACGATTCAATTTCGGTAGCGAATCATAAATTCATTGTACAACACATACCTTCGGCAGCGAACACTAATTCATTGCAGACAACTCAGTTTCGGCAGTGAATCACAAATTCACTGTAGACAACACATTTTCAGCGGCGAACGCTGATTCGTTACAACCAACACACTTTCAGTAGTGAATGCTAATTCGTTGTAGACAATTCAATTTCAGCAGCAAACACTGATTCGCTGCAGACAACTCAGTTTCGGTAGTGAATCACAAATTCAATGTAGACAACAAACTTTCAGCAGCGAACGCTGATTCGCTGCAGACAACACGATTTTGGTAGCGAATGCTACGTCGTTGCAGACAACGCAATTTTGGCAGGGAACACCGATTTGCTGCAAACCACATGATTCGGCAACGAAAACTGATTCGCTGCAGGCAACACCATTCGGCAGCATAAATTCCTTCGCTGCAGATAACACAAATTGGCAATGAAACTAATTCGCTGCAGACCACACAATTCGGCAACGAAATTAATTCGCCGCATACAACATAATTCGACAGCAAAACTGGTTCGCTGCATGCAACAAAAATCGGCAGGGAAACTAATTCGCTGCAAACACTACAAATCAGCAGCGAAACTAATTCACTGCAGACAACACCCTTGGAAGCGAAACTAATTCGTTGTAGGCAACACAATTCGGCAGCAAAAATTCTTTCGCTGAAGATAACACAAATCGACAGTGAAACTAATTCACGCAGACCACACAATTTGGCAGCAAACTACTTCAGTGTAGACAACATAACTCTGCACATAACATCGTCTTAACATATTTGTAACGCCTAGCACATTCACATGCGTTTATACTTATTTTCATTGATCGAGTATGTAAAAAAATATGATTAAATTGTTATATATATATATATATATATAAGAAATTTCTCAACAACCTTTCAACAATTTTTTTTATTAAAGAACACAGTTTATCACAACTGTTGTTTAAATCATATTCACATAAATTATTTATAAGTTTATCTTTTTCTTAAAATACATATAATCTTTTTGCCTAAAACTAGATAACTCGGTGACACTAAGAAACTGATGTCCTCAAAAGAATTTACCTGTGACATACAAAAAAATTAAAAATTAATTCATAATAAATATTTGCATCATCCTAGTGACTAACGTTTAATAACTATATGATCAAAACCAATTTCATAAATATTTCTTTAAGAACATTGATCTTACATTAATTTCCAACATTATACATCTTCATCGTTCATAATAAGTATTTGCATCATCCTAGATACTAACGTTTAATAACTATATGATCAAAACCAATTTCATAAATATTTCTTTAAGAACATTGATCTTACATTAATTTCCAACATTATACATCTTCATCGTTCTCTAATAAGTTTTATTTCTAACATTTTATTCATCACATTATCATTCTTATATCATGATAACTTTCCTTTTCTTTTTCTTTTTTCTTAATCTAGTTTAACACATCAATATACGATCTATTCCTCATAACTTTAAAATTAATCGGAATCATTCAAACACTTTCATACAGTGTTTCTTTTCACTTTGGATTTATTTCATAACTCTTTCCATTTCATGAATATATTCAGTTTATGTTATTATTTCATATCACATGGAATTTACACCACAATTTATTTCCTCAACACATAAATCATATGATCTTTTCCTCTCACAACCATCTTTAATCCATATCGTAAATCATTGCGTAATTATGTCTACTTCCTATCGTAATTTAATTCACAACATATGTAATTCAAGTCGCTCTTTTGTTTCCCTAGCATTTATTATATATGTGATAAATTGTACATCAGTCCATACAGCACCCTTGTTATATTAAGAAATTTCCTCAATTCATTATTCATTCCACTTATTTCATGTCCATTTTTATTATTTATAATTTATCACATAAACTTCCATCACTTTTATACTTAAAAGACGTGCTCATATTATTTTTCTTTTCCATTAAACTTTGTTCGTAGGGATAATTTAATACCCAAACCTTAACCTGTCAGCACAGTCAAACTCATATACACCTTGCTTCATTACATGTTTGCGGTCAATTGGTCAGCCGAATAACTTATTAATCCCTTAATATGACAACCTCAACCATTCGGAAACCATTATGCATAACTCTCTTTTTAAAATAATTTAATATACACTCTACTAAAAATCTGGTGGAGTTTTCCTCACACTTGAACTATACCAATTTATCGACATCTTCATCAATATCTTAATCCAATACTACAAACATAATTTACTACTCAGCACAACACTACGAGGTACCTGATATTTTATTTAATACCAAATATAATCAGCTTTATTCACAATGATTATTTACTATTATATTTTCTATATATTTACCCTATCAATTACTAAACAATTAATTTCTTATTTTATCCTTAACTTTACATATCAATACAGTTAGCACAAACTAAGGACATACTAATGTCCTTTCTAGTCCCAACCGGATATTTGTTCAATTACCAAATTATTGGCTTCTTCAATTGCCCATTAATCAAAGTACTGATCCCATTAACCAAGAAATTAGTTTCTCCAATAGCCCATTAACCAGAGCACTTAGTCCCATTAACCAGGACACTAGTTTCTCCAATTATCCATTAAATAGGGCACCGATTTCTCCATTTGCCCATTAACCAGGGCATTAGTTCCTCTAATTAACCATTAACTAGGGCACTAATTTCTCCATTTGCCCATTAACCAGGGCCCATTTGCCCATTAACCAGGGCACCAGTCCCATTAACCAGGGCACTAGTTCCTCCAATTACCCATTAATCAGGGCATTGGTTTCTTCATTTGCCCATTAACCAGGGTACTAGTCCCGTTAACCAGGGCACTAGTCCAATTAACCATGAAACTAGTTTCCACACAATATTTGTTTATTTGCCGGCTATCTCACATGTCAGTTAATTTGAAGTTCCCATCTCACACACACACACAGATACATACATACATACATACACACAGATACATACATACAATGGTGGGATTTGTTGTCGATTTCCACACGATTTACATGGCAGTCTAACACAAATTACACATGATTTCCACCGTTTTAACCGGTAACAGACCATACATCAAATCCCACCAATGTTGTCGATAATAATTCTTGCATAGCAATTCTATCGTTGCAATCAAAAGTAATGTATACATGGTTTTTCTGCCGTTACAATAAATCACATCTCATAATAGACTACCCATTATCACCTATGCAATTAATCAGAACTTTTCAATTTTCTTAATAATAATATCACATTAATGTTCATATTTACAATGGCATTATAAAAAAAATTACAATATCTTAACATTCATAAAATTTCCTAAATAGATTAGGTGTCGGGCACCTACCTGTAGTTTGGTCATTGAATGCACAACCCTGATGTTATCCTCCCATAGGCAACTCTCATGTACCAGCAAGAATTAATAAATCACTTATACAATTATTTCTTTATGAAATTATTTAAATTTATTTCACCATCGCGAAATTAAATTTAAACTTCACATTCATAAATCACTAATAAACTACTTCCAATCCATATATCCATAATAAATTATTTTATTTATAATACATTTATCACCATGGTTTATCTAACTAATAAATTAGTTTTATTATCCATTCCATGACTTCAATTCCATTATTTTTTCCTAATCCTTATATATTACAACAATAAGATTAAACAAGGATTTTGTCACAATTTAACAACCAAATTTAACAACCAAACTCATTTATTTTCATGAACTTGGCCAAACCTTTATAAGATGGAAAATTAAGATTTTACTTCCATCCTATTTAATTTGCAATTCAATCCCTCTCACCATGTTTCTTAATGTATTTCAACACTAATTTTATCATTACCCACATCCGCATTCCATCCTTTTATTTCTTTCCTCACTTTGCCAAATTTCTTAGTTTACTAAAGATGTCATTTTTTTTTCCCATTTACATCCTACTTGTTTATGCATTACTTAACCCTATTAAATATATTTTCATCCAAACTAAAATCCTAACTTAGTCAAATACAATTTTCCTCTTCTTCCATTTAGCCTTGCTAAATTTTTATTTTTTTTACATCCAATGAGGGATCAATTGTTCTTCGATTCTAGTTTTCAAAACCTCATCTAAGGTTAATTTTATTCATTTGAGCATGGTAATTTTGCATTTCATCAATCACATACATTCCCTATATTTTTCTACCAATGCCAAAATTTCAAGTAAAGGTAGCATGAAATTTCTTCAACTTTTTATTCAATTAAACACTAACCCATTCAATTCTCATGCCAACAAACAAAATTTCATAACAACATCACAAATTACTACAACCAATATGCTAATCACAAAGTTCCATAATCAAGCACATCATCACCCAAGCATATAGTATGAAATTTCTACAATCAACACAATAAAATCATACTTACTTCTAAGATAACAAGGAATTTAATTAGAAGAAACCTCAAGGTGAAACCATCCTTTATCTCCCTCCATCTTCTTCCTTTCTCTACACTTCATTCTTCCTCCACAAGCTTTAAAACCCTTAGATCACTCAAATATTTAGTGTAGCTCACCATAAACCTTCTTAATTATCTTAACTCTCCATAGTCATGCATTATTTTCAAGAATTGATGAGAGAATTGTGGAGAAGATGTAAGAAAATCCCAAACTCCCCTTTCTTCCTATAACCTGCTGGACACCCCAAGCAAATTGGGGTTTATATAGTAAAATTTTCATTATTTGCATTTAAGCCCTTTTGCCTTTCTTATTTAAATTTATCTAGTCCCCATGAGTCATTTTCTTTTCTTCTTTTAGTCTGCTGGAAATAGCCCTTTGAAAGCTGACATTTCAACTAATTAATACCATCTTTCTTTTAATTATATTACCATGTGTCTCTAGTGTGTGTGTATTTTACCCGGTTACCGGTATTTTTTCGTGCAAATTTTAAAAATCACCAGATATAATATTTAAAAAATTCTGAAACTTTACCCCACGGTAAAATAATATATTATAATGCTCCGCACAAAGTTTCAACTCATTTGTCAATCATATTAAAAGTTATGCGTGATAGCGTAAAACTGGTCAAATTGCAATTTTCTAAAAAAAATCCCAATTTCTCTGAAAATTCAGAAATTTTAACCAAAGCTAAGAAAATATATTATAAGTCTCCACACAAATTTTCATATATTTTTGACAACCCGATCGAGAGTTATGAATTTTTAACGTAAGACTAGTCGATTTATGATTTTTTGCCAAAAAATCAAAATCTCCTTATTTCATCCTTGCGTAAAGCACCCAATCATTTTACTGTCTCATCAGAGCCACTTTACTATATTTATTTTCATTTTTAGTCATTTATGGCTTATTCCAATGCCACGACAACATTACTGATTTCTCGCCGGTGTTTACACCAACACTTTTCATACCATTCTTTTTTTTTTGCCTAGGGGTTTACAATATTATTATACAATTTCATCAAACACAAGTAGAAATTTATGTCATTGACACCAACATACTTCGAGTTTTGGTTTCAGCAGGGTCTAAAGTCCCAATGACTACGCAATTTTGTACATAACCCTTTCTAACACAAGTTCTTCTATCATACATGCAAGAATCAAGGTAATCATGCTATTCTTCTTTTTTTGCCTAGGGGTTTACAATATTATTATACAATTTCATCAAACACAAGAAAAATTTATGTCATTGACACCAACATACTTCGAGTTTTGGTTTCAGCAGGGTCTAAAGTCCTAATGACTACACAATTTTGTACATAACCCTTTCTAACACAAGTTCTTCTATCATACATGCAAGAATCAAGGTAATCATGCCATCATGCATTCTATTTTAGTTTAAGTATGTCCTTAAGAATTCAACAA